>Ga0114921_10000577_pt1 | contig 15679 bp, 13 predicted proteins | sample BentaG_FD_87016 | JGI IMG/M metagenome (GOLD analysis project Ga0114921, IMG submission 87016) | Deep subsurface microbial communities from South Atlantic Ocean to uncover new lineages of life (NeLLi) - Benguela_00093 metaG | ecosystem: Environmental > Aquatic > Marine > Oceanic > Sediment ...
ATGGCTTCTATAGTGCAAATTACTCCGCCTTCCTCAACAGTATTGCCCACAGTAACATTGACTTGCAATACTCTCCCGGGTAACGGCGCCTCAATTATCTCTTGTGCCATTTCTATAAAGCCTCCTTAACTAGTGGTCGCATTACAATCTTTTCCCCATCACAATCCACTTCTACAGTATCTCCAGGCCGGAACTCAGCCCGCAGCAAAGCTTCAGAGAGCTGATCTTCAACCAAATTCTGAATGACACGACGCAGAGGGCGGGCTCCAAAAACAGGGTCATAGCCCTTCCTGCCTAAGAGATCCTTAGCTGCATCAGTGACTTCCAGAGTGATATCCTTCTCCTTAAGCGATGTGGCAACCTGCTTAAGCATCAAGTCAACGATCTTACGGATGTGCTCTTTAGTTAGAGCGTGAAAGACAACGGTGGCATCGATACGATTGAGAAACTCGGGGCGGAAGGTTTTCTTCGTTTCCCCAAGCACCTTCTCTTTCATCTTTTCATATTCCATTTGTTGCTTTTCCTCATTATCAGTATGAGCAGCAAAACCGAGGCTCATATCACGCTTAATAAGCTCAGCGCCAATGTTGCTGGTCATGACAATAACACTATTGCGAAAGTCAACACGGCGTCCCTTGGCATCAGTTAAATGACCATCATCAAAAATCTGGAGCAACATATTGAATACATCGTAATGCGCCTTCTCAATCTCATCAAGAAGAATACAGCAATAGGATTTTCGTCTTACCGCCTCAGTTAGTTGGCCACCCTCCTCATAGCCAACATAGCCCGGTGGTGCTCCGACCAAACGAGCTACAGTGTGACGCTCCATAAACTCCGACATATCGAGCCTGATTAAGGTATCTTCACTGCCAAACATAAACTCGGCTAAGGCTCTCACTAGTTCTGTTTTACCTACTCCGGTAGGCCCTAGAAATATGAAGGCACCGATGGGACGTCGCGGATCTTTCAAACCAGCTCGAGCCCTCCGCACCGCTTTAGCCACGGTATTGATAGCCTCATCCTGACCGATGATTCGGCGGTGCAAAGCCTCTTCCATCTGAACTAGGCGGCTGGTCTCATCAGCAGTCAATCTCAGCACTGGTATCCCGGTCCACATACTAACGACATCAGCAATATCATCGGCAGTAACTGTGGGTTTGCCTAGCTCCTGCTTAACTTGCCACTCCTTCTCCATCACGCTAGCTTTCTCTACCAGTTGAAGCTCTCGCTCACGCAGCTCACTGGAATATTCATACTGCTGAGATGCAATAGCTGCTTCCTTCTCCTTACGCACGCTCTCCAAGGCTCGCCTCGCCTCAGCCAAGCCGATAGGTGCGCTGCCCCTCCTTATACGCACTCGGGAGCTAGCTTCATCTACTACATCGATAGCTTTGTCAGGCAAGAAACGATCGGGTATATATCTAGCAGCCAGAGAAGCAGCCGCCTGCACGGCTTCATCACTTATGACCAAGCGGTGAAATTCCTCATACCTATGCTTGATACCGCGCAAGATGTCTAAGGTTTCTTCCAGACTGGGTTCAGCCACCAGCACAGTCTGAAACCTCCGTTCCAAGGCAGGATCTTTCTCCACATATTTACGATAATCGTTCAAGGTAGTGGCTCCAATACATTGTAGCTCACCGCGCGCCAGTGCGGGTTTTAACATATTGGCAGCATCAACAGCACCTTCGGCTGCGCCAGCGCCTACGATGGTCTGCATTTCATCTATAAATAGGATGCAGTTACCAGCAGCTTTTTCCTCATCAATGACCCTTTTCAGTCTCTCTTCAAATTCACCCCGATACTTTGTTCCTGCCACCAACGCCCCTATATCTAGGGCGACTACTCTCTTGCCTTGCAATACGTCGGGGGTCTCCCCAGTTACTATGCGCTGAGCTAACCCTTCAACAATGGCTGTTTTGCCTACACCTGGCTCACCTATGAGCGCTGGATTATTCTTAGTGCGTCGGCTCAGTATTTGAATTACTCTCTCAATTTCCTTGCTGCGTCCAATAACAGGGTCAAGCTTGTCCGCTCGGGCCAGGGCAGTTAGATCTGTTCCAAGCTGGTCCAAGGTCGGTGTGCGTGTAGAACTGCGAGCAGTGCGAGCGTGCATTGCCTCGTGTCGCATAACTCGATTAACTTCGTCGCGTGTCCGCTCCAAGGTAATGCCGAAACTTTCCAACACGCTGCAAGCTACTCCCTCTCTCCCGCTTAATAATCCGAGCAGAAGATGTTCACTGCCTATATAGTTGGAATTCAAACGACGCGCTTCATCAACGGCGAGTTCAATAGCTTTTTTGGCCCGAGGTGCCAGGTTAACGTCCCCACTGGTTTGTTTCCCACCCTTCCCAACCACAAACTCTACCGCCGCTTGTACTTTGTTTAACTGAACACCCAAATTAGCTAGAACTCTAGCTGCTACCCCTGGTTCATCCGCCACTATACCCAACAATATATGCTCAGTGTCAATATAGCCATGACCTAGACGCTTAGCCTCCTCCTGAGCTCGCGTTAATATTCTGCGAGCCCCTTCAGAGAATCTTTCAAATCCGGCACTCATACTCACTTCTCCAAACCTACCCTTTGCTCCCTGATTGCAAACCAATTATAGATTATGCCACTTACTACGTCAAACCATGTGGGTATAGTAGGTCCTTTCCCAACGCGGAAACTGCTGCGGTCTTGACAAAGGAATTAGAAGTAGTCTTAAATTAAAGAAGCAGGATGGTCTTTCGACCAGAGGAAGAGGCGGAACAAAACCCGAGGCTACTGGATGACCCCACCGCATCCAAAGCCAGGAAGCAAGCATTCCACATCATCAAAACGTTAGCTTTTGGGGCAAGCTCCGAAAGTTGGGGGAATCATCAATGAAAATTTCGCGAATGATTACCACGGTAGACACCCACACAGCAGGTGAGCCAACTCGGGTGGTAACTGGAGGAATTCCCTGCATCCGAGGAAATAACATGCAGGAAAAGAAACAATGGATAGCAACAAACTGTGATTACCTTCGCAGAATGTTAATGTGGGAACCAAGGGGACATCAGGACATGTTTGGAGCAGTAATCACAGAGCCCACTTCAGATGATGCAGACATAGGGGTTATATTTATGGACAGCGGAGGCTACTTAGATATGTGCGCCCACGGCTCAATAGGAGTAGCCACCGTCCTGGTGGAGACAGGGATAATCAAAGGCGAAAATCTAAACAGCAAACAAGAAAGGGAATTTGTCTTGGATACTCCTGCTGGTGAAGTATATGTCAGAGCAAAGATAGAGAATGGCAAGGTGGGAGCGGTTACTATCAGAAATGTACCCTCCTTTCTTTACTCTTCCGTGAGTATAAAAGTTAAATCCGTAGAGAACGTCCCCGTTGATATTGCTTATGGAGGTAATTTCTTTGCTCTAGTAGAGGCAAGAAGTTTAAATGCAAAAGTAACCCCTGGGGAGATCAAAAGGCTAATAGACTTTGGGGTGGACATCAGGAAAACCATAAACAAAGAAGTGGATATAGTCCATCCAGCAACAGGCAATAGAGGTAAAGTGGATTTGGTTGAGATATTTGAAGAAACACGTCCACCAAGGAATGCAGTGATATTTGGTCTAGGACAGGTGGATAGATCTCCCTGTGGAACCGGCACCTGTGCCAAGATGGCAATGTTACATGCAAAGAATAAACTAGAAGTAGGGCAAACATACAGATACAAAAGCATACTTGGCACGGAATTCCAGGGTAGAATAGTAGAGGAGACCAAGGTGGGAGACTATAAAGCAATAGTACCAGAGGTTACCGGGAGTGCTTACATCATCGGTATTCAACAGTTCGTCATAGACGAAGAGGATCCGTTTAAATACGGATTTCAATTGTAAAAGGACGCGGCCTGAGAGGATTTGAAACAGGAGATGTCATGCGCATCGAAGAACATCCCATTCTAACTTTTGAGAAAAAGAAAAAAGTAGAGTTCTTATTTGACGGTCACAAGGTGTGGGGATACGAGGGTGAGCCTATAGCGGCTGCTCTTCATGCAAATGGGGTAAGAGTTCTAAGAAGGAGTGCAAAGCTTAACCGGCCCCGAGGTTTTTATTGTGCTATTGGTAATTGTTCTTCTTGCTTCATGACGGTTAACGGAGAGCCCAATGTAAGAACGTGTGTAGCAAAACTTGAACAGGGAATGGTGGTGGAAACCCAGAAAGGGAAAGGTGATTTAAGCACAGCGAAAATAAAACCTCTTTCGCCGTCAACAAGTGAAATAAGGAAGGCTGAGATAGCGGTCATCGGTGGCGGACCAGCGGGACTGTCAGCAGCGGTAAGCGCTAATCAAATGGGAGCAAAGGTCACCTTGTTAGACAGGAACTCAAAATTAGGAGGTCAACTAGTTAAACAGACCCATAAGTTTTTTGGTTCTGAAGAAGAGTATGCATCTATTAGGGGTATAGATATTGCCAATGTTTTGGCTAATAAATTTGACAAGAAAAAAACAGATATTATGCTTGATGCGCCAGTGCTCGGCTACTATCGAGAAGATGGCATCTTAGGTGCAGAACAGAACAACAAATTCATAAAAATTAAGGCAAAGAAAATAATTATAGCCACAGGAGCTTCAGAAAGAGTCCTTGCTTTCCCCAACAATGACCTTCCAGGCATATATGGAGCCGGTGCTGCTCAAACTCTGATGAACGAACACGGTGTAGTTCCTGGGAGCAATGTTCTTATGGTTGGAGCAGGCAATGTGGGACTTATTGTGAGCTATCAGCTGATGCAGGCGGGAGTCAATGTAAAGGCAATCATAGACGCCGCACCCAGAATAACTGGATATTGGGTTCATGCCTCCAAGGTACGCCGGCTAGGAATTCCTATTTATACCTCTTACACTGTGAAAGAGGCTCATGGCAAGGAAAACTTAGAAAGAGCCACTATCTGGAGGCTAGACGAGAATTGGCAACCCATAAAGGGGACAGAAATAGATTTGGACGTAGATGTCATGTGTATTGCTGTAGGTTTGTCACCTTTAAATGAACTGTTATGGCAAGCAGGTTGCCAGATGAAATATATCCCTGAATTGGGCGGCCATACCACACTGAAGAACGAAGATATGGAAACAAGTGTAAAAGGTATTTATGTGGCTGGTGACGTAGCTGGTGTGGAAGAAGCCACCAGTGCTATGGTTGAAGGTTCACTGGCCGGGTTATGTGCAGCAAAGAGCTTAGGATATGATAATGGTAGATTCAAAGAATTAAGACAGGAGGCAATAAATCATCTTGAAACCTTGCGTTCCGGTCCTATCAGTCAGGGAATAAGAAAGGGGCTGGAGCAGGCAATAATCACGTAAAGGGGTAAAACAAAAAATGCTCGAGGAAACAGGACTGCCCACGCCTGAAGATTTGGCAAAGGTTTCTCCTTCAAAAGAAAGATTATCACGGGGCCCGGTGGCTATTATAGAATGTTTCCAGCGAATACCTTGCGACCCCTGCTATGCGGCATGCAAAAGAGGAGCCATTAAGGAATTTAAAGATATAAATGACCTACCCGAGATCGACTTTGAGCTATGTAACGGTTGCGGTGTCTGCGTCAGCGAATGTCCCGGGCTGGCTATATTTGTTGTAGACCAGACTTATTCTAAAAAAGCAGCCTTGGTTAAAATCCCTTACGAATTTCTACCACTTCCAGAGAAGGGAGAAGTGGTAGACGCTCTTGACCGCAAAGGAGAAACAGCGAGTAAGGCACGGGTAGTCGATGTTCTCAAGTTCAAAGACAAGACATGTGTTATTAGTATTGCGGTTCCAAAGGAGCTATCGATGGATATAAGAAACATCAGGGTATGGAGGGAATAAATATGAGCAGTGATGAGGAGAACACCGTTGTTTGCCGCTGCGAAGACATAACTCTTAAAGAGATTGAAGAGTTGATTGCCCACGGGTTCAAAACAATGGACGAACTAAAGAGAATAAGTAAATGCGGAATGGGCCCCTGCCAGGGGCGAACATGCCGGCAAATCGTCATGAGAGAGATAGCCAAGGCCACGGGGAAAGATATCAGGGATATTAACCTCTCCACGTTTAGACCGCCGGCTGAAAACATAAAGCTTGGCATTCTGGCGGAAGCGGCTGGGGGGAAAGATGAAAAGAAGCGCTGACGTCGTTATCATCGGCGGAGGTATTTCTGGGCTTTCCACAGCCTATAATTTGGCACGCTTGGGCTGTAAGGACGTAGTTGTCCTGGAGAAAGATTCCCTCTATAGCGGGGCAACAGGGAGATGCGCTGCAGGATTCAGACAGACGTTCGGACTGGAAATCAATTGCCTCTTGGCGAAAAAATCTTACGAAATACTGGTAAACCTGAATGAACTCCTGGATTATCACCGAGATATTGAGCTCAAACAGGGAGGTTACCTTTGGTTACTTCGTACAGATAAGGAAGTAGAGCTATATAGGAAGAATATTGAACTACAAAACAGCCTGGGAATTGAATCGCGGTTGATCACAGCAGAAGAGGCGCGAGAAATTGTGCCTTATCTGAATCCTGAAGGGATAAAAGCATGTACCTTCCATCAAGAAGATGGCCATGTTAACCCATTCTACGTCTCACAGGCTTATGCCGAAGCTGCTAGACGTCTTGGTGTAGAGATAGATACTTTCACTGAGGCCACGGATATAAAAGTGGAAAACAACCATATATCCGAGGTGATAACTAATAAAGGGAAAATCGCTACCAACAAAGTGCTGAATGCCGCTGGTGCATTCGCCAAAGATGTAGGAAGAATGGTCGGCGTAGAGCTTCCCCTAAAACCTCAAAGACATCAAATTTTAGCCACTGAACCTGTGGAGCCTCTGGTGGAACCTATGGTAATCTGCACGGATTTCTATTGTATCCAGGAGCCTCGTGGCAACTTCTTGATGGGCTACGGCGACCCCAACGAGCCCGAAGGAACCGCTGTCTCTTCAAGCTGGAAGTTTCTGGAGGAAATAGCAAGAAGGGTCTGCAAAATTTTGCCCATTCTTGTTAATATTAGAGTGGTGAGGCAGTGGGCAGGTAGCTATACCATGACTCCGGATGCAGCACCGATACTAGGCCCAGTACCGCAAGTAGAAGGTTTCTATTTAGCGGTAGGCTTTAGTGGTCACGGATTTATGTTGGGATGTATCACCGGGGTGCTGATGGCAGAATGTATTTTAGCTAAGGAGACAACCCTCCCTATTGATAAGTTTAATATTGGTCGTTACGAACGGGGAGAGCTGCTAAAGGAACCAGCTGTTGCCTGAAAAATTCTGAGAGGAGGTATAAAAACGATGGGCGAAAAAACTAGACCAGCGGAAGAGTTGAAAGAGGCTCACAGAGTATTAGCCTCTTTCGAGTTCGAACCGGGAGGAGTAAACAGAGGCTATACTGACCGCGCTCTATACGTTAATCTTTCCGAGAATAGGATAGAGAGCAAATCTATTCCCAAGGAAGTAAAAAACAGATTTACCGGCGGACGAGGTTATGGCTTGTGGTATTTATGGAATGCTGTATCTGGTAACACCAAGTGGAGTGACCCCGAAAATGAGATAATCATGTGCACCGGTCCTATCTGCGGGATAACCCAATACGCCGGGTCTGGCAAGACTCATGTGGTTAGCTTATCTCCTGAAACTGGTAGCGTCAATGACAATAACTGTGGTGGCTATTTTGCTCCCTTTCTCAAGTTCTCTGGCTGGGACCTCCTGGAAATCCAGGGAAAGGCTGAAAAAGATGTGATAATACTTATTGACGGCAATAAGGGAAAAGTAACTATTGAACAAGCTCCCTATGAGGCTGTTGACACCTACCTTCTTGTTGAACAGTTAACCGAAATGTATGCCGATGACGAGAAAGACAACAGGAATATCAGTGTAGTCTCCTCAGGAACAGGAGCCCAAAATACCAGGTTAGGCATGCTTAATATTAGTTGGTACGATGCGCATCGTAAACGTGTCAGGGTTAAGCAGGCAGCAAGAGGAGGCACGGGCACCGTCTTTCGAGACAAGAAGATAAAAGCTGTAGTAGTGAAATACAAGGGAGTAACGCCCAATTCTAATAAGGTGGCTAATATGGACCTTATCATGAAAGCAGGCCGCAGAATAAATAATGAAATCTTAGCGTTAGACCGCTCCCAAAGCAGAATGAGAGAGACAGGCACCCTTTGCTTAGTAGATCTTATACAGCACCACCATTGTTTCCCTGTTTGCAATTTTAAATACGGGTCTCACCCCGATGCTTTCAAAATTGGTACTAAAGTTTGGCAAGAGAGACTAACTCAGCAAGAGCCCTATGACTCTTGTTGGATGGGGTGCGCTATGCGCTGCTCACACGGAGTAGATAACTTCGAGCTAAAATCAGGGCCTTTAAAAGGCCAAAAAGTCCTGGTAGATGGTCCGGAATATGAAACCGTAGCTGGATTGGCAGGAAACCTCGGTATCTTTGACCCTGACTTTGTCTTGCAAGCTCATTTCTATTGTGACAACTACGGTTTAGATGCTATTGGTGTGAGCACATGTATTGCCTTTCTAATGGAGTGTTATGAAAATGGTGTGATCAACAAGGAGGTCACCCAGGGTTTAGAGCTCAACTTTGGCAACGCTGATGCAGCGCTGGAGCTAATTCACCAGATGTCTCGAGGGGAGGGATTTGGCAAGGTTGCTGGTCAAGGAGTTCATGCCAGCAAACAATTATTCATGGAGAAATATAATGCCGAGCCAAAGTTTCTACAAGATATCGGTGTGGAATGTAAGGGAATGGAATTTGCCGAATATGTAACCAAAGAAAGTCTAGCTCAACAGGGAGGATATGGTCTGGCCAATAAAGGCCCTCAGCACGATGAAGCCTGGCTTATCTCCATGGATCAGATAAAGAACCAAATTCCCACCTTCGATGATAAAGCAGAGGCACTTTACTATTTCCCGCTATTCCGCACCTGGTTTTCCCTTGTCGGCCTTTGCAAACTACCCTGGAATGATATTGAACCAGCAAATAATCAGGAAATATATCAGGGCATGGAAGCAGCTAAAGTACCTGAGCATGTACAGAATTATTGTTGGCTTTTTGAAGGGGTCACCGGAAAACCTCTCACCGCGGAGGAACTGATCCTTCAGTCTGAAGTGGCGCATAATTTTCAGCGCTTGTTTAATCTAAAGATGGGCTATGGCACCAGAAAGTATGATACAATTCCTTATCGGGCTATGGGTCCGGTGACAAAAGAGGAATACGAATCCCGAAAGGAACGCTATGATAAACAGCTTGAAGAGGTAGTCGGCTTCACCCCTGAAGGCAAATCAACAGAAGGGAAGATGGAAGCATTGCGTATCTATAGGGAGGAGCAATATCAGAAGCTTTGCGACGTGGTGTATAAACGTCGGGGATGGGATACTAATGGTGTGCCTACTTTGGAAACGGTCAAAAGGTTAAAAATAGATTTTTCTGATGTGCTCAAGTTATTGAGGGAGTACCAAGGAGGTGAGAAATGAAGTATGATTAGGACTCTAAGAGAAGAAAATCTAGAAATCTGGTAAAAGGAGGTATCAAATGAAAAGAACGATACTAGGCGCCCTGGGGATGGTGGCACTGATGTTGGCGGTGATGATATTGCCCCTTGGCGGCTGCGCCCCAGAGGCAGCAGCACCACCAGAGGAAGAAGCACCACCAGGAAAAGTCTGGAATTGGTATCCGTCAACCTGGCTGCCTGCCGGAACGGAATGGGATAGGTTGTGTTATATTTCCGACTACATAACCCGGGCGTCGGGTGGGCGTATAATGTGTGAGCCAAGCGCGCCGGGGGCAATATGTCCTGTGGATGAACAGCTGGACATGGTAGGCACCGGTGCTACCGATGCCATGATGCCCTATCCCGACTATTATTCCGGGAAGATTCCTCTCTGCGTATTAGCCGCCAACGCCCTTTACCTGTTGGACACGACGTGGGAGATGTACCAGTATATCGAGCGCCAGCATGATGGCAGGGTGATGAAGTTAATAAAAGAGGAATACGGCAAATACGGTGATATACATGTGGTTGGTCCGACCTATTTACCAGTGTATGTCATAGCGGCCTCGAACGTGCCCTTGTATGGTATAGACGACATCCCGGGGACGAAGTTCAGGTGCGGCGACGTGCCCATAGCCAATGCACTGGGAGCATTGGGAGCCCCGGTAGTTTGGGCTCCAGGGACAGAGATTTACACCATGCTGGCCACCGGTGTTGTTGACGCCATGACCTATGGCCATCCAGGAGATTACATAGCCATGGGTTTCCATGAGGTGAGCAAGTACTGGATTAAGTCACCCATAATGGGCCCGATACTGTCCGATTACTTTGTAGTAAATGGCACGGTGTGGAAGGAACTGGGCCCTGATCTTCAGGCTGTGGTGGAAGCAGCCGTTGCCGCCGGAAACGCCTATGCAGAATATGCATCCTACATAGATATTCAGCAAGGCTGGATTGCGGCCGAAGACTACGGAATTGAAATTGTAGAGTGGCCTGAGGAAGATGTTCTGGAATGGAAGAAAACGGTGGCGTCGTTCCTCCCTGAGTACGCCAAAGATGAGGCTAGCACCGAGGCAGTAGAACTACTCAAGGAATTCATTATTGAGTGGAAGCCAGCTTTGGCTGAATTAATAGGGCTAAAGTAGGATTCTCGATTAAGTCCCTGTTTGGGAAAGTACTGAGGTATCCGTCTCCTTCCGGCCGGAAGGAGACGGATACTAGGATTGAGCGGTGAACTACCTCTTACGCTTTTTACATGGCATCGATGCCATCAATGAGCGAACGGGAAAGGCTCTCAGCATCCTTATCGTCTGCTTGACTGGTATTCTGTGTTGGGAAGTGACCTTAAGATACGGATTCAACGCTCCTACCATTTGGGCCCATGAAGTATCCTGTCACATTTTTGCTGCATATTCAGTCCTCGGCGGGGCTTATGTGCTTCTGGTCAATGAACATGTCAGGTCGGACGTTGTTTATGCCCGCTTCTCTCCCAGAGGGAGAGCCATTCTCGACCTGGTGACCTTTCCCCTGTTCTTTATGCTACTGGGCATAATATTCGTCCAAGGCACCAGGATGGCACTGCACTCAATAGCGGTAAGAGAAACTACAGTTTCCTTCCTCCATTCTCCAGTATATCCAATCAAGACATGCATACCCATAGCAGCCTTTCTGATGTTACTCCAGGGGTTAGCTCGCTTCATTCGAGCCCTCGCCATGGCTATTAAGAGAAGGGAGTTGACATGAGTCCCGCCGCCTATCTAGGCTTGCTTCTTGCCTGTCTTTTCGGCTGTTTATTCTTAGGTTTTCCCATGGCTTTTACCCTGGGCATCAGCTCTGTGATAGTGGCTCTCATCTACGGGGGGCCTAGAATGCTTGGTTACACCGCCAGCCAGGTCTATTCTGGAATGCTCAGCTTGCCTCTTGTTGCCCTGCCCTTATTCATCTTCATCGCCTGTCTCCTGGAAAGGTCCGGGATAGCGGAGGAGTTATACAACGCTTTGCGCCAGTGGTTGGCGCCTCTACCCGGTTCCCTGGCAATAGCCACAGTGTTGGTTTGCACCATAGTTGCTGCCATATCGGGAGTAGCTACAGCCGGCGTCGTCACCATGGGACTCATCGCCCTTCCCTTGATGCTTCGGCGTGGTTACCACAAGGACATCATCCTAGCCCCCATCATGGCTGGTGGGGCACTGGGAATCCTTATTCCGCCCAGTGTAGTGTTCATCCTTTACGGCATGATGACCAGGACATCAATAGGCAGACTGTTCGCCGGAGGGCTTGTCCCTGGTATCATCCTGTCCCTCGGCTACATGATTTATATAGGCGTGAGATGTTACTTCCAACCAAATCTTGGCCCTCCGGTACCGCCTGAAGAAAGGGTGTCATTGAAGGAGAAGATTGCCCTAAGCAAAGGGATAATCGCTCCTTTTGTTCTTATCTTCCTTATTCTAGGCACCATTTTTCTTGGTATCGCTGCTACTATGGAGGCTGCTGCGGTAGGTGCTGCCGGTGCGATGGTCTGCGTCGCTATAAAAGGCAAACTTAGCTGGAAATTGCTGACGGAGGCATGCTACCGGACTTTCGTAGTTAGTTGCATGGTTATGTGGATTATTTTTGGGGCTAAAATGTTTGCCTCCGTGTTCATCACAGTAGGTACCGCACGGTTAATAGAGCAGACCTTGATGGGCCTAGCAATATCGCCCATCGGCCTTGTGTTAATAATGCAATTCAGCTATATCCTCCTGGGCTGTATCACTGAAGAAGTAACCATGATAGCCCTGACAGTCCCCATATATGCTCCCATCCTCACTGCCCTGGGTTTTGACCCGGTGTGGTTCGGCGTTCTCTTCCTCGTCAACTTGCAGATGGGCTACCTGACCCCTCCCTTCGGCTATTGCCTGTTCTATATGAAGGGAGTTGCTCCACCCGAGATAAGCACAGTAGACCTTTATCACTCTATTTGGCCCTTTCTAGTGATTCAATTCTGTGTGCTCATGTTAGTCTTGTTTTTCCCGCAGCTAGCCCTGTGGCTTCCCGATCAGGTTTTTGGCCTTAAGTAGATAACAGCATTCATGCAGATATTTAGCCAGCCCCCGGACTTATCACAAAAGAAGACAGGAAAATTTGAGCTGTCGCGATGGCGATGCCGCAGAGAAAGGCTCTGCTGTGGAATTAGCGAAGAAATTGGTGGCAAGTTAATAAATTTCTTGAGGAGGTTCTAGGAAATGATAAAGGTTAATCAAAAGCTTAATAGAACACCTTACTTTGAAATTCTCTCTGAAGATCAAGTTTATGCTATCCATTCTGCTAGCTTGGAGATTTTAGAGAGGACAGGAATGAACGTCCACAACGAGGAAGCCCTGAAGATTTTCGGAGAGGGCGGAGCTTATGTTGAAGGCGACAGGGTCAAGATTCCTCCCGTGATGGTCGAGCAGGCACTCAAAAGTGCACCTTCCAGAATCCTTGTAACCGGAAGGTACGGGAAAGGGAAGGTGCTGCTAGAAAGAAATGTGGTTAATTACGGTTTAGGCACGGACGTACCCAATCATATTGATCCCTATACTCATGAAATACGCCCCACGGTAATTAAGGATATTGAGAATACAGGCAAGGTTGTTCAAAAGTGTGACAACGTTGACTTCACTTCTAATTCAGGCCTTGCCTCCGATGTCCGTCCAGAGATGCAAGATTTGTACCATTATAAGGCAGGAAGTACCTATTGCGATAAACCATTCTTCACTACTGCCGCCAATGGCGAGAATATGAAGGCTTTAATTGATATGGCTACAGTTTTTGCTGGCAGTTACGAGAATCTGAGGGAGGCACCTTCGCTTATCGTGTACGGCGAGCCTGTTTCTCCTTTGGCGCTTGGCCAAGAGGCAACAGAAGTCCTCTTGGTTTGTGCGGAGTACAGAATCCCTATTGTATTTCCGCCTATGGTTCAAACAGGTGCTACCGGCCCAATGACTCTAGCTGGTGGTATTGCCCAAGGTAATGCCGAGACTCTTGCTAGCTTAGTGTTGCATCAACTTAAGAGCCCTGGTGCGCCATTTATCTGGGGCCCATTTGTGAGCCAGATGGATATGAAAACCACAATTTGTACTTATGGGGGACCTGTTTTTATTAAAGCTCAGGCAGCCCTGGGGCAGATAAGTAGATTTTACAACATACCTACCTTCGGATTTGCTTGCTGTACTGATTCGAGTGTTGTTGATGTCCAGTGTGGCATAGAGATGCTGTGGTCAATTCTTATAAATGCCTTGGCCGGACTTAATCTTTGTCACGATATAGGGTATCTAAATTCAGGGTTGCTCTTTAGCCTGGAGTCGTTGCTGCTAGCTGACGAGGTCATTTCCGCTGTGAATCACTTTATGGATGGAATTGAAGTAAATGAGGAGACCCTAGCCACAGATTTGATCAATAAGGTTGGTCCCGAGGGCAACTTCCTAATGGAAGAGCATACCTTGAGATTCTTAAGCAAAGAGGGTTGGTATCCCCGATTCTTGAATAGGAAAAACTACGAGGCATGGAAAGCAGCCGGCTGCAAGACAGTAAACCAAAGGTTGGAAGAGAAAGTCCACCAGATAATTGAGGAAGACGTTCCGCCACAAATCTCAGAGGATGAGATGAAGGAGCTAGATAAAATCATTGCCGGGCAAGAAAAGAAACTAGGCCTAAGGGCCTAAACACCTAAGGCAGCCTACCGGCACAGTGGAACTGGTTGAAGCTATGATTAGATTAAGATGTGAACGAGTACAATTTGCTTGAACTGGCTGACCGAATCATGCTACACTAGCGACAGACAAGAATGCGTGTCTCTGGTGGCAAAGCAAGAGGAATTCAGTTGCGGGTTCCCCAAGGGCGATTGATCCGACCTACGACCAATCTAGCGAAGCAAGCTATTTTCTCCGTATTGGAGAACACTGCAATTAGTTGGTGCCGAGTACTTGATTTATATGCTGGCAGCGGTGCCCTAGGTATCGAAGCCCTGAGCCGCAAGGCAGAGTGGGCCGATTTTGTTGAGCAAAGAAAGAAATGCTGTGACATCATTAAATATAATTTGGAGAGAGTTGGATTTCTGGACAAAGCTCATATCTACTGCTGCAGTGTGAACAAAGCCCTTGCCTTCCTCAGCGATAATTATGATATTGTTTTTATGGATCCCCCTTACTCAGACCCCTCTACCAGTAATTTGCTAGCTACCCTGGCTAACTCGGAATTAATAGGAGGAAATCCCACAATTGTGGTTTGCCATGCAAATCGCTTTCCACTAAATTCTGACTACGATGGAATACATCTAGTTAAGCAACGCCACTACGGCGATACCTTTATTTCCATTTACCAAAGGGAGGGTTAAGTTATGACAATAGCGGTCTATCCTGGCACCTTTGACCCCATCACCGATGGGCATGTTGATATTGTTAAACGGGCATCAACCCTTTTCGATAAGTTAATCATCGCTATCTATGATAGGCCTGAGAAACACCTACTTTTCTCCCTCGAAGAAAGGGTGGAAATGGCACAGAAAGTGGTCACCGGATTGCCTAATGCTTCTATTACCTCTTTCACCGGGCTCTCCGTTGATTTCACTCATAAGGTAAAGGGAACAGTTATGATACGGGGCTTGAGGGCGAATTCTGATTTCGAACGAGAATTCGAAATGGCGCTGATGAATAAAAAGTTGGCACCCGATATTGAGCTGGTTTGCCTGATGACAACCTCTCAATATCAATTTCTTAGTTCTAGCTTAATTAAAGAAGTGGCCAAGTTAGGCGGTTGCCTTGACGGTATGGTCCCTGACCATGTCGCCGTCGCTCTAAAGGAGAAATTCAAGACTTCCTGAGGTTGCAAAAGGAAGGGTTACACGGTAAAATCAAGCTCATCAAAAGTTTAAGGAGGTAGCATAAACATGGCATACAAAATTACCGAGGATTGCATTAACTGCGGTGCCTGTGAAGCGGAATGCAAGAATCAGGCCATCAGCGAGGGTGAAGAGATCTACATTATCGACCCCGATAAGTGCACTGAGTGCGTGGGCTGGTTTGAATCATCTAAATGTGCCGAGGTTTGCCCCGTAGACTGTTGCATCCCGGATCCTGACCATAAGGAAACGAAGGAGCAACTTATAGAGAAATGGCGTAAGCAGAATCCAGGCGAGACACCGGTAGAAGGCACATA
>Ga0114921_10000578_pt1 | contig 15677 bp, 13 predicted proteins | sample BentaG_FD_87016 | JGI IMG/M metagenome (GOLD analysis project Ga0114921, IMG submission 87016) | Deep subsurface microbial communities from South Atlantic Ocean to uncover new lineages of life (NeLLi) - Benguela_00093 metaG | ecosystem: Environmental > Aquatic > Marine > Oceanic > Sediment ...
TCCCAACCCCAACCCAACAACTATATTTTTAGGTATTTACCCCCACTCCAATGTTATTGGTGTGGTTTGACCCAGCACTTTGCTCAACGTAGGTTGTGCTCTTCGTAATGCACAAAAGGCAGAAGAACCCATTTTGAAAAATCTAAATGTTATTCCCGTAACAAAGTGCTGGCTTGACTAATACACAAGAATTTATATAATATAATAATATGAAGGTTTCGGTTGTGGTGCCGGCTTACAATGAGGCAGTAAATATGCCTCTTTTAGTTGAGGAGTTTGATAAATTTATTAAGAAACACAAGAACTATGAAGTAATTATCATTGATGATGGCTCTGAGGATGGTACTTCTGATATTGCCAGTGAACATAAAAGAGCATATCTTAAAGTTATCAGGCACAAAAGAAATTTGGGGAAAACACAGGCAATCATTTCTGGCGCCAAGGTTGCCAAGGGTGATGTTATTGTCATATTCGATGCCGATCTACAATATGACCTGTATGATATTCCGAAATTGATAGAACTCATTAAAGGGGGCGCTGATGTAGCAACCGGTTGGAAACAGGGTAAGTACGGGAAAAAATTTGTTTCTAATGTATATAATTACTGGGCGAGGCGGCTCTTTAATCTATCGGTTCATGATTTGAATGCAATAAAGGCATTCAGAAAAGAGGTGATCAAAACCATCCCACTACGCAAAGATTGGCATCGTTATATCGTCCCGCTGGCAAAGGAGGCTGGATTTACGATCGCCGAGCTTAAGGTTACTTTACGACCGAGAAGATATGGTACTGCTAAATACCAGAAAAAGAGCAGAATTCTCATCGGGCTCTTTGACCTCTTGGCGGTGAAGTTCCAGCTGACCTTCATGCAGAAACCCCTACTCTATTTTGGTACAATCGGTCTCTTCTCAATCGTGATTGGTGTCTTTGTCGGTATTATTGCAATTATCCTGAGGCTTTTCGGTTATGGTTTCAGACCTTTACTTTATCTAGTTATTCTTTTGATTATTTCCGGTATTCTTTTCTTTTCACTTGCCCTTATAGGTGAATCGATAAGGGCAATTCTTGATCGACTTGAAAAAAGAGAATCTTAAAAAAATCTGGACAATTTTAAGAATTGTTGTCGGTGTCTCGCTTATCCTTTTCCTTCTCTGGCGTCTCGATATAAATAAGATCCTGAGCAATATTGGAAGCTTAGATGTTCGGTATTTACTTTATGCACTGATTCCATATTTTTTCTTCATTTTTGTATCGGCATGGCGATGGCAGATTCTTCTAAATTTCAAAAAGTTTAATATTCCTTTTGGTAAAACTTTGATGATTTACTTTATCGCAATATTTTTCAACAATTTTCTTCCAACCGTAGTTGGTGGTGACGTGATGAGGGTATTATACTCGATGAAAAGAGAACGAAAGGCGGATGCCTTAGCCACTGTCCTCGTGGATAGAATGTTGGGTTTTGTTGGATTGTTTATCTTTGCACTGATTGCTGTTCTGTCTCTTTTGATTCAAGAGAGGCAGAGTGAGTTTCTACCTCTTATGATTATTGGATTAATTGTTATTGTTTTAATAACATACATGTTTTTTTCAGAGAGAATATATTCTTTATTTTCGCCGACCGTCGCGAGGATTAAAATATTCAAATTAGGTGAACGATTGAATCGTTTGCACGAAACCGCCACTGATTTCGGAGGAGCATGGGGACCCATTACGTTATGCATATTCAGTTCGATGATCATTCAGGCACTTCTTGCCCTCGCGCCATTTTTTGTGTTGCGCAGTATGGGAAATTTTGAATTAGGTATATTGCCATTTTTTATTTATTTACCAATAATTAATGTCATTTCGATGATTCCCATTTCTTTCAATGCTTGGGGTGTCAGAGAAAATGCCTATGTTCTATTATTTTCGCGTGTCGGTCTATCCGGTGAAACATCGTTAACTGTGTCTGTTGTTTCGGCCTTTTTAGTCCTTCTATTCTCAATCATTGGTGGCATAATTTTTACTTTTTATAAGCGTGAACAATAATTGCTTCTAAAGGAGGTAGGATGAAAGTTTGTATGATAGGCAGTGGCTATGTGGGTCTTGTTACAGGGACTTGTTTTGCGGATATTGGCCACGATGTTATTTGTGTTGATAATGATGAGAAAAAGATAGATATATTGAAAAAAGGTGGGATACCAATCTATGAACCGGGTCTCGAAGAGTTGGTTCGAAAAAACGTGAAGGCAGGTAGATTAGAGTTTACTACTTCCATCAAGGAAGGCGTTGAAAAGTCATTGTTTCTTTTTATCGCTGTAGGTACGCCGCCCAAGGATAATGGTGAACCCGACCTCTCAAGCGTAGAACAAGTAGCTGCGGAGGTTGGTGCGGCGATGACAGAATATAAGATTATTGTTGAGAAGAGTACAGTACCAGTCCAGACCGGCATGTGGGTGAGAACAGTAGTAGAACGATTTAGTAAAAAGGAGCATGATTTTGATGTAGCATCAAATCCAGAATTCTTACGGGAAGGCTCTGCAATTGACGACTTTCTTCACCCAGATAGGGTTGTTTTAGGTGTCGAAACTGAAAGAGCAAAAGAAAAACTTCTGGAGCTCTACAAACCCATTGATGCGCCAAAAATCATAACTGATATTGCAAGTGCTGAGTTGATTAAACATGCCTCCAATTCATTTCTCTCTACAAAAATTTCTTTTATCAATGCAATATCGGTCATCTGTGAAAAATCCGGGGCAGATGTGTTGAAGGTTGCAGAAGGAGTAGGCTTGGATAAGCGGATTGGCCGTACCTTCTTAAATGCTGGAGTGGGCTTTGGTGGATTCTGTTTTCCAAAGGATTTGAGCGCATTTATTGGTATCTCTGCAAAGTTAGGGTACGATTTCCGGCTCTTAAAGGAAGTTGCTAATGTGAATAACGAACAGATGCTCAGGGCCGTGAAAAAGCTTGAAGAGTTATTGTGGAATTTGAGGGACAAGAAGGTCGGTGTTCTCGGTCTTGCCTTTAAACCGAACACCGATGACATGAGATTTGCTCCCTCAATTACAATTATCAAAGAATTGCAAAAACAGGGAGCCAAGGTGAAGGCTTATGATCCAGTGGCAATGGCACGGGCAAAGGCAATCATGCCGGACATTGAGTACTGTACTGACGCCTATAAGGTAGCCGAGGGTGTTGATGCCGTGATGCTCGTGACCGAATGGGATGAATTTCGTGAGCTCGATTTAGAGAAAATTAAAAATGTCATGCGCCAGCCTGTTTTTCTTGATGGAAGAAATGTCTTTGATCCTGAGGAAATGAAGAAAATAGGCTTTATCTATACGGGGATAGGAAGATGAGGGTTTTGATAACTGGGGGTGCCGGATTTATAGGTTCATATCTTGTGGACCATTATTTGGACAAAGGCGGTGAGGTGATTATTATTGACAATTTACTCACGGGTCATGAAAACAATATCGCCCAACACCTTGGTAAAAGGCAATTTCAATTTTTGAAACAGGATGTGTGTGATGTTTCTGAAATAGAGGGAGCCATTGATTTGATCTTACATTTTGCCTCTCCAGCCAGTCCTTTTGATTATTTAAAATATCCGATTGAAACAATGAAGACGGCATCTTTTGGTACCTACAATATGCTTGAACTTGCTAAAGAAAAGAATGCGAAATTTTTACTTGCTTCAACAAGTGAAGTATACGGCGACCCTGAAGTACATCCGCAAAAAGAAGATTACTGGGGAAATGTGAACCCGGTTGGTCCAAGGGCGGTGTATGATGAAGGCAAAAGGTTTGCCGAAGCGATAACAATCGCGTATCATCGTAAGTACGACTTACTGATAAATATTGTCAGGATCTTTAATACCTATGGCGAGAGGATGCGTGAGGGTGATGGCCGGGTGATTCCCACGCTGATTACGCAGGCATTACGGCATAAGCCACTTTCAATATTTGGTGATGGTAAACAGACGAGAAGTTTTTGTTATGTTAGCGATATGGTGCGTGGTGTTACGCAATTGGCCCAGAGTGATTATTCAATGCCCGTCAATATAGGCAATCCAAATGAATTTACCATTATTGAACTTGCCGAGATGATTAAAGGTCTCACTGGGACACGCAGTGAGTTTAAATTTTTGCCCTTACCCCAGGATGATCCAAAAAGGCGAAAGCCAGACATTTCGAAGGCAAAAGAATTATTGAATTGGGAGCCAAAGGTGGGCCTCAAGCAGGGGTTAAAAAATGCTATTGAATGGTTCAGGAGGAAAAAATGATTGAATGGTTGAAAATCCATAGTGGTAGAATGATCCTTGTTATCATTTTGGGGTTGATAATATATGTTGCTGTTCGGACGATTGTCCCACGTCTGGTGAAAAAAACAATAGCGTTAAGAATGAAGGGAAAAATGGAGAGTGCAATAGAGAAGAGGAGTCACACAATTTCTTATGTTATTACTAATACAATTGGCGTTGGCATCGGTATCGTCGTCCTTTTTACCATTCTGGCTGAGGTTGGAATTAATATAGGCCCGGCATTGGCAAGTCTTGGAATTTTGGGTTTGGCAATTAGTTTTGGTGCACAAAGTTTGATTAAAGATTTAATTAATGGTCTTTTTATTCTCATGGAAAATCAGTATGGTATTGGTGATGTGGTCAGAGTTGGGGGTATTGCTGGACTTGTCGAAGAGGTTAATCTCCGAAGAACTATTCTGAGAGACCTCGACGGTATTGTTCATTATATACCCAATAGTGAAATTAGTATTGCAAGTAATTTTACAAAAGAATTTTCCAGGGTAAATATGAATATTTCGGTCGGGTATGGTGAGGATTTAGACCGGGTCATAAAAGTTGTTAATCGCGTGTGCTCGAAGATGGCACAGGAGAAGGAGTGGAGGGATAAGATTATTAAAACACCGCAGGTTCTCAGGGTGGATGCGCTGGGTGAGTCTGGTGTTGAGATTAAGATCTTGGGGGATACAGTACCTATTACTCAGTGGGATATTATGGGAGAATTACGCAAGAGAATAAAGCAGGCATTTGACAGAGAGAAAATTGAGATTCCCTGGCCACACATGAAGGTGTACTTTGGCAATAGGTCCGGTGTGAAAGGAAAAGGAGTTTAACAGGAATAAAATGAAACCTGAGTGGAGGTCTATATGAAGAGGTTATTTCCTCTAGTAATAATCCTCTCTTTTGCTATGCCTACCTGTGCTAAAAGGGAGGAAGCAATAATCGGCGAGCAAGGAGGGACGCTCGTCATTGGGACAACCGATCTTCCACGGGCGCTCTCGCCACTTGCACCGTCAATATTTGGATCCAATGAGATTCTCGATTTATTATTTATGCATCTGCATCGCATTGACCCCGAGACAGGTAAAATGAAACCTGAACTGGCGTCATCATGGGAGTTTTCAGAAGATTTAACTTCGATCACCTATTATGTGCGTGATGATGTAACGTGGTGGGATGGTACTCCAGTAACGGCTGATGACATCTTATACACCTTTGAAAAAATGAAAGATCCAAGCACAAACTATCCTAATATTGCAGCGCTGAGATTTATTAAAAAGGTAGAAGTGTTAGGACCTTACACGATCAGATTTACCTTCGATAAAGTGTACGCGGATATTCTCACTGATTCTGATATAATGGTGGTTCCAAAACATATCTACGAAAAGGCTGGTGAAACATTTGGGGAAAATCCAGTGGGCAATGGCCCTTACAAAATAAAGGAGTGGATTCGAGGTTCTCAGCTTCTCTTAACCTTTAATGATGCATACTATCGCGGGAGGCCGCCTCTCGATGAAATTCTTATAAAATATTATGCAGACGTAAACGACATGATAACCGATTTTGCCAACGGCGACCTTGATGTAGTACTAAATATCACACCATCAACAGCAAAAGAGTTAGAGGCAAATAAAAACATTGCAGTTGATTCAAGACCCGGAAACACGTACACCTATATTGGTTGGAATTTAGGGAATGCAAACCTACAGGATAAGGACATTCGAAGAGCACTGAGCATGGCAATTAATCGGACAAGGATATTGAACGAGGTGTTTGCGGGCAAGGGCATAATCTCAGTAGGTCCATTACCACCGTTGTCGTGGGGTTACAATGAAACCATAACACCGATCGAATATAGTGTATCTCAAGCACGGGACATTCTGCGACAGAAGGGATTTGAAGATCGAAATCGTAACAGAGTTTTTGATAAAAATGGTAGAGATATTACGCTTACTATTATTACAAATGTTGAAAATCAGGATAGAGTTGAAATTCTCAGGCTCGTGGCAGACGATTTGCGATCGCTCGGCATTCGGGTGAGGCAGCGAACCTTGGATGCAGTGTCGTTTATCAGAGCCATTGCGGATGGCAATTTCGATGGATTTATCATGGGTTGGAGTGTTGGGGAGAAGATCGACCCTACAGCGTATTGGCATTCAGATTCCGAGAAGGGAAGGTTCAATTTTGTATCCTATAAAAATAGCGTCGTTGATTCACTCATTGATGTTGGTGTTGCTATGCTCAATCGTAAAAAGGCGAAGGAAATATGGGGTGCGTTTCAAAGAATCATTTATGAAGACCAGCCGTATACATTTCTTATTGTACCCAATAATATATCTGCGCTATACAGGCGTGTTAAAGGAGCGGATCAAGGAGTTACGCTTGCCAGCGCTTATACCTACTGGATTCCTGAAGCGGAGCGGCGAGTTACTGTTGCTGCGATTGTCCCTACAGAAACACCTGGCCCTAGCGTTACGAGACGGGCCGAGCCTGCAGAGGTTGTCGAAACGCCGCCTGAAGAAGTTGTTTCTCCTGAGTTACTCTTAGAAGCAACTGCAAGGCAAGAAACAACGGCGACGGCACCTCCTGATACAGTGCCAGATACGCTCGCTGTTGAGCCTGTACCATACAAGCCATCGGTTTTTACCCAGGCGACACCGATAAAGCAGGTGCAGCCAAGATACCCAGAATCTGCGCGTGCTGTCGGCGCGGCTGGACAAGTAATTATCAATGTGGTTGTGGGAACTAATGGGAAGGTAAAGGACGTAATAATTTTTTATAGTTTTGGCAATCCTGTTTGTGAGGAAGCTGCACTGGCTGCTGCACGACAATGGGAATTCGAGCCTGCGACAAAGGATGGTGAACCAGTTGAACAAACTGTGAGAATTCCTTTTACTTTTCGACCATGATTTCGGTGACGTAATTTAGATTACGATGATGGGTGCGGATTCAAAAATCACTGTAATCGTTTTTTAATCTGAATAATCATGAGGGTTCAAATTCTTTTGAGCCCTCAAAAAATACCCTTGACAAAATGTGATTTTTGTGTATCGTTTAGTGGGGCCTCTGCTTCTACAAATATTCGCCCTCCGGCAGGGGCTCCCCATATTTTCAGGGAACGCAGGGCTTGTCTAAATTTCTTTTTGAGAAATTTGGAGTAGCGAGACTTGCTTGCCCTGTTAGATATGGCTTGTCGAATCTTTCTAAGCACTTATTACCTGATGAGGATAATTTATTTACGGCTACCTTTGCTTTGAAGATGATTTTATCTAACAGGGTGAACGCTTGAGGTTTTGTTTTTGCGAGGAGTCCCGCCCTTTGCCAGAAAGGCGGGATGACGAAGTAATCTCAAAGTTTGAGATTGCCACGCTTCGATGAATCGAAGCTCGCAATGACATAAGTGGTGAAGACAGTGAGAGATAGATGATTTTTTATCGCGGTCTCATAGTAGCGAATGGCAGAATCATTTCTTCCATTGAAATTCCACCATGTTGGAAGGTATATTTAAATTCTCTTTCATATTCAGTTGGTTTTGTGGGATAAATAAAATAATAGTCTTCCTTTGCAATTGCAAATCGGACCGATGGATCATCTGTCGGTAAATAAATCTCGCCTGGGTTGTTCAATAGTAACGCAGTCTTATTGTCTACGCGCAGTGCTGGTCCATATTTATACCTGAGGTTCGGAGAGATTTCACGCCCACCGTAGACAATCGTAGGTCTACGGACGCGAATAAATCCGTGGTCAGTGGTGAGTGCTATACGCCTTCCCTTCTTTGCCAAATTTTTGAAGAGTTCAAAAATTGGTGAAATTGGAAACCAGTATCCCAGTAGATTCAACAGTACCCGTTCGTCATCGAGAATACCTTTCATATCTCCTCTTCCAGGAATTGAATGGATGAGGAGATCAAAAAAGTTTATTACAACAATTGTAATATCCATTGTGTCCTGTGTAATCCTTCTGACACTATTTTCAATTTCAGCAATTGAGGATAATTTATAAAATGAGAATTTTATGCGAAGATTATGACGTTTCAACTGCTCATTAAAGAGAGATTTTTCAAATCTATTCTGTCCTTTTTCTTCAAATGTCCAGTACTGTGGAAACTTTTGAAGAATTTCAAGCGGTAGGAGGCCGGCGAATAATGCATTTCTTGAATAGGGAGTTGCTGTTGGTAATACTGAGTAGTAATATTGAGTAGATATTTCAAAATAGTCTCGCATGTAGCGTGATAATTTGAAAAACTGATCAAGTCTCATGGAATCGAAAATGACCAAGTTGAGAGGACCTTCCTTCAACAATGGAAGAATCATCTGTGAGAATATGTTGTTGGAGAGCATGGGACCCTTTCCTTTTATAAAATTACTGTATGTGTTTTCAATATATTTCACAAATCCGGAATTTGCTTCACGTTTTTTCTCTTCCTGTATGTCCTTTAATTCTCTACCGCCAAATTCTAATAACCTCAAATCCCACGATACAATATTTTTATAATATTCAATCCATTCATTATAGTTGGTTGGTGCTACGAGACTTCTGAATTGAGTAGCATATTCTTCCGCCATTTTTTCTTCAATGATAACCCTGCGCTTTAACGTACGATTGAGAACCGAGAGCAATTGATTGAAACTAAATGGTTTTGTAATATAGTCATCCACCCAACCACCATACGCCTGGGTCATTAAACTTTCTTCCTCACTCTTTGTCACCATAACTACCAACTGTTCTGAATTTTCGTTTTTGATTTTTCTCAAAACTTCGAGGCCATCAACTCCGGGCATGATTTCATCGAGAAAGATTAGGTCAAAAACTTCACTGCTGGCTAACTTTACACCATCTTCTCCAGATGTTGCTGTCTTTACTTCGTATCCATCCTTCTGAAGAAGGTAAATAAATGGTTTCAATAAATCTATTTCATCATCAATCCATAAAATTTTCATTTTACCGCCTTTGGTATAAAAATTTGAAATGTAGTTCCACGAGAACCGGTTTTCTTTAATACCAATTTACCCCTGTGATACTCTTCAATGATTCTTTTAGTTAAAACAAGTCCTAGACCCCAACCATATTTTTTTGTTGTAAATCCGGGTTTGAATATATCTCCTTCCCTTTTAATACCCCTTCCGCTGTCTGATATTTCAATTACCGCACCATTCATATCATACGTCTTCAGTAGTATTTTTCCTTTTGCGGCTCCGATTGCGTCTAAGCTATTTTTAAGGATGTTCTCCACTGCCCAACCGAGTAAGATATCATCATACTTTATGACAGGAAGTGGTCTATACTCCTCAAAGAATTTTATTTGTGCATGAGCGCGTTTTTTAATATAATCCACTGATTTTTTAATTGTCTCGCTTGGCTCTTTTTCTATCAATCGCGGGGGCATGCCAATTCTTGAAAACTTTTCCAAGACCTCTTTCATTCTTATTGCGTCTTCTTTAATTCCCTGATAGATGTCTTCGCTGAGGTTTCCCTTTATTGCCTCGAGCCAGCCGGTCAGCGAGGATAGCGGTGTAGCCAATTGATGTGCAGTCTCTTTTGCAAGCGAATTCCATATTTTTTCTTCCTCGCTTTTGCGATAGAGGAGATAACCCCAGAAGCCTAAAAAGAGGAAGGCAATGAGGAAAACGGTTTCAACAAAGGGTAAAATTTGTAGTGATTTCGTAAAGGGTGAAAGCCCCCAATGCACATGCCCCACAAGAGTTGAATCAGCTCCATGTCGGATAATGATGGGAATAGGTTTTTGTACATTATCGAGTTCTTTTATAGACTTTCTTAAATCTTTTTCACTAATATTTTTTGATGAATATGGGTTACCATTGACATCAGTGAGAATTACGGGAAAATCGATTCTTTGAATAACCTCCACGTAAAAGAGCTCAAGAAGTCTCTCTTCGTCGAGACTTGGCCCACGTGCAAATTCTGCAAACAAGCGGGACGTTGTTTCGGTTTCCTTCTTTATTTTTTGGATCAAATAGTTTGAGTAAATATAGGTGATAATTCCAATAAGCCCGATACCAATTAAGAAGTAAATCACTAATGCCCGCGAACTAAACTTATGACTTATCTTCACGTTATCAATGAGGAATTATAAGACGGCTCATCAAAATGTTCATGGTTCGATTATTTTTTTATTGAATATCTTGGCAAATTCGTAAAAGGCATCATGCTCACCATAATATGCATCAGCGAGATAGAGTATCTGATATGCGTTCGTATCTGATGGTAATATATCTTGGCCAACGATAACCTTCTGGCCGTCCCATAGTATGTCGTTTTTCCCATTGACAAAGAGCAAGGGGTGCTTTTTAATAAACTTTTTTGAAACTTTCTTCAATTTGGATGCATGAAAATAAAATAATTGCTGGGGATTGTCTTCATCGATATGAAAAAATTCAATCAATGAGCGGATAGTATCCCTGATGAGAATATTATAATAAGGGAAATTTTTGTTTCCGTAAAAACATATCCTGGTTTCTGCCGAAGTCAGATAGGGCAGTGATATATTCGCTGGGACATCTAATTCAATAAGAAAGTGGAAATGTTTTTTCCTGAGTTGTTCCTTTAATAGTTTGTATTCCTTGGAGAAAAGCAGGGGCGGCGTATTGTAAAATATCGCCTCAAAGATATTCTGTTTCAAAAAGCCATAGATATTTTTTACGGCCTCCGGCACGAGTAATACAATGTTACCGTATTTTCTTAGTCCTGCAAGGAAGGGAAGAGACCGCACGAAATTTCTGGTATCGTGTGGCATTGAGATTAAATGATTTGATTTCTTTTTAATTTTTGGGGGACGAAATTGTTTATAAAATTTTCTTTTGGTAATTTCAAAATACAACGGCAGAAAAATATTCATTGTGCTCGTTTTTTTCTACGCTCGACAAAAATTGGAGAAGCACCTTTTGTTATTACTTCTTTTGATATTATACATTTATCAACACCTGTCATATTTGGAAGATTGAACATAATGTCGAGCATGTAATTTTCCATAATTGCCCTCAATGCCCGTGCTCCAGTATTATATTTCATTGCGCGTGTGACGATTTCATCGAGGGCATCATCGGTAAATTCAAGTTTTATGCCTTCCATTTTAAAATATTTTGAATACTGTTTGATGAGAGAATTCTTTGGTTTCATTAAAATTTCGATCAATGCTTCCCTTGGTAATTTGTGAAGTGGTGCGATAACTGGAACGCGGCCGATAAATTCAGGGATCAGACCATACTTTACCAAATCTTCTGGTTCAATTTGATCTAATAGTTCATCATAATTTTTTTCCTTGCTATATGGTCCACTCATAAACCCTATGCTTGCACGATTCAGTCTTTTTGATATGGTTTCTTCAACCCCGGTGAAAGTTCCTCCTAAAATAAAAAGAATGTTTCTGGTATTGATATGTATATATTCTTGTTCTGGATGTTTGCGACCCCCCTGAGGTGGAACATGTGCTTCCGTTCCTTCAAGAATTTTCAGTAACGCCTGTTGAACGCCTTCACCAGAGACGTCTCTGGTTATAGAAGGAGAATCTGACTTGCGCGCAATTTTGTCAATCTCATCGATGTATATGATGCCAATTTCGGCGAGCTGAATGTTATCATTTGCAGCCTGGATAAGTTTTAATAGAATGTTTTCAACATCCTCCCCTACATATCCAGCTTCGGTGAGCGGCGTAGCGTCAGAGATAGAAAACGGTACGTGTAGTAATCGTGCTAGGGTTTCCGCGAGCAGTGTCTTGCCGGTGCCGGTTGGGCCAACTAAGAGAATATTACTTTTTTGTATTTCTACATCATCACTCTTCGCCGTAATTCGTTTATAGTGGTTATACACAGCAACTGAGATTACAATTTTTGTTCTCTCTTGATCAATTACATACTGGTCAAGAAATGTTTTTATCTCGACCGGTTTCGGTAATACAAAATGATTCAGTCTCGAAATTTCTTGCTCATCCGTCAATAATTCATTACATAAACGAATACATTCATTACAGATATATGCCTTGTTGCCTCTGAAGAGGCGTTTCACTGCCGGTTTTGGTCTTTGGCAAAAAGAACATACAATCTTGGGCATCATTTTTTCCTTTTTTCCATGATGTCATCGATGATTCCGTAATCCTTCGCTTCCTGCGAAGACATAAAGTAGTTTCTATCGGTGTCCTTGGCAATTTTTTCCTCTGACTGTCCAGTGTGTTTTGCAAAAATTTTGTTGAGTACCTCCCTGATTGTTAAAATCTCCTTGGCGTGGATGGCGACATCAGAAGCTTGTCCCTGAAAGGCACCCTCTGGCTGGTGGATCATAACACGGGTATGGGGTAGGGCGAACCTTTTCCCCTTTGAACCGGCTGCTAGCAATAGTGATGCCATGCTTGCCGCCATACCGATACAGATGGTAGAGATTGGCGCCCTAATGAATTGCATTGTATCATAGATAGCAAGACCCGATGATACTATACCTCCCGGAGAGTTAATGTAGAGTGATATGTCTCTTGAAGAGTCTTCGGCTTCCAGAAACAGTAATTGTGCCATTACCAGATTTGCTACAGTATCATCAATGGGGGTTCCTACGAATATTATTCTTTCCTTGAGCAGCCGTGAATAGATATCATATGCCCGTTCCCCACGGCCAGTCTGTTCAATGACGAATGGTACGGGTATCATTTATTGCCTCCTTTGGTGAAATGATTCGACCTTTTTTGCTAATTTTAGCATTTTTGTAAAGAAAATCAATTGTCTTTTCCTTACCTAAAATGTCACTCAAGTAATGTATGATATCATCTCGGTTCTCATCATTGAGTTTTATGTTCATTGCGGATATCAAATTCATTATCTCTTTCTCCTCGACCCGAATATTTTCTTTTTCCGCAATCTTATCGAGGATGAGATTGAACCGGGCTCTCTTTTCAGCAAAGTTCCAGAATCGTTCTTTCGTTGCATCGGAATCTGGTAGCTTAGATCTTTGAAGGATTTTCTGATACTCGTTCTGGATCAATGACTTTGGCACCGTGAAACGTATTCTTTCAAGAATGACATTTGATAAAGATTCCTTCAGTTCCTCTTCGATTCTCTTCTCTTCTATCTTTTTTAAATCATCCATTAATTTTTTCTTCAAATCTTCAACGTTCTCATAATTCTGCTTCTTTGCAAAATCATCATCAACGTTAGGAAGATTCTTCTCTTCAATTTTTTTTATCGACATCTTGTAGAGCAGGTTTCCAACTCTTACTTGTTTATTTTCCGACTTTTTCGCTCCCACCAATGCCCGATTAACTTCGTCAGGGTAATTACGGTCACCAACTCTTATCGTAAGGTCAGTCTGTTTGCTCTGGACGCTGTTATTTTCTATAATTTCAACATCCGCAGTTACAAGGTCGTCGACCACAGTTGGCCGAGAGACTTCTTTCACTGTTGCGAATCGTTCCCGAAGTTCGTTGATACCTTGCTCAAAGAGAAAATCGTCGGGCATTGGCTCGTCTTTAAATATTTCCAACTCCTGATAGTTATCGACGTCAAAGTCAGGAATAACCTCAAATTGTAATCGAAATGTAATCTTTTCACCTTCCTCAATATTCAGCAGTTCGGCTCGGGATGCGGGGCGCCATTTTTTTTCTTCTAATATTTTGAGGTATGATTTGGTAACAAGATTATCCATCGCTTGTGCCTTGAGTGTATCGTGGTATCTTGTTTTAATTAGATTCTTCGGGACCTTACCTTTGCGGAATCCCCTGAGCGTGAGCTTTTTTTGTAATTTGTCAGCTTCCTTGTTAATAAATGTGTTGAGTTCAGTAGCTGGAACTGAAATCTGAATTTCTTTCTCTACACCGTTATCTTTCGTAAGTTCGTATTCCAAAATACCTCCACAATATGCGAGGAGGGGGAGTTGAACCCCCATCCCAGAAGGGGCTGGATCCTAAATCCAGTGCGTCTGCCAGTTTCGCCATCCTCGCAGCATCTAAACAGCAACAGCTCTATAATATTATATCTCGAAAAAAATATTTGTCAAGTTTTACGGGATACTAGATATTTGAATAAGAGGGCAACAAGGATATAAACAAATGGTATAATCAATCCGATAAAAATATAGATTATTTGAAAAACGACCAATTCATGCCCAACGCAAATTTCAAAACTAAACCGAGAAAAAGATTAACCCCCGGGGGTTGACTATGGAGATAAAGAAGACTCTGCAAAAGATTGGCTTTTAGGTCTAACGGGTCTAAAAATTGGAAGAACCAAGCAAGTGGTCCTTCATCAAAGCGAATTCCAATTAAATAGAAAAATCAAAATTAAAAAACTTTTTGATTTTTGGAACATAATTTAAATTTCGAAAGGTACTTAATACAATTTGATTTTGAATCTTTTGGGATTTGAGTAGACGGGTTTAATATAGTCAGGTAGTATCACCTCCGCCGGAAGATAATGTTCTCCGACTGGCAGCTTTGTTAGTTGTATTCTGACTTCAATATCCCGTTTCTTCAAATTTGCTATTCTACTTTTTGCCCCTTCAACGATAAGCGTATCCAGGGTTATCTTTTCTGAAACAACTCTTTGACTTGGTGAGTAGATGAGTATAAGCGGTATATTTACGAATAACCGTTGAGCAGTCGTATCTACCTCGATTTTGACAGACACAATTTCTTTTGAAGCGTGCAGTAGAGGTGATGGGTTTCTTAGCCTTACATCTTTTGTAAATGATTCATTTCTATTTCTGACGTTAAGGGACTCAGTCATTATTTCTCTTAAATCACGTAACATTTCCTTTGGTCCCATGACAGTAACTGTATCGAGCACAGAAACTTCATTTATTGAAAAACCATCCTTTAATGATTCCTTAATAGGCACCGCGATTTTTATAGTTTTTTTGATTTTTTTGTCGATTGTTACACTTATTGACGTTGTTTTGTGATAGACAATTGATACATCAGTAAACCCAATGGGAACAACGAGATTCTTTACAGGAATTTTGTTTTCGCCTAATTTACTATTACTTAAATCACAGCGTGCCTTGGGTGTTGCTGTCCAGATATTCAATAGTGAAACACCCCGACCACTAAATGCAACGTTAATACTCGGAATAGAATCAACAAGAATCTTATTTCCAGGCAGGTTTGTATAGACTATTTGTATATCTCTTATATATTGATAATTGTGCCCCACTGCTACAAATATCCACAGGGCAAAGGCAAAGATTATTGCAAATATTTTTCTTATCGGATCGTGAGTTATGAATTGCAATACTTTTTTGTAATCCATCTATTATATTATACATACAGATAAAAAATCGTCAAGGACTAAATAATCCTCGCTGCTGCTCGAATAAACTCTAAATCCTTTACCCCGTGGAATAAACCCCATGGAATAAACCCCATGGAATAAACCCCGTGGAATAAACCCCGTGGAATAAA
>Ga0114921_10000579_pt1 | contig 15673 bp, 17 predicted proteins | sample BentaG_FD_87016 | JGI IMG/M metagenome (GOLD analysis project Ga0114921, IMG submission 87016) | Deep subsurface microbial communities from South Atlantic Ocean to uncover new lineages of life (NeLLi) - Benguela_00093 metaG | ecosystem: Environmental > Aquatic > Marine > Oceanic > Sediment ...
AATTATTTTGTGATGAATCTACCGAAGTGTTCGTTGTGCATATTCTTCAGTAGAATATCCTCTTTCATTCAGCCAATTGGCCGTATCGCCTTTAATGATCAAGGGCACTTTTCGCAGCATACTAACATCCTTGGCACCTACAAGAAACATGCTTAATCTTAATTCTTGGATTAGGGCTTCTACCATTTCATTAAGAAACTTGTAGCCTTGAGTAGCCGCCTTTAGTATAGGCAATGCCATACCTCCCGCTGAAGCTCCGAGTGCTATTGATTTGGCTATGTCGAGTCCAGTCCTCAAGCCTCCTGATGAAATCACGATTAGATTAGTCGTTCTTGTTGCCTCTACAACGCTTACACAAGTCGGTATTCCCCAATTTCTGAAGGTATTTCCTAATCTCTGTTGGATTTTTCTCCCTGCTTTGATAGCTCTGAAATATTCTACTAGAGACCAACTGGTTCCACCTAGTCCTCCAACATCGATACTCTTGGCACCTGCTTTCTCTATGAGTGAAGCCATTTCCGCAGAAATTCCAGATCCTGTCTCCTTAAGGACTATTGGGACTTTTAAATTGGAACATATTTCTTGAATTTTTGAAAGTACTTCATTGAAATTTGGTTCACCCTCGAACTGTACAGATTCCTGAAGTGGATTGGAATGTATCATCAAAGCATCTGCCTCTACCATTTCTATAGCCATCTTTGCTTCTTCAACACCATAATTCTTTGAAAGCTGTGGACAACCAATATTAGCGAAAACCAAAGCGTTGGGAGCGAAATCTCTAACCACACGATAAGTTTTTTTCAAGTTTGGATTTTCAATGGCTGCTCTCTGACTTCCAACACCTATTCCCAAACCGTATTGTTCAGCACACAAGGCGAGCATCTTGTTTACCTTAATTGCCTTAGCAGTGCCTCCTGTCATCGACTCAATTATTAGTGGCACATCAAGCATACGTTCAAAGATTCTAAGTGAGGTGTCTATATCAGACAAATCGAGTTCTGAAAGTGTTTGATGGATCAAAGTAATATCTTCGAATCCTGCACTAGTGTCTGAAATGACACTTTCTTTGATAGATATTTCCAAATGATCTTTTTTTCTCTTCTCTATTTTCATTCACTTATCTTCCCAGGTTAAGCTAATATTAAATTTGAACTCACTTTGGAGAACGATGATATTTACGTTTATGTAGAGAGATTTTCACTTTTTACACCGGTATTATCAATTGAGACAATATAGGATCTCCCACCTGCATTTTCTATAGCATTAGCGACTTTGTATTTATTGTCGGGTCGACATAGAGCTATCATACATCCCCCCCCTCCAGCGCCAGTTAATTTTGCTCCCAATGCTCCTGCCTGTTGAGCGACGTTCACCAATCGATCAAGCTGGACAGTTGATACACCAATTTTTTGTAGGAATTTTTGGTTTTTATTCATTAACTTACCTAGATTGTCAAAATCGCCTTCCCTGTAAGATTTTACCGCCTCCATAGTCAGTTTCCCAGCAGATTTACTTATTCGACTAATTTCTCCGTTACCTAGATTTACACGTTGAGTTACCCTAGTAACTAGATCTCCAGTGGATCTTTTACTTCTTGTATCGCCTATCACAATATTGATACTGTTGTTTGGTTTAAGATATTCAGGAACTTTGCCTATCTTAAAAACAATAACTCCGCCATAAGTTGCTGTAGTGCAATCTATACCTGAAGGTTTTTTATGGATTAACTTTTCTTGGATTGAGGCTATCTCAAATATATCATTCTTTTCTAATTCAAGATTTAGATATCGAGCAACTGCCATAGTTGTGGAAACGGCAGTTGACGCTGAAGATCCTAGACCTACTCCTACAGGAATCTTCGAATCTATTTGAATTTTTAGACCACGATCGATTTGCCCCGCCGTCTGCAAAATTTTTTCTACAATATGCTTTAACGGATCCATGACTCCATCATTAGATATTTGATTTGATTTTTTTCCTAATGGTTTTATTGAAAATTTACTTGTAGTCTCCAGAGCTGAAGACGATATCTCGATAATTTTTGGTAAATTTGATCTGACAGTAACTTTTGAATAAATATCAATTGCCGCAGCTAGAGCTGGTTGACCATGTACGACAAAATGTTCTCCCGTCAAAATAACCTTGGCAGGAGCAGTAGCAGTTATCAATTGAGAATCTCTCGCAATTGAAAAGTCATACTGTAACAGAAATAGCGGCATATCCAACTACAGAAGATAGATCTCCTGAGATATCGCCACTAGTCTTGTATGATAAGAGTTTGGCGTTAATCGCCCCAACTTTTTTTGAATAGACTATTGAAGAGATTACAGGTCCAATTCCACACATGGAGATAGAATTGGAGTGAACAAATTCATCAAGCTTATTTTCATCCAGATCTTCTATTGCACGAATAGCATTCATATCTTTCTCAGTTGCCACACTATGTGGCTCATAATGAGTCATATCAGTTGATGCAATTATAATAGTGGATATCCCATTTGAGGCTTTATGAATTGCTTCACCTAATTCTCTACTTGTTTCTAGGTCTTGCATCATCATACAAATCGGTACAAATGAGAAATTATTCCCGTATAGATACTGTAGGAATGGCAGCTGGACTTCAATAGAATGCTCGTAAATGTGAGCTTCTTCCTCCGTATCTACAATTGTTGAATTTTCAATTATTGAGTCTGCTAAATCACTATTTATTTGAATTTCACCCAATGGCGTAGACCACGTGCCTCGATTCATTAAGGAAATAGCGCTTCCCATTCCCGTATGATTGGGCCCAATGATTACGATATTACCAGGTGTTTTATAACGGGCTAGCTCATAATAACTTGTTGCAGCAACAGGACCTGAATACATGTATCCAGCATGTGGACAAACCAAAGTCACGATTCTATTCTGAGAGATGGATTCACCATTAGGTAATTTTCCTGGACCGAGCTTGTGCTTGAAACAGTTTTCTAATTCTTTTTTGAGTGAAGCTGCCGATCCCGCATAGAACATACCGGCTTGGGCTGGCTTCCGAATCTTCAATCTTCAGACCCATATTTCGGAGTTATAGCTGTGAGCTTTGTTTCAAAATCATCGACTGTCTGGGAGATTCCACTATCGGAGGATATCTCGCCCCTTTCTCTAAGGACTTGCCTTGCAAGAAGCCAGAAAGCCATTGCAAGAGCTTTTCTACCTTTATTATTCACAGGAATAGCAAGATCAACACCATTCAATGAATTATCGGTATCACAAAGTCCGACTACAGGAACTCCAGCTATTGAGGCTTCTTTGATCGCTTGAAAATCAGCTCTTGGATCTGTTACGATGACAAGTTGTGGTTCAGTATGTCTTGGTTGAAGAGGATTCGAAATGATTCCGGGCATAAACCGTCCAACTATGGCTAAACTTCTGGTTAACTCACAGAATTTTTCTACTGGAGTTCTACCGTAAAGTCTTGAAGATACAACAACAACCTTCGAAGGATCAAATCTGCTGATAAACTTCGCTCCCAATCTAATTCTTTCATCTGTTTTGCCAATGTTAAGTATGAAAAGACCATCTGGTCTGACCCGGAATATGTGTTTCTCCATATCACGTGTCTTCACTCTCGTTCCTATGTGAAGGCCTGCTGCAAGTAACTCTTCTAGAGGCTGTAGAAGATTCTCCGCCTTTGGCATTTCCTCTCTGTTTATAGTGCTCATTATTTCACCTAGATTCCTATTTTGGCCATTTTAGCTTCTTCACCGAGTATTTCTTCGATCCTTATCAATTCATTGATCTTTGCCATTCTTTCTCCACCTAATACTCCAAGTTTTATTACAGGAGCTGTTAGCGCCACTGCCAGATGTGAGATCTCGGAGCCACAGCTCTCTCCTGACCTATGAGAGACCACAGGAATATAATTTGCTTGTTTAGAAATTTTTGCTGTTTGTGTAGCATCAGTTAGTGTTCCAATCTGATTTGGCTTTATTATCACAGCATTTCCTGCCTTTTCTTTTATACCCCTTTTGATCCTTTCAACATTAGTTGTGAATAGATCATCACCACAGATTAGAGTATTACTTGTTTTGGCTGTTATCTCAGAAAAGGCTTCAAATGATTCCTCATGAACAGGATCTTCAATATATCCTAAATGAAATTTGTTTGCAAGTTCAATCACAAAATCGATTTGACCGTCTTCATGAATTTTCCTTTTATCTCTCTGATAGATGTAGGCCTTCTCTTGCTCATCCCAGAGGGTTGAGGCTGCCATATCAAGGCCGATTCTTAGTCTCACTCCAGTTTCATCCGAAACCCCGCTGCAAGCTTCAGACAATATCTCTAACGCCTGTTCTGTTTCTAACGGTACAACCCATGCGCCTTCATCACCTCTACCAGATACATCAACTCCTTTCTTTTCAAGGAGATTAGCCACCTTCCTATGCACACCCATATTAGCTTCTGCAGCTGAAACAAAAGTTTCCGATTTAGTTGGAAGAACTAAGAATTCTTGGATGTCTGTCTTTCCCCCACGAGCATGCATACCTCCACCTATAACATTACCAAGGGGGTATGGAACCTCTGATTGATTAGATTCCGATAAATAATTGAAAAGTGGAACTCCTCTTGAATTTGCCCCTGCTATAGCTGTCGCCAAGGATATCGCATAAGCGGTATTTCCACCGAGTTTACTGAAATCCGTAGATTTATCGATCTCATGAAGCGCTAGATCAATTTGCTTAACGTCAAGTTTGATTCCAACGATTTTTGGAGATACAATGTCCTCGATGAATCTTATTGCTTCTTTAACTCCACCATCTGGATAGGATCTTACTTCCCAACGTCCTGTACTAGCACCTGAAGGAGATGAAGATCTTCCTAATACATTAGACGCTATGACATCTATCTCTATGGCTTCTTTTCCTCTGCTGTCGAATATCTTCCTTGCCTTAACTTGGGTTATTTGGGAGTTGTCCACCTTTATACCTCAAACATTGTGGAACTTTCTGGCTGTCGCTTCGTAATACTTCAGAATGTCATCGATCACATCAACATGTGATATGAACATCCTTCTACAACAGTATCTTGAAATTCCCAGCTCATCCAAGATTTCTTTTGGGTGCTCTCCAGCCTTGACTCGATTTGAATATTCCTCCCACCTATCAGCAATTACATTGCCGCACGTGAAACATCTAACTGGTATTATCATGATATTTCATCTGAACTTTTTTTGTTTTAGTAAGAGTCTTGATTGAGCCTAGCGATATGATTTTTGTTTTCTAGTGCGCGCGCTAGGGCCCCCAAACTTTTTTGATTCTGCACGTCTAGGGTCACCTGCTAACATAGCTTTATCTTGGTTTCTTAACGCACGTTTCAGCTGCGCGCTCTTCGTCCATCTAATTAGGCCTCGTGCGATCGCTATTCTAGCGGCCTCTGCTTGACTTATAACGCCGCCTCCTTGAGCTTTTATTTTGATATCAATATTTTTTGCCTTCTCTCCTGCCACAAGTAGAGGTTCCATAAGCTTCATTCTGGCAGTCTCTGGGTTAACTAGATTTAATGGATAATTATTGAAAGTGATTTTTCCAGCACCACTCCTTAATACAGCCTTTGCTACAGCAGTTTTTCTTTTTCCGCTTATGATCATAACTTTTTTCTTTTCACTCAATTTATACTCCTCCTATTTCTCTCGAGAGATCCTCTAATAGTATATAGCGACATTTGAGTTTCGACGCATCGGCCGTAGAAATTCTTTGATATTGTTTATCAGAATATTCTTCAGGGATATCGGTATAGATTTTCACTCTCTTATAGGCGTTCTTTCCTTTTGGAATCTTATGGGGCAACATACCTCTCAGTGCACGTTTCGCATAAGTCTCTGGTCTGCGAGGATGTTTTGGACCTTTGTCTTGAGATGCTAGCGTCCGAGTCGTTAATTTAACCTTAGCGCGCGCTATGGTACTCTTTTTATCTCCAGATATTACAGCCTTAGAAATGTTTAGTATTATTACTTCTTGGCCCTCCAAAGCCTGTTTCGCAGCATAACTAAGAATTCGACCAAATATTAAATTAGAAGCATCTATGATTACCGATTTATTGTTCGTTATTCTGTCACCTCATTAATTTTATTTTGGTACCTTTAGGATTCGTTTTTAACAAATCATCGATTGTCAGACATTTGCCGCCTACATTCAATATCTTATCCTTTGCTTCTTTGGAAAAAGAAGCAGCAGCAACTGTTATTTTATGTTCAATCGTTCCAGTTCCCAATACTTTACCTGGAACAGCAACAGTTTCCCCTTCTTTTGTGTATCTTGCTATTCTTTCCACGTTTACTTCTGCCATATTCTTCCTAGTTTTTCTAAGGGCTTTAGATAGAGCCAACCATATTGGTGCCTGCGCTTTCCTTGACGTCTTGTGAAGAGACTTTTCTAGCTCTATTAATTCCGGATTAGTTTTATTAGCCGTAATCTACTCACTCCAAATTCTTAATTAAACTTGATAGTTCAGATGCTTTTTCCCCAATTTGAATTGCAGCTTGCTCCACTATCTTAGTGATTGGTAATGCACCATTAGATTCGATGTTGAAGATGAAGTCTTTTTCGCTCCACTCGACCTTTATTGGACATGATTTCTTTGGGCAATTCTTTATACACTGTGTACAGAGAGTACATTCTTCTATATCTTTGACCACTAGTCGGTTATCTTTTATTTCGAGTATACATTTCGGACAGAACTTTACACATTTACCACAACTATCGCATTTCTTCATATCAATAGAAATTTTTGGCAGATATTTGTATGTGCAAACAGAAACAGGTTGCCATTTTGCATGTTCCTGTCCACGCCCCAACCTCGCATAAGCTTCTAATTTTAATTTCTGTCCAGAAGCCAACTTCACGATTGGAATTTTATTGTTGACCGGAGCTACAATGGGATTGTCAGGTGTTAGATCACCTGAATAAACAACAATCGTGTCATCTTTAGCCTCAATTTCCATTGTGAAGGAAGCTCTACATCTGTTGCAGCCTAGTTCACTATTGCAGTCACATTTCTCTGGAAGAATATAGGAATCAAGATCCGTAGTTATAGGGATAAGCCCCAATCTATGTGCTAAGAATTCATCGAAAAGGGCCGAAGTATTCTCGATTATTATCACATCCTCGATAGCCATTGTTGGAACTTCTGCAATCATAATCCGTCTCATAGCATTTGCAAAAGCAGATGTTACTCCGCTTAGAATGAATCTTATAGCATTATCCTGCTGTTTTATGGAGGATAATTCCAAGAATAACGACCTCTATGAATGCCTACAATGAATGTTCTAATATTCAATATTTGTTTGAACTCCTTCCCTACTCATTGTAATAAGATTGATTCAGGTTTATACCAATTCGGAGTAGCGTATAGATATAAACCCTCTTTATATGTTTATTTGGACAGTAAAAATACGGACCCAGTTCATTGTAGATAGAACGTTAATCCTTTATCTCTTTTGACGTTTACGATACTATGATGTAAATTGGTAGATGAAAACAAGATATGCAAGGGTTCAATTAAGTTAACACTAGAAGGTGCAAAAATAATTCTGGCAGCATCTGAAGCCAAGGCAAAAGAGATAGGGGTCCCTATGAGTATCGCTATCGTTGACGATGGATGTAACTTAATCGCATTCGAAAATATGGATAGTGCAAAGATAACAAGCATTGATATAGCCATGAATAAGGCATTTACAGCAGCCGGGAGCAGAAAGGGTACCCATGAGTATGCTGAAGTAGCATCTCCGGGAAAACCCGCTTTTGGGATACATGTCAGTAATCAGGGGAGGTTTACTATTTTTGGTGGCGGTTTACCGATATTAATCAAAGGGGAAGTTGTAGGGGGAGTCGGCTGTAGTTCCGGAACTGCTGAACAAGACAGAGAGGTTGCACAGGCAGGCCTAGCCGCCCTTTCACCTAAATGATGTGAATTATGCCATAGTTAAGAAAGAGGTTAGAGTGAATCCTATCTAGTATAAGTTTACAGTGACTGAGTTGCAACGTGGGATTTGATATTTCTTGCTCGGTGAGTCTCTATAGTTGTAACTATCAAAAGGTAAATGACTATCCATATAGTGAATAGAACCTCTCCTATCGATTCATGAAACATTCGCAGATTTATATCAATGAATGCTCCATAATAGATTATTAGAAATATTCTAATTATGTTAACAAAAAATGTTCCTAAAGCACCAAAGGCTGCATAGATGAGTTTTCTAGTCAAAGAAGTATGCAGTTTGATCATTAGTATGAGGATGACTAACAAATATATCGTCATACTTAAGATTCCTGCACATTGCCAATACATGTTTATGAATAGAAATCCCTTCTGACCCCAAACTGCAAGATTATCAACGCCAACTAATTCGACTCGGACATTTGCAGCTGTAAGTAGTAGAACTGTTATGGCAAGTATTGGTTGCATAAGAATCTGAAGGGATTGCATTGAACCGTAAGGAAAGGTTGCATCTAACAGAAGGATAAAAGCCATTCCTAATAGGAAAACAATGGGAGTAGGAAAATATTTGATCTTTCTAATACCAAAAGCTAATGAAATCAATGTCGAGATATATATCGCGTAGATTATATAATCCCACATTCTAGTCCAGCTCAGTATCTGAGGTAAAGTTGAGTAGCCGCATTTTGCCCCAAACTCAGATAGCAATTCGCTATGACCTGCCGCATAGATTGCGACGAAGTAGCCAGTAATAATGAATACAGAGACAATTATGCCTAAACGTCTTCCAATAGTTAGATTGAATCTCAGAAGTTTTTTTGCATCAAACCATTCAAGAATGAGAAAGATGAAGGCAAATAGAAAACCTCCACCAGCACCTTCATTCCATCCCAAGATAAAGTGATTTGAATCAATTATGAATAAAACAATAATTGGAAGCACCAATAGGATCAGAAATGCGTCTTTAGACCTTATCCAATTCAAGAATAAACTATGAAGATACATATTGGATGCCCCTCAGCAATCCATACACGTTTTGAGATTTTGTGGAATTAATGTTCCTTCGAACATTCGGGCACACTGATTTGTTTATGCTTTAATCAATCATATGATTCCTTGCATCAAGGAACAGTCGCCTCATATATAGATTCTTAGCGACCATCCAGCTAGCTAAAATTAGCTAGGAACATCATTATCAAGATGAATGTTTAATTGATCTAATGAGATGCGTAAGCTGTCACATAATCCATTAAAGGACATAACCGGGAGTTTGGGAAAAGAACTTCTCAATAAGAAAATCGCATTATGTGTTACTGGAAGCGTTGCGGCTATCGAGGCATCAGAAATTGCTAGAGAGCTCATGAGAAGAGGCGCAGAAGTATATTCCGTTCTCTCAAAATCGGCTTGCGAGCTTATCGGACCAAAACTTATGGAATGGGCAACAGGTAATAAAGCAATAATAGAATTAACTGGAAACACAGAGCACATACACCTTGCTGGTGAATGGGTTGGGAAAGTAGATATTGTGATTATAGCTCCAGCAACAGCAAATACTATAGGTAAGATCGCTTCAGGGATCGACGATACAACAGTAACTACAGTAGCTTCAACTGCCTTAGGGTCTGGAATACCGATATTCATTGCTCCAGCAATGCATTACTCCATGTTTAGACATCCAATAGTTCTGGACAACATCAACAAATTGAAGAAACTTGGCATTCAAATATTAGAGCCTGAGATTGTCGAAGGAAAAGCTAAGATGGCCCCCACCTCAAGGATCGTTGAGGCAGTCATAGGGAAATTTTACCGAAGAGACCTAAAAGGAATCAAATTTCTTATTTCGGCAGGACCAACTATTGAGTACCTGGATCCTGTGCGAATAATAACAAACAAGAGTTCAGGCAAGATGGGCATTGCTGTAGCATTAGAAGCTTCGAGAAGAGGCGCAGAATCAACTCTTATAACGGGCGTCATTCAGGCGGAAATCCCTCAAGGAATAAGAGCTCTTAGAACTGAGACATCAAAGGAGATGCTCAAAGCAGTAAAGAAGGAACTTTCGAGAACCAAATACGATGTCTTTGTTGGTTGTGCTGCTGTCTCTGATTTCAGACCTTCAAATTCTCATAAAAAAAAGATCCCTACTAGAGATAATAAGAAATTAACAATTGAACTTGAGGCTACTTTAAAAATTGTGAATGTTATTAAGAAATTAAGTCCAAAAACCAGCTTGATCGCATTTAAAGCAGAATATGGATTGTCTGACTCGACATTAATTGAAAAAGCTAAAGAAGTCATGAGATCATCAAGAGCTGATTTAGTCGTTGCCAATCATGTTGGTATTGAAGGCGCCGGTTTTGGTTCGGACACTAATGAAGCACACATTATTGATCGCAAGGGAAAAATCACTCTCATACCACAAATGACCAAGCAGGATTTTGCTCGAGAACTTCTTGATTATATGATCAATTTTATGGGCCTAAAGGGGCGGTAGGCCAGTGAGGGTTGCAGCGATACAAGTGGGGCCGAAGTCAGATAATGAGAATGCCCTTCATGGAATAATTGAGGAATTAACCGATAGGGCAGCATCAAATGGAGCCAAATTCCTTTGCTTTCCTGAACATTACCTTTCTGAAGAGACAGAAGATTCTGTCCTGAGCATATTAGAATTGATGAAAAAACAAGCACGTAAACACAATATCACAATAATCGTAGGAGGTTTTTACGAGAGACTTTCAGATGGAATTTACGTGACTGCTCCCGTAGTTAATCCACAGGGTCAATTGATAGGAAGACAAGAAAAAATACACCTTTTTGGCAAAGAAAAGGACAGAGCAAAACCTGGATCAGATTACCGAATATTTAATGTTGGAGATGTTAAGTTTGGCATCATAATATGTTACGATCTAGTCTTTCCAGAGGTCGCTCGAATCCTTGCTCTAAATGGAGCGGATATGGTATTTGTTCCTTCCAGAATCATCGAAACAGGAATAGAACCTTGGCATTTGTATCTGTCTGCAAGATGTCTTGAAAACCGTGTTCCCCTTATTGGCGCAAATCTGATTTGGCCACCTAAATATATAGGCCATAGTAAAATCTTTGACTTACAATATGACCACCAATCAGACATTACCATCACAAGGGCAGTAGCTGTTGGAGGCGAATCTCAGGAAGTCCTGATCGCCGATGTTAATTTGAAAGCAGCTGCAGAGTTAAGAGAGAAAAGATTTCGTGAAAGAAGACCGAACACATATAAATTTCTTTTAAAGAAATAGAAAAGTCATCAATTTCCCTTGATAATCGTAGAATCTGATTGGATTTTCTGATGGAACAATTTATGAACTCTAAAAAAGCATTTTCATAACTTTTATCAAGAAATCCTTTACCTATTAAGAAAATTTCGTATGACAAAAACCATATTAATTCGCTATCAGCGTATCTTCCCCAACGAGGAATAGTCAAAATGTCTAAAAGTGTAAAAGGCATTGGAGATGGTGGACTTAACCTAGGACCTGACAAAGAGATAGATCGGGACCAATGGCTAAAGGATGTCTTCCCTGAATGGGGAACCATACTAAATAAAGAGATAGAAGGAACTAAACCCAAACCTAATTCATTGATACTTTGGTGGCTGGGAGGAGCCTCTTGGTGGATGAAGAGCGAGGGCGGCGCAAATCTTTGTATAGATCAATATAGTGGCTCTGGAGGATGCCTCGACTACAACGACCTATCAAAATATTCGGGCGTAGTTCGAATGACTGGCGCCCAGCAAATGTGCTGGATCCGATGTGTTCCACACGTACTTGATCCATGGGAGATTAAAGAGTGTGATGCATACATTTCAACTCATATACACACTGACCACTGTGATTTCTTCACAATTAAGCCATTACTACAAAACACTAATTGCAAATTTATTGGACCTCCAGAATGCGGTGAAATCTTCAAGAGATGGAAAGTCCCGAAAGATAGAATTGAAGTTGTTAAGCCAAGTGATGTTGTTAAGATCAAGGACACAGAGATACACGCTGTTGAATCCTTCGACAGGACAGTCTTGATAACGGAACAGAGAGATTTGAAAAAGATGACTATGGAAGAATTCGCCAAACGGATGGATGAGAAAGCAGTTAATTACATTATCAAAACTCCAGCTGGATCAGTATACGATGCAGGCGATTCACACTATTCAAATATGTTCTTCAAGCATGGCCAGGAACATGAGATCGATGTAGCTCTGATTACATTCGGAGATAATCCAGATGGAATGACTGATAAAATGAGTCCATATGACGCTTATCGAGCAGCAAAGTGTCTAAAAGCAAAAGTATGTATTCCAATGCATTATGAGAACTGGGGAATAGTCGAAGGTGACCCGACCGATCTAGAAATGATAGCGAATAAGAAATTTGCACCTTTCAAAGTTTGCATAATGAGACCTGGCACAAGATATGAATGGCCAACAGACAAAGATAAACCCAGAATCTACTACAGACAACAATCAGAAGTCAGTAAAGATTTCAGATTGGATCTTGTGGATCTGCCGTTTCCGACATATCTTTAGGAATCAATCTACCCTACCCTTTTTTTTCTTTGATATCATACTGAAGTTTTGTTTCTAAATAAAGTGCTAACTAGAATGCACTAAAGTCGTAATTAGCTTTACTAAATTGTAATATGACAATAAAGACAACCAGAAATCAAGATCATCTATTTGTATCTTCAGGTACGTAACATTGGATGAAGCAAATCTAGTTCTTTTAGAATATCGTTAATGACAGAAGTGATTTTTTCACCGGTCTTAGCACTTATTGGATATATATCGCGACCCGGCATAATATGGTTGAGAAGTTTAGTTGCGATATCCAGGGTTTCAGAATCGATTAGATCTATCTTATTGGCGCAGATTATTACTTTGGATGGCATTTCAATTTTTCTTGTGATACTTTCAATCGATGAGAGTTTTCTCTTTAAGATTTGTATCGGTTCACTTACATCAACAAATAGCAGTATTAGATCGGCGTTTGTTATCTCATCCAGTGTTACGAAGAAGGCTTCTATAATCATCGGATGCATATCTTCTATGAGACCTATAGAATCAACAAGCATGAATTCAGAGCCTTTCCATCTTACAAGTCGAGAATATGAAGTAAGAGTTGTGAAGGGCCCTAATCCGACGTCTTTTGATTCTGATGCGAGTCTGTTAAAAAATGTGGTCTTTCCGCTTTGAGTGTAGCCAGTTAAGGCAACTATTGGGAAACCCAGTTCTCTTCTTCTTTTCCTCAATGCAGTCTTCTTCGATTGTACGTTACGTAAATTCATTTTGATTTTGCGTATTCGTTTCCTAGCTGCTCTTTCGTATTCGTTAAATGGGTAATCTCCTGGTCCGCTCCACCCCACTTGTTCACCTATAATGCCCTTCATCTTTATGAATTCGCGACCCCAAGAGAATGTATATCTAAGCTTAGCGAGTTCTATCTGCAATTTTGCCTCTTTTGTCATAGCCCTTCTACTAAAAACCTCAAGAATCAATAGATTTCTATCTATTACTTTTATGTCCCCAATTCTTTTTTGAATTTTGAATACTTGACTGCTTGGAAGAGTATTTGTAAATATGACGATCTCAGCTTTTTCTTGATCTACTAATTTCTTAAGCTCTTCGAGTTTGCCGCCACCAATACAGGTACTATGATGAACACTATATCTTTTCTGAGTTAGAGTTTTTACAACTGTATATCCTATATTCTCTGCCATGATGGAGAGCTCTTTTACACGAGAAACATTTTTTGGTAGTTTGCACTCAACAATTATAGCTCTCAAAAAACATTATGCCACCTATCATCGGATTCAATGATCTCGTCATTAAGGACACGTACGGTTACGAACTCCAATTCGAATCTCTTTTATTTTATTGATTTATCTTCATCTCAATATAGTTTTTATCTAAATAGGGAATTATCTCGGTTATGATCTAAATTATATGCAGCTAGTTATAGCTAGCTAACCTTTCAAGTAAAAGTCTTTAAGAAAGATAATCAGTGTCATTTTGAAGTGGTGCCTTCACATGAGTGATACTAACACTAGTAGACTTCCATTATACATAGCAGCAACATCTCTTATCGTATTGCTAGTTCTTGCAGGTTTATCTACATTTGTTTATATCCAGACTCAGAGTGAGCTTTCTGATCTTCGAGAGAGAATGACAGAAGTCCAATCACGTATTGAGCTCATTGATGGGTCTGGAAGTAATGGAGTAAGAGACCAAAAAGTCTATGCTCTCACGGAAAAGTCTGTTGTACAAATATTGAATAAACAGACGGGTTTAGATGGTCTTGAACCCACGGCCAGTGGCAGCGGTTTCATATATGATAAAAAAGGCAATATCATTACAAACTATCATGTCATCGAGGAAGCAGAAACCATAGAGGTAACTTTTCTTGATGGTGAGACTGTTAAAGCAGTGTTAATTGGAGCTGACCCGTATTCTGATCTGGCCGTCCTTAAGGTTGAGACGTCTCAAGAGAAACTCAAACAAGTCACTCTTGGTAACTCATCTGAGCTCTTAGTGGGAGACACCATATATGCTGTTGGAGCTCCATTTGGTTTGAGTTGGTCTCTGACAAAAGGTGTTGTAAGCCAGATTGGAAGAACACTTCCTACTTCAGGTGGCTACTCTGTTGTTGGGGTAATACAGGTTGATGCCGCTATTAATCCAGGAAATAGTGGAGGGCCATTACTCAATAGTCTTGCAGAAGTTGTAGGTGTTAATACTGCTATTCAATCAGAAACTGGAATGTTCTCGGGTGTAGGATTTGCTATCTCTTCAGTTCTAATTCAGAAAGTTGTTCCCTCATTGATAGAAAAGGGACGTTATGATCATTCTTGGGTCGGTATTGCTGGAAGCGATGTGACACCATCAATTGCAGAAAAAATGGATTTAACAGAGTCGAGAGGATTTCTAGTAATTTCTGTTGTCGAAGATAGCCCTGCTGAAAGAGCAGGTATTCGAAGCGGGAATAAAACTGAAGTTGTTGATGGTCGCAATATGACGTTGGGAGGAGACGTAATCACCCACATAGATAATAAGACGGTGAGAAAACTTGAAGATCTATTGGCATATTTAGAATATCAGACAGAACCTGGAGACAAAATTATTCTCAGAGCTATTAGAGATGGACAAATTTTAGATATTGAAGTGACACTTGGAGTTAGACCTCCCCCACAGACAGAGTAATAGTCAAGATTTTAGTTTAAGCGTAGTTTTAGTCGAGAAAAGGTTAGGTTGGATAATTTCATATTCATTATGATGTTTATCCAATCCACAAGTTGAGTATGATTGAGTTTTTTTTGTTCTCATACTAATTTGAACGATCTCTGAAAGAAGGTCTTTATCGATTTTATTTTTTCCGTGGCACCCAATCCCTTTGCACTTACTATCAATATAGATATAATAATTGGATCGATTTTTAATGAACAAAGCCAATTCAGGATTTCCATATTCAGGATTGGTCATTACAATGAAAGGCCAAACCCGACAAACCATAGGCTTATTCTTTTGGATCCCACAGATCCAACGATCAGATATTGGAACTTGAAAAATACATCTGCCATCAGGTCTCTTAACAAAGTAGACTTCATCAAGTTCAATCTTCAAGCAAGAAGTACCATAAATCTTCGATATTAGAACGAGCTCATCTGCCATCAA
>Ga0114921_10000580_pt1 | contig 15643 bp, 18 predicted proteins | sample BentaG_FD_87016 | JGI IMG/M metagenome (GOLD analysis project Ga0114921, IMG submission 87016) | Deep subsurface microbial communities from South Atlantic Ocean to uncover new lineages of life (NeLLi) - Benguela_00093 metaG | ecosystem: Environmental > Aquatic > Marine > Oceanic > Sediment ...
AGGCAGCAGCGCGTGACCCCAGATTTCTGCCAGTCAGATCGAATGAGCTAAGGGATATCAATATCGAGATCTCCGTCCTTACACCTTTAAAGAGAATCGCCTCGATTGATGAAATTGAGCTTGGCCGGCATGGGGTGGTTGTAAAAAGAGGACTCCAGCAGGGAGTATTTTTGCCCCAGGTAGCTGAAGAGACGGGATGGAGCAAAGAGGAGTTTTTGAACCACCTCTGCCAGGATAAGGCAGGCCTGCCAGAGGATGCGTGGAGAGGAAAGGATCTTGAGATCTATATCTTCACCGTCCAGAAGTTTGAGGAGAGCAAAAGAGGAGAATAAAAGTGGCCAGGTTGAATAGGGCAACGATAACACAGGTTTGGAAGATCCCTAAGATGGGTATCAATAATGCACTGGCCAGAAGCGTTCCTATGAGGCCCCCAACTAGGTCCATTCCATAAAGCATTCCAGCCGTCTTTCCCACCTTCTCGAAGCTGGTCAGGTATATCTTGTTGGCCAGAGGAAACTCCAGTCCAACCAGGAACCCACCCAGAGCCACTAAAATCGGAAAGATTATTTGAGCCAACCAGACCAGCCAGACCCCCCGAATATAAGAGAGCCCTGTCAAGCCCCCGGGCAAAGCCAGTGCATAAAGTATGATCGCACCTTCAATACCCCTCAGGGTGGGGATATTGCGCTTTAGCCCTGGCAGGGCATAGTTCATGGTCAGGGCTCCACCCGCCAGACCCACCATGAAGAACGCTATGATGATTCCTATCTGACCGTAGACATATCCATACAATATCTGGAAGGCCAGGATCAGGACTACGTGAAAAGTCATCCCGGCGAAGCCAGTAGTTGCAATTGCCAGTGGTGTAAATTTGGTCTTGATTCGATGGAACCTCTTAGCCATTGCAAGGAGGCCAAGCACAATACCGGCCAGGCCGGCTCCGAAATGCCATAGCCTGATGCCAGAGGTCATTGAGAAGAAATTCCTGAAATGGGGGTAGAAGTAAGTGCTCCATAGAACCATGTCATAGTGGTAGGAGATGGGATGAAAGTCATAATTCTTTCTTATAGCTTCAGCCTCATCAAGACAACCAAGAAGGAAGGATATCTTTCTGGGTGCGAGCTGGTAGGAGATATGGTGGGAAGTTAAGAATTGGGTCTGTATCTTTCGCTTGGTAAACCTTTCATTACGTCCGCAAAGACCTCCTTGAGGGTCCAGAAGATGGAAGCGTTGAAATTTCACAACTCTTCTCCCAGGTAATATTCGTTGGAAGAAATTCCCAAGGTAAGTATCCCATTCTGGGTCAAGATATCTTTGACCTCCCTGAAGAACTCAAGGGGATAGAACCTGTTCAGTTGTGCTGTATATGGGTCAGGAAGGTTGACCAGGACCATATCATAGGTTGATTTAGCGCGCTTGACGAAGAACCTTCCACCCAGATGGTGTATCTTTACCTTTGGGCTTACCAGGGCCTTGCGATCTATTTCAGGGATATACTTCCGGGCCGTCTCTATGATCAGGGGGTCCATCTCTACGTAATCTATTCTCTGAGGATTGTGTTTCAGGATTTCGGTTAAAGCTCCACTCGCTCCGCCGCCAATGATAAGAACCCTTTTTGGGAGGGGATGTTCTAACATAGGCATATGGATTATGTACTCGTTGGAAACCCTGTCCGATGTGGTAAAGTTGATAAGACCGTTCTCATAGAAGCTGTATTGGTCGCCTCTTTTGGTAGTGACTAAATTGCCATAGATGGAGTTTGCCTCTTCGATCAAGTTGTGGCCCTTCCAGCGCCACTGAGAGGATAGGGTCTGGAGTTCGGTAATCCTTGAGGAAGATAATATGTAGATGCTGGAAGCAAGCAATACAATTATCAACCCTATAAAAAATTTTTTTAATATATGCGCTGAACCGTGGACGTTAAACGCCGACCGGGAAGTCCCATAACTCGAAGTAACCAGTAAAAGTCCTGCTAATAGATTGAGTCCACATACCACCAGGACTATCTGAAAGGGATGGAGGTAGTAGACCAGGAGGAAGCTGAAGATGAGCCCCCCAGTGAAATCGCCGAGGGAATCATAGATGTAGACCTGGCCTATCTGGCGTGGGGCCTCTTCGAATTTCATAGCAAAGATCCCGCATCCTAGGGCAAACTGGAGTCCATGGAGTATACAGAAGGGTGCCAGAATGATGAAGGATAAGTAGAGCATGGGCAGGAAGGCCGCAATCTCTCCCAGGCCCACTCCGATGAAATTCTTGCTCAACCTGACTAATATAATTTCTAACAGCAGGATTAGCCAGATGAGTCTCTGGGTGCAAAATGAAGAGGTCGACCTTCCCGGTCAGCCTATCGGCCAGCCTGCCCAATCCCCACGATCCGACGGTGACCCAGAATAGCCAGGAGGCTAAAATGACACCCACCGAAAGCTCGTTGCCATAAAAGGAGATTAAAAACTCCCTAATTAGCAACGTCTGGCTCACCACAGAGGTGAAACCCACCAGAATTAAGGCAAAGATTAAGGTCCTTCTCATTATCCTCACCGTCATTATCCTATCACAAAAAACGGCAATTTACAAGTAACATTAAATCGTTAACAAAAATTCAATATTCATTGTGCATTCTTCGCTCTTATGGGCTTGTCTTGATCGGCTTCGCCGTTCAAATCATGATCGGAGCGCCACCAAAATATATAATATTGAGTCGGAGCGTCTTTTTGTTTGTCTTTACGGGTAAGATGTGGTAAAATTATAGAGAGGTGGTTGGAAAATTGCTAAGAGACAGCCCTAAAATGATGAGATTAAAAAGGGAAGCAGAGAAAAAGAGGATATATCTTGTTCTGTTTATGGCGATCTTTGCTGCCATGCTTGGGATAGGGCTTATCGCTCCCCTGATGCCATTATATGCTCAAAGTTTGGGGGCGACCGGGATGTGGTTGGGCGTTATCTTCGCAGGGTTTTCATTGTCTCGAGCCGTATTTATGCCCATTGTAGGCAGGATCTCTGACCGTACAGGCCGAAAGATATTCATCTCTTTCGGCCTTTTCGCCTACATCATAATCTCTATTGCTTATACCCTGGCCCATACTGTTAGCCAATTGGTGTTGGTCCGATTGCTCAATGGATTTACTGCGGCTTTGGTCTTCCCAATCGCAATGGCTTACGTTGGTGAAATTTCCCCCAGGGGCAAAGAAGGAAGTTATCTCGGCACCTTTAACGTCTCTCTGTTTTTAGGCATGGGGTTGGGTCCCTTTATAGGCGGAACCTTGTCAGATCGCTTCAATATGGCCGCCCCCTTTTATGCCATGGCCGGTCTTACCGGTATAGCGTTCATTCTGGTGCTATTCTGGCTTCCAGAACTTGGTCTCCACAAGAAGAGGCTTAGGGAGAACGTTGCGCCCTACCAAAAAATGTTACAGGACAATACGGTAAAGGGGTTGTTTATCTTCAGGGCAACTGCTGCCTTCGGAAGAGGAATAGTTATGCCCTTTTTACCAATCTTTGCTTATTCTATAGGCGTAAGTCTTTCGGCAATCGGGATATTACTTGCCATCCTCATTTTGTTGACTGCCATTTTACAGGTACCCTTTGGGCTCTTAGCAGACAGGTTCAGCCGGATAAAATTGATGATTATAGGGAGTCTCGCTAGTAGCTTTGTGTTTTTCTTAATACCCATCAGCCACAACTTCGGTGAATTGTTGCTCTTGTGTGTGATAATGGGCCTGTTTGGTGCGATTGGTATGCCAGCCGGGACTGCATTGACCGCCCAACTCGGCAGGGGATTTTGCAGTATGGGCTCCATGATGGGGCTGTTTAACATGGCCATGAGTTGCGGAATGATCGCCGGCCCACTTATGGGTGGTGTGTGTAAGGATATAACAGGATTGCCTTCTGTATTTTATCTTGGAGGAACCATGGGAGTTATCGGGACAGGAATCTTTTGGAGATTTATAGTTGGTGGGGAGGGTTCCCTTCCAGTCAAAGAGGCCTCTGGGTTAGAAATTTCGGTGCCCGGTGACCCCAAGATTAAGAAGAAATGATTTCGTTCTAAGAGGAGTCCGGGAGTGGAAGCGTTTAAACATGAGCTCTACCAAGAGTTGAGGGAGATTGTGACTTTGTTCAGGAGGTATGTCGAGCAGAATTCAGTCGCCAGTCGCCAGTCGCCAGTCGCCAGTCGCCAGAGGCGAACCTCGCCTTTGGCGGGAGGCGAACCTCGCCTTTGGCGGGAATTCGGAATTCAGAGGACATATCTCAGAGGTTCAAAGGCTGCACTGGAGGAATTACAGCAAGAGGTGGGGGAATGTCATAAGTGTGGACTTTGGCGCAGTCGGACCAAGCCGGTCTTCGGAGCTGGATCGGAGAGGGCCAGGTTGGTATTCGTTGGGGAGGCGCCAGGGAGGGATGAAGACCTCCAGGGTCAGCCATTTGTTGGGACGGCAGGAAAGTTATTGACCCGGATCCTGGAGTCCATTGGTCTGAAGCGCGAAGAAGTATATATAACTAACATCCTTAAGTGCCGGCCGCCTGGCAACCGCAACCCCTCCTCAGACGAAATTCAGACCTGTCGAGGCTATCTTGCCCGACAACTGGCAATCATCAAACCCAGGATCATTTGTGCCTTAGGAACATTTGCTGCCCGGACACTCCTGGGAACCTCAGAGCCAATATCTCGACTGCGAGGACGCTTCCATGCTTGCCCCGTTAGAGACTCTTTGGGGCTGGGACATCTTGATGCCTCTGACGGGGCAGGCGGTCAGGATGTTAAATTGATGCCCACCTTCCATCCTGCGGCCCTCCTTCGAAACCCAAGTTATAAAAGGTTTGTCTGGGAGGATATGAAGCTTCTCAGGGAGGAATATAAGAAGATAAAGGGATAAAATGTCTGAATGGAAATACGTTGAGGTGGCCATTGGGCTGCCCATCCACAGGTTATTCCATTATGGGGTGCCGGATTCGCTGCGGTCGGAAGTGGCTATCGGGAAGCGGGCCTTGGTTCCATTTGGTAGTCGCCAGCTTACAGGGTATGTGGTTGGATTTTCAATGCCTTCCAAAACAGAAAGCCTGAGGGAGATATCGAGCGTTATCGACCAAGAGCCGGTCTTTACTTCCCAGATGCTCGAACTGACCAAGTGGATGAGCGAGTATTATCTGGTTTCCTGGGGGGAGGCGCTGGAGGCTGCCCTGCCTGGTGGCATGAAGGCCCGAACAAATGCAGAATTCAGAATGCAGAATTCAGAATGCAGAATTCAGCCGCCAAAGGTGAGCCTCGCCGAAGGCGGGAATGCAGAATTCGGAATTCAATCCTTACCATATAAGCTACAAACGCTTACACAAGAGCAAGAGGACGCGCTAACTATAATAAAGGAGAACATAGACCGGGGTAGCGCAGAAGTAATATTGCTTCAAGGGGTCAGAGGAAGCGGCAAGAGCCGGGTCTGTTTAGAGGCCATCGCCTATACCCTGCGCAAGGGGAGAAGAGCCATCTTCCTCCTGCCGGAGATCTTCCTTATTCCACAGGTGGTAGCGAGGTTTAGATCGCGGTTTGGCGACAGAATAGGCGTCCTTCATAGCAAGCTTTCTGCACGTCAGAGGTATAACGAGTGGCGCAAGATATCCGATGGTCAGGTCGATATAGTGGTGGGGGTGAGATCGGCCATCTTTGCCCCTTTGCCCGACCTCGGCCTGATCGTCATTGATCAGGAGCATGATACCTCTTATAAGCAAGAGAATAAACCCAGGTATCATGCCAGGGATGTGGCCCGGATGAGGGCTGAGTACGAAGGGGCCACCCTTATCTTGGCAAGTGCCGCTCCATCCGTAGAGGCTTACCACAGTGCAAAGCTTGGCAAGTATAAGTTTGTTAGATTGCCCGGTAGAGTGGACCAGAAGGCTCTGTCCTCGATTAAGATTGTAGATATGCGCAAGGAGCCCAACAGAGACGGCGGAAAGACCATTTTCTCTCAGGAACTTCGGGGAGCCATTGGGGACAGGTTGAAGGCGGGGGGGAAGGTTGTCCTTTTCTTGAACAAAAGAGGCTATGCCAGCTTCGTATTGTGTCGTGAATGTGGGGCGGTCATCAGATGTCCCAACTGCAACCTGACCCTCTCCTACCATCATGCCACCAGAGAACTGAAGTGCAACCACTGTTTCTATCGTCAAAAGGCGCCCAGCGTCTGTCCAGAGTGTGACAGCAGCTATTTTGGCTACTTCGGAATTGGAACCCAGAGAGTAGAGCAGGAACTCAAGAAGTCTTTTCCCGGTGCCAGGATATCGCGTCTCGATGTCGATACTGCCAGCCGAAAGTCGCCGATTCTCGATGCCTTCAGAGCCCAAAAGGCCAATATCCTTGTTGGCACTCAGCTAGTCATTAAGGGTATGGGTTTCCCTGCTAATACCTTGCTTGGCATAGTCTCAGCAGATACAGCCCTTAACCTGCCTGATTTTCGGGCCAGTGAGCATACCTTCCAATTGATGGGGGAAGCTGCAGGCTGGGTCGGGAGGGGATGCCCGCCTTGCGAAATAATCCTTCAGACATATCTGCCGGACCAGTACGCCATCACATGTGCCTGTCGGAGCGATTACGAGACGTTCTATCGAGAAGAACTGGCCAATCGAGAGGAGCTTTCTTATCCTCCCTTCAGCTATATGGTTAGGGTCGTGCTGAGGGGTGCTACTCAAGCACAGGCGATGGAGTCCGCACAGGATCTGGTGAGGATCTTAGAGAAGGAGAGACACCAACAGGGATTTGATTCCATCACAATCCTTGGCCCCATCGCCGCACCTATAGCCAGAATCAGGAGAAAATTTAGATGGCAGCTGGTCCTCAAGGGTGCCAGCTCTGACCAATTGCATTCCCTTATGAGGTCTGTCCTAATCAAGGCACACGCTCTTTTGCGAATGAAAACGATTCATATAGATGTTGATGTCGACCCCATAGATATGCTTTAGTTGACAAATTTGCCTTCATAAAGTAAGATATAGTCAGTTGTTTATTGCAGTGGCCACCAATAGTTAAAAACTGTGAGCTATAGGCTTTTCGATTGGCTGGACGCCATCAACGATTTGCCATTTTTATGAGAAGGTAGGTATCCTTGGTTGAAGACCTATGCGAAGCTGATAAAGAGAATAGCTGAGGTTTCCAAGCGTCGAAAGAAGATTATAACGGATCTTTTGACCTTCTCCAGGCAAGCCGAGGTTAAATTCAAGCCATTGAGGATAAATAGATTAATTGGCCAGACCCTATCATTAGTAAAGCACCAATTCAGGATGGAGGAGATAAAGTTGGTCAAGCACTATGACCCCGGCCATCCCAGGACATTGGGAAATGCCCAGCAGCTCAGGCAGGTCTTCTTAAACATGTTCCTGAATGCGATTAATGCGATGCCTGCAGGCGGAAGGATGACCGTCGAGACGGAAGTTCTTTCGGAGAAGCGCATGGTGGCAATTAGAATCAGCGATACAGGCGTTGGTATCCCCAAGGAAGAGGTCGAGCAGCTCTTTGAACCCCTCGTCGCCGGCTCGGGGGACAAAGGGATGGACCTTGGCTTGAGGGCTACCCGTTCGATCATAGCCAGACATAAGGGGACCATAGGCGTGGCCAGCGAGGAGGGGAAGGGAACCACCTTTACGGTTAGACTGCCTGTTAGATGATACGAAACTGCCTCTCCCAGCATTATATCGGGAGGCTCTGTGAGACTCTGAGGAAACATATTAAAGCCTATCAAGAGGTGATAGAGGAGCACCCCAGAAGCACTTGGATAAATAAGGCCCGAGAAGGGATGAACAGAATAGGGGTTAGAGAAGAAGGAGAAAGTTCGTTGCTTTTTAGCTGGGGATGATATATAATAACCATTGAGAAGAAATGTGTGATGCGCGAATGCGGATTGTCTTTATGGGGACACCTGGATTTGCTGTGCCCTCGCTCCAGGCCTTGATCGCCGGCAACCATGAGGTTTGTGCGGTAGTTACTCAACCCGACAGGCCTAAGGGTCGGAAGAAGAAACTTGCTCCTCCGCCTGTCAAGCTGGCGGCCCTGAAGAACAAACTCCCTCTCTTCCAACTGCCAGATGTAAATGATGTCAAATTTATAAGAACTCTGGTCAAATTAGCCCCAGAGCTCATCGTGGTGGTTGCCTTCGGTCAGCTTCTATCGAAGAATATCCTTGATCTACCAGAGCATGGATGTATCAACCTCCATCCCTCACTTCTGCCCAGATATCGAGGAGCCTCGCCCATTGAATCAGCCATCCTCAACGGAGAGGTCGAAACTGGAGTAACGACCTTTTATATGAGCCAGAAGCTCGATGCCGGAGACATCATCTTTCAGGAAGGACTGGAGATTTCGCCTGATGATACTGCCAAAAGCCTTAGCAATAGGCTATCCCAATTGGGTGCTCAGGTTTTGACCAGGACGATAAACCTGATTGCAAAGGGCGAGGTCTCGCCAGTCCCCCAGGACGAGAGTGGGGCCTCGTATACCACTAAATTAAAGAGCCACGATGGCTTGATTGATTGGAGCCAGGCTGCCCCCAAGATACATAACCTGGTTCGAGGAATGAATCCGTGGCCCGGGGCGTATACTGAAGTACATGGTTCAGGGTTAAGGGCCGGTGGTAGAGGTAATAGGCAGGTATTGAAGATCTGGAAGACGGGGAAAATAGTTACCAGTTACCAGTTACCAGTTACCAGTTACCAGCCGGGTCAGATTGTGGATGTCACGAAAGAGAGCATGGTGGTGGCCTGCGGAAAAGGTCGGATCGAGATTTTAGAGGTTCAACCTGCCAACCGAAGGGTTATGACGGCTGGCGAGTACCTCAGGGGCCGTAGGGTAACAAAGGGCATACTTTTGGGAGCTGGGGGAGATGCAAGGCAATAGATCCCTGCTGTCTCCTTTGATAAAGTTACTCCTGATCCTATTTGCCCTGGGGATAGGTGCAGGGATAGCTGGATTTTTAATCATTCAGATAGTAGTCAGAGGAGGTGAGGTCGAGGTCCCCAACCTGAAAGGGCAGAGTACTGTCCATGCCTTAGAGATGCTCAATAAAGTTGGCTTGAATTTGTGGGTTCAGGAGAGGCGATTCGACAATCAAGTGCCCCAGGACTGTATTGTCTTCCAGAACCCAGCGGAGGGGATCTATGTCAAGCGTGGAAGAAAGGTCAGGGTGATAATAAGTAAGGGCTCACAGACCGTTCTCCTCCCCGATGTCAGAGGCCAGCATATCCGGCAGGGGAAGATATTGCTGCGAAGGTCAAATTTAAGCAGCGACCAGGTAGCTCGGGTCCATTCTGCCAGTGTCCTGAAGGGTCACATCATTGCCCAGAGTCCCTTGCCCCAGACCGAGATAATCAGGGGAACGAGCGTGAATTTGCTGCTCAGCGAAGGGCCGCCTATCACCTATTGTTGCCTCCCCGACTTTACTGGCCTGGAGCTCGATGAAACCAGTAAGATTATCGGGGAATTGGGGATGAAGGTGGGTCGTATCTGGCAGGAGGTAAATCCCGAGCTCGAAGAAGGGATTATTGTCAACCAGAGACCTCCCTTTGGCTGGCAGGTTGAGGAGGATGCGACGATTAGTTTGGCGATCAACATTAGGCGCAAGGTCATTGGGGAGGCCTCTTCTAGGCATGTTGTCATAAGTTTTAGGATGCCCCCTGGACTGTTTACACGCCGGCTGAAGATTGTAGTCGTCGATGATCAGGGGTTCCATGAGATTCGTAATACGAGGGAGGATCCAGATGCCCAAGTAGTGGAGACAGTCGTTGTTACGGGGAGGGCAAGAGCTCAAATATATCTAAACGAAGAATTGGTGGAAGAAAGAGAGCTGTAGGGATACCAGAAGATGCAGAGCATCACGGAGATGTAGGGCGCATCTATTGTTAAACGGTTGCGGTTACGAGGCTCGTATCGGTTATCGTTAAATGTCTTTTGTGGGGGAGCGCAACCGAGCGACGTAAGTAATCGGTATATCAGGGAAAGATTAATGGTAAGGATCGCTCCGTCCATATTGGCAGCAGACCTTACAGACTTGGCTTCAGAGGTGAAGAGAGCCCAGGCCGGTGGGTGCGACCTCATCCACATTGACGTGATGGATGGTCTTTTCGCTCCCAATCTTACTATAGGCCCAGGGACAGTGAAGGCACTGCGAAGGGTAACCGACCTGCCTCTGGACGTCCATTTGATGATTGAAAATCCTCGGAGGTTCGTTAAACCCTTTGCGCTGGCAGAATCTGACATTCTGACCGTGCACATCGAGGCATGCGAGAATATAAGGAAGGTCATTGGGCTAATTAGGGAAGAGAAGATGAAGGTGGGAGTGGCCCTCAATCCTGAGACCGAACTTTCAACTATAGAGGACATCTTAGAGAGGCTGGATACGGTGGTCATTATGAGCGTTCATCCTGGCTTTGCGGGACAGGAGTTCATTCCTGAGGTGCTTCCAAAGATCGAAGCCCTCAAGGCCATTAAGGACAAGCGAGATTTGAAGTTAGATATCGAAGTAGATGGGGGGATAAACTCGTATACTGCCAAAAGAGCAATCGAAGCCGGGGCCGATATTTTGGTCGCAGGGGCCGGAATTTATGGTCAAGCAAACATCAAAAAAGCTATAGAGGGTTTGAGGGGAAGGAGGTTGTGATGATTAAATTTTACAAAGTGCCCGAGCTCAAGAAACCCTATATGATCGCAGCCTGGCCAGGCATGGGAAATGTTGCCTTAGGAGCGGCCAGATATCTAAGGAAGAAGCTAAGGGCGATTCCATTCGCTGAAATCGAACCGTTTAATTTCTTCAACCCTACTGGAGTTTTAATCAAGGACAGGATAATAGAGATGACAAGCTTGCCTGAGAACAAATTTTATTACTGGAAAGGTCTTGACCACGACTTGATAATCTTTATAGGAGAGGCTCAGCCTGCGCTGGATAAGGACTATGAGTTTGCATCAAAGGTTTTGGATGTAGCAGAGAAGTTCGGTGTCAAGAGGGTGTATACATTTGCAGCAGCTCCAGCCCCAATTCCCCATACCAAGAAACCAAAGGTTTGGTGTGCGGCAACGAGCAAGGAGTTGCTCGAGGATTTAGTCAAATATGATGTAGTCTTGATGGAAGAGGGCCATATCAGTGGTTTGAATGGCCTGCTTCTGGGCAGTGCCAAGGAGAGAGAAATTGATGGTGTTTGTCTGTTGGGCGAGCTCCCGTATTATACCACTCAAATCGAAAACCCGAAGTCTTCCCAGGCTGTTCTCGAAGTTTTGATAAGGATTTTGGATATCAAGGTGGACATAAGAGAAATCGAGGTTTCGGCCAAACACACAGAGGAGGAAATAGAGAAATTGGATAGAGAAGCAAGGGAGACAATGAGTAAGTTCATGGATTATCTTAAGCAGGCAGAGAAGCCGATTGATAGCGAAGATATCGAACGTATAAAAAAGGTCTTCGATATGTATACCAGGATTCCAGAATCTGCAAAGAACAAGATCGATCAACTCTTCAGTGAGGCCAGAAAGGATATATCCAGAGCCGATGAGTTGAAGGCAGAGTTGGATAAATGGGGTGCATTTGGTATATATGAAGATAAATTTCTCGACCTCTTTAAGAAGGGAAAGCGCCAAGAGAATCATTAAAGGTGCGGGAGTTTCAAAATGCATGATTTCAAGGATTAAGAGACAGATTACACAGATAAGTAATCCGTGGAATCTTTCAAAAATCTGCATAACCGGTGACCAGATTAAAAGAGTGCTGTTTTGGGGTTTTTGTACTCTGGTTACTTAAGATGACAGTTTGCAATTTAACTTTTGCATTTTGCTGTATAGGGGGATAGCCAATGGCGGTAGTAATCAGGCTCAAGCGCATGGGGGCCAAGAAGAAGCCCTTCTATAGGGTGGTAGTCGTTGATTCAAGGATGCCCAGGGATGGAAGGGTCATTGAAAGCATCGGCTTTTACAATCCAATCAAGGATCCGGCTATAATCGAGATCGATCAGGAAGCTGCCCTCGGCTGGCTCCGGAAGGGGGCCAAGCCATCCGTCACGGTAAAGAGCCTTCTTGCCAAGAGCGGTGTTCTGGCAAAGTTGAAGGAGGCCAAGTGAGATAGCTGGAGAAAGACATTGGAGGTGGTTTTACTTGGACGATAATTTGGTGACAATTGGGAAGATCATCTCTACACAGGGGAACAAGGGCGAGGTGCGTATTGTCCCGCTGACCGATTTCCCACAGAGGTTTGCGCGATTGAGCAGGGTTTATCTATGGGATAAGGGGACGAGGACGCATCGGGCAGAGATAGAAAATGTGCGGTATCATAAAAGATTTGTCATCTTGAAGTTCAAGGATTGTGACTCGTTGAGCAAGGCGCAAGAGTTCAAAGGCCTTCTGGTGGCCATCGAAAAGGCCGATAGAGTGAATCTGCCGCCTGATCAGTACTATATCGGCGACATCATCGGACTGGATGTCTTCAGCGATGAGGGCAAATACCTGGGCAAGATTCAGGATACCATGAGGATGCCCGGAAATGACGTTTATGTGGTACGCACGGTTAGAGGCTCCAAAGGGGCGTTGTCGCCGGATGATGCCTCTAACGTGGCAAAGAGTCATGGGGAGCTGTTGATACCAGCTATCAAGCAGGTTGTCAAACAGGTTGACATGGCCAGAGGGAGGATAACAGTCCATTTGGTGAAGGGGCTGGAGAGATGAAAATTCAGAAGGCGGAAGTAAAAGAAAAAATAATTCCGAATTATCAATTCTGAACTACCTTGTCTGACCAAGGTGAGATGATCATGAGGATTGATATCCTGACTTTATTCCTTGAGATGTTTGAGGGGCCGCTGAATGAGAGTATGCTCAAGCGCGCACAGGATAAGAAACTGCTGGAGATAAACGTATTTAACATCCGCGATTTTGCTCGAGGGAAACATAGTCAAGTGGATGATGCTCCCTATGGGGGCGGACCTGGTATGGTGTTGAAGCCAGAGCCTATCTTTGAAGCAGTAGAATCCATAGTTGACATATCGCATATCGCATATCGCATATCGCCAAAAGCGATTAGCGACAAAGCACAGCGAGCGATAGGCGATGAGCGAATAATCTTGATGTCTCCCCAAGGGGAGACCTTCAGTCAGGCCAAGGCCGAGGAGTTATCCAGAGAGTCACATCTAATCTTTATTTGTGGCCATTATGAGGGGGTTGATGAGAGAGTGCGCAAGGGCCTGATAACCGATGAGATCTCCATTGGAGATTATGTTTTGACCGGAGGCGAATTGGCGGCGATGGTTGTCATCGACTGTCTTGCGCGAATGATACCTGGAGTTTTGGGGGCCGAGGGAGCAGCTCTATCCGACTCCTTTGCTCAGGGTATCCTGAAATATCCCCATTATACCCGTCCCCAGGAGTATGAGGGAATGAAGGTTCCTCCAGTGCTCCTCTCCGGCAACCATCAGAGGGTCTCTCAATGGCGGAGGAAGGAAGCTCTGAGGAGAACCTGGAGGAGAAGGCCCGATTTATTGACCGGAATTGACCTATCGGCGGAAGATAAGGAGCTTTTAGAAGAAATAGAGCGGGAAGGGAGGAGGTAGCCCTGTGGATTTCATCGATAGCCTGAAGGCTGAGAGGCTGAAAAGTGACATCTCTGATTTTCGGGTAGGAGATACCATTAGAGTTTATACAAAGTTCAGCGAGGATGACAAGGAGAGAACCCATGCCTTTGAGGGCGTTTGCATTAGTAGAAGAGGTGGCGGAATCGGCGAGAGCTTCACTGTGCGCCGGATAGCTGGCGGAGTTGGCGTAGAGAGGACATTTCTTCTTCATTCCCCGATGATAAATAAGATTGATGTAAGGAGGAGAGGGCGTGTGAGGCGGGCCAAGCTCAATTATTTGCGCGCCAGGTCAGGCAAGGCCGCCCGCCTTAAGGAGAGGGGAAGATAATAAAATGGCCCGCAGGACAAAGTCAAAGTTCAGGGAGTGGGTCGAGGCCATCGTTATTGCCTTCATTCTTTTCCTGGGCATCAGAACCTTTATCATTCAGGCCTTTCATATCCCATCCGGTTCAATGGAGCCCACATTGCTTGTGGGAGACTATCTCTTTGTGAATAAGTTCATCTATAGGTTCAGAAAACCCAGAAGGACAGATATAGTTGTCTTTAAGTGTCCTGCAAACCCCAAACAGGATTACATCAAGCGCATAATCGGGCTTCCTGGCGAGAATGTTGAGGTCAAAAACAGGATCGTGTATGTCAATGGAAAGCCCCTCGATGAACCTTACGCCATCTATGCTGACTCATCAAGGTTCAGCAGGTATGAGAATTTCGCCCAGCGGCACGTGCCAAAGGGGTCATATTTTGTGATGGGCGACAACCGCGACAGGAGCCTCGACAGCAGGAGGTGGGGCTTTCTGCCCGCCCGAAACATGAGGGGCAAAGCATTAGTTGTCTATTGGTCCTGGGGTTTAGATCCCACCATCCCCTGGATTAAGTTCTGGATGAAGATAAGAGTGGTCAGGTGGAGGCGGATCGGAAGGGTTATTCATTAGAAGAGGGCGAGCCCCGTTAGAACCCTGATGTACTATAATACTCAATCACTCAAATGGGAAACAAGGTGTATTTTGTATATGTTTTGCAGAGTCAAAAGGATAGAAGGTTCTATACGGGATCAACGAATAATTTGCGCCCCATAGATAATTTTTATCAACGGGGCTATCTCTAACGGGGCGAGACATGACCAGGGAAAGATTGGTACTTGGTAGGGTTGGAGAGGAGATAGCTAGAAAATATCTCAAGAAGAATGGGTATAGGATTCTTGAGCATAACTTCTCTACTCCTGTGGGCGAAATAGATATTATTGCCAGAGAGGAAGGACAATTAGCCTTTGTAGAGGTAAAGTCTTTGAAGGAGTCAAGTTATGGCTTCCCCCAGGAGCGCGTTGATAGGGCCAAGCAGAACCAGATCATCAAGGCCGCTTTATGCTACATTAAGTCTAAGGGTCTGAAGGACGCTGACTGCAGGTTTGATGTCCTGGCCGTTACTTTCTCTGCCGATGGAGGACTGAACAGGATTGAGTTGATCAAAGATGCTTTCCAATCAAACGGGAGATATCTTTATTGAGACGATTCGCTTTAGTATAATCAGGTCTCAAAGAGAAGGTTTAGACAATGGGCCCTATCGCAGGTGGGAGAGTGGGTAGGGGGAAAGTGAGCAGTGCAAAATGTTTGAATGGAAGAAACCTGTAACCAGATTAAAGGAAGAGTGTTCGCTGGTTACTTTTCAAAACCATTGTGTGAGATGATGGTATGATACAGCTGGCAAGGGTTTACAGCAGCGCGGTATTGGGGATAGATGCCTACCGAGTAGAGGTGGAGGTGGATATAAGTAAGGGCTTGCCTGCCTTCAGCATAGTTGGGCTGCCAGACGTTGCGGTAAAGGAAAGCAAGGACAGGATCAAGGCGGCCATCAAGAACTCCGGCTTCAAATTCCCTTCGAAGCGAATCACAATCAACCTTGCTCCTGCGGATATCCGCAAGGAGGGGGCATCCTTCGACCTTCCCATGGCGATTGGGATCCTGGCAGCTACCGGGCAGTTGGAGCCAATCAACTTGATGGGCTACGTGATCCTTGGAGAATTGTCCCTGGATGGGAGCGTGAGGGCCATTCCAGGGGCACTCCCCAT
>Ga0114921_10000581_pt1 | contig 15637 bp, 14 predicted proteins | sample BentaG_FD_87016 | JGI IMG/M metagenome (GOLD analysis project Ga0114921, IMG submission 87016) | Deep subsurface microbial communities from South Atlantic Ocean to uncover new lineages of life (NeLLi) - Benguela_00093 metaG | ecosystem: Environmental > Aquatic > Marine > Oceanic > Sediment ...
GATTATCATATACATAAAAAATCAGGTTGGACAGATATTTATATAAAACAGTTTAGAAAAAATGTAAGAAGGCAAAATATATGTGTTAGGCATGGATTCCCATTCTACTCGAAAAATTTAGAACATAAGATTATAAAAGATGAAATAATAAAAATTATTAAGTCAAAGAAGAAGGAAAATAAAATAAAATACTTAGAAGAAAATAAAATTGATTATTGGTTTCCATTTAAAATTAGTTATCCAAAATAAGTCTGTAATTATAATGGTTAATAATTGTTTATATAATTTAAAAACTTACAATATTTAATTTATTAATAATACCTGATAAGATATTATTACTGTATAAATACACCTGATAAAAAGGTATATTATTAAAAAATACCTAATAAAAAGGCTTATAAAGATATTCGGACATCTAATCGTAGGGAAGAAGAGATATTAAAGAGTATAATTATTAAAGATTGATAATTAATTAGATTCAAAGTTTAAAATAGAATAAAATTGTTTATAAATTATATCTTTAAGTAAAAATATTTTTTAAATTTTAAAATTTAATGGAATGCAGAAATGCCAAAGAGAGATATAAGAAAAAGTTTTAAAAGAAGAAGACCATTAAAACATTGGGAAATAAAGAAGAAACAAAAAGGTAAACGACTTATAAAAATCCCAAAGAGAAAGTAAAAAGGAAGGGAATAAGTAAAATTATAATCAAGTTTACATAAGATATATTATCGGAACTTGTATTTATATATAAATTTTCTAATTTCATTGATTTTTAACCTACACTTATAATGTAAAAATATTTCTATAATTAGAAAAATTGTCAAAAATACCCAATTTTTTAAAGAATTTTTATTTTTTAAAAATATTTTAAAAGATTTAAGTGTTCCCCCTTTTTTATTTTTAATATTCTTACTTCTCTAAATAATATAAGTACTAAATCATAAAAAATATTCAATTTTTAAGTAAAAAATTTATATTTAGATCTTTATACATTAAAATCTATTGGAACTATTTATATCTAATAATCAATCTAAATGATTTTAAAAGGTAATTTTTATAAACTATTGAATCATTAATTTATTAATTTATCTTGTTTTTAATAAAATTGTTGTTTAAAAATATGGTCTACTTATAATTTGATTTTTAAATTTGAAGTAATATTAAATATAAATGTAAATTTTAAAAATATGTTAAAAAACCAGTATATTTAATATTTTTATTTTTAATATTGTGATTAAAAATTAATTATATATAAAATAATATAAATATGTAAAATATGTATAAATTATTTGTATAAGTAAAAATAATATAAAATTATATAAATTTTATAGGGATGGATTTTTCTTTGATTAATATTAGTGTTCCATCATCTTGTTTGAAATATAAGGCTAAATTCAAGAAGTTCTCGGAGTGGCTTTCGGGTATAAATTCAATTTTCCATGGAAATACACCCTTTATTAACTTTTTTGAAGATATATCATGACTCAAGTCAGCAATTTTCAATTTAACTTTTTTATCTTTTTCTTTCAGTTCTAAATATATATAGTAACATCCTTTTTTATAATTTATATTATCATTATTTTTTATCCTATAATTTATTAAAACCTCATCACCAATTTTTAATTCATCTTTATCTATGCTCAGATTTAATTCAATGTTTGGTTTAAATTCCTTTTGTTTTGGATATATAGGAATTATTAAAATAGAGACTATTACAAGAATTAAAATAATAAAATTAAAAAATATTAAAAAAATAAAATTCTTCCTTTTTCCCATATATATCAATGCCTAATTACAAATATATTAGTAATACGTTTTTAGTAATTTTAATTCTCAAATATTTATTAAAAGCTCATTAGAATTTTATTTATAGTAAGTTAAGAAAGTATTGAATCTATCTAACTTTAAATTTTATTTAAAACACAATAAAATTATATTTTTACTTTGATCAATTCATTTATAAGAAATATTGTTAATACTTTTACTTCTTCTGCTGATAGCAAATTTTTTACTGACTCATTATATAAAACAGTTGCTGTTGCAGGGAATTCTTCATCAGCTTTATATAAAATAAAGGCAACAGGAAATTTAGGAAATGGTTTTAATTCAATTCCTATATCCCCTATTGAGATTTTTTTACCACTTAGATTTTGAGCAGCTAAAAGTAAATTATCAGGTTTTTCTGAAAAAGATGCAATCAATGGATGTAAAGTATGTTGCATTGTTTTTGAATAAAAAGAAGCATCTGGGATCTCTCTATATGATATCCACCCCTCCCCTATCTTTTTTAAAGTACACCTTAAAAGATAATGCAAAGTTAATACACTTAAATATAAATCAACTTTTTTATTGCTATTAAACCAGTACACATTTTTATCATTTAAATTTACTATGATTTCCCTGTTTAAATAAGGAATCACAAATTTTCCATAGGCTTCTTTAGTAGTTATATATTTAGTACCTGATTTCTCCGATACATCTTTTGGATTCACCCTTTCCAATTCAAAAAATGCATTCCTGTATAATTTTTGAATTATTTCTAATTTTTCTTTTTCAATTCTATCTTTATCTAACACATTTTTCCTTTATCTTTTTTTATTTATATTATCATTTTTATAAGATTTTATTATGTAAGACATAAAGAAAATAATAATTCATATTTTAGTTTGTTTTGAGTGATTTTAACAAAAAAATAAAAATTAGACAAAATAAAAAAACGAACTCAAGTTTGATTTTCTGCTAAATTTATGTTATATTTGAAAATGATAAATAACTATTTCAAAATAAATAATAAATTCATCTGGTTATTAGAATTCATTAAACTATAAAAGGAGAATATAAGTGGTTTATGAAAAACTTACAAAAAGGCAAAAACAAATTTTAAATCTTATTGAAAAATTTATTATAGAAAAAGGTTATCCCCCATCTGTTAGAGAAATTGGCATAGAAATAGGACTTAGATCACCTGCAACTGTTCAAAGTCATTTAGACAAACTAAAAGCAAAAGGTTATATAAGAAGAGACCCATTTAAACCAAGAGCAATTGAAATAACATCTCCCTCCCCAAAATATAAAGGAATCTTGGGGAAGAAATTTTTTCCAGTTCCAATTGTAGGCAAAATTGCTGCTGGCACACCACTTTTAGCAGAACAAAATATTGATGAATATTTTCCACTTCCAGCAGATTTAATTGGTTCTAAAAACGTATTTATGTTGAGAGTAAAAGGTGAAAGTATGATAAATGCTGCAATTAAACCTGGTGATTTATTAGTAGCAAAAAGACAGAACGCAGCTGATGATGGTGATATTGTAATTGCATTATTAGAAGATGAAGCTACTGTGAAGAGATTTTTTAAAGATGGTAGTAAAATTCGGCTTCAGCCTGAAAATGATTATATGGAACCTATAATTTTATCAGATGTAAAGATTTTGGGTAAAGTTATTGTTTTAATAAGAAAAATATAATTGTATTATAAGAATTTTGATTTAAACCACTTTATCTGTTCAATATATTTAACACAATCCATAATTTTATATAGGAGTAAATTTAGATTATGCTTTCACTGATTTATCTATTTTAAAGGATTTAACCCTTTGTAAAGCGTGCTTTGGTATGAGTACTCTTACTTCTATAAATTTTTTTAAATAAGTTCTTTCCTTCACCTCACCTAATTCATAAAGATAAGAAAGAATATTGGAGTTTTTATAAGGTATTGAAAGAATAACTTCAATTGTATTACTATCAAAAATTTTTATTATATTTTTAAATAATTCATCTATTCCAAAGCCTTTTAATGCTGAAATAAAAACTCCATCCGGATATCTTTCCTTCAGTCTATTTAATTTCAGTCTCGTAAGAAGGTCTATTTTATTAAAAACCATAAGAATTATATTTTTGTTTGCACCAATTTCCTCTAATACTTTATTAACTGCTTCTATCTGTTCTGCCATATTGGAATGGTGAGAATCAATAATGTGAAGTAATATATCTGATTGTTTAATATCATCAAGAGTAGATCTAAAAGCAGCAACAAGTTGATGAGGTAATTTCCTTATAAAACCAACGGTATCGGAAAATAATATAACTCTTCCACCTTCTATTTCCCTTCTTCTAATTGTAGTATCTAACGTAGAAAATAATTTATCATCAACTTCAACATTACTATTACATATATAATTGACAAGTGTTGATTTTCCTGAATTTGTATATCCCACTAAAGATACTAAAGGAATTTTTTTTCTTACTCTTTCCTTTCTCTGAACATCTCTGTGTATTTTTAAGTTATCAATCTCTTTTTTTAATAGACGTATTCTTTTTTGAATTTTTCTTCTATCAACCTCTAATTTTGTCTCACCAGGTCCTCTTGTTCCTATCCCTCCACCTAATCTTGACATCTCTATACCTTTTCCCTTAAGACGAGGAAGTAAATAATTCAATTGGGCTAACTCAACCTGTAGTTTACCTTCATGACTATGAGCATGTTGAGCAAATATATCTAATATCAAAGCTGTTCGATCAATTACCTTCACGTCTATCTTTTTATATAATTTATCCTGTTGAGAAGATTTAAGTTCATCATCAAAAATAACAGTATTTGCGTTAAGTGCCTTTACTGTTTCGGATAATTCATCAACTTTACCTGAACCAATAAGATATCTTGAATCATAAGAATCTCTAATCTGAATTGTTTCTCCAACTACTTCAGCACCTGATGTTAGTGCTAGATTACCAAGTTCTTTTAATGATTCTTCAACCTGCTCTAATGTTTGATTAGGAAGTTTAATCCCTACTAAAATAGCTTTTTCACGAGGTTCTATTGTGATTTTTACTGTTTTCTTTTTTAAATTTTTAATATTTAATCTTCCCTCTCTTATTATTTTTTATAATTTTAATCCTTCTCATATTGAGACAAAAGCCAACTATCTGAGAGTATTCCCTCATATACATAGTCAACTTCACCTGTTAAGATAATATTGTTATCCTTTTCACGCCATAAAACCTCCAATTCTCCGCCTAAAAGAAATACCTTCATTTTTCTAGCTGTTTTATTTTTTAAAGCTGATGCTACTACTGAAGCACAAGCACCTGTTCCACATGATTCTGTTTCCCCAACTCCCCTTTCCCATGTCCTAACAAAAATTTCTTTTTTATTTTTCACTTCTACAAATTCGACATTTGTATAATTAGGAAAAAGTTTGTGTTTTTCCAAAATAGGACCTAATTTTTTCACTGGAGCTTTTTTAATATCATCTACCCATATTATGCAATGTGGGTTACCTATAGAAAGACAGGAAGCTACTATTTTTTTCTTTTTTCCTATAGGAATTTCTTCATTTAATGGATTTCCTTTTTGTCCCCTTAGAGGAATTTTTTTTCTTTCAAATACGGGTAAACCCATATTTACACTAACCTTATTAGCTATGCCTTCAATTTTCTTAATTGTTATCTCTTTTAATCCTGCCAGAGTTTCAATAAAAAACTTTTTCTTTATCATTATTCTTCTGTCATGAATATATCTACCCAGACATCTTATTCCATTTCCACTTATTTCAGCTTCTGATCCATCAGCATTATATATAGTTGCTTTAAAATCTGTTTTATCAGATGGAAGAAGAACAATTACTCCATCTGCTCCAATTCCATAATGTCTTTTACAAACATTCTTTATAAGATGAGGTGGAACATCATTTTCATCAAGCAATGAATTAACAATAATATAATCATTTCCTAATACATGCATCTTTGTGAACCGCAATTATTACACCTCCAATAAAAAAAATCTATTTTTATTTATGTAATTATTTCTTAAGATTATATAATAATTATTTCAGGATATAATTTTAATTATTTTTTTAATAATATTATCAAATTTTTCACTTTTTTTTATAAAAATCCAATTTATTCTTGGATCAGCTTTTAACCAGGTTAGTTGTCTTTTTGCAAAATTCCTTGTGTTTTTCTTTATTAGATTTATTGTTTCTTCTCTACTTAATTCTCCATTATAAAAATCCAAAACTTCTTTATAACCAATAGCTTGTTTTAAAGATAGACTATCCCTATATCCTTTTTCAATTAATCCTTTAACCTCTTCAAAAAGTCCATAACTTATCATATCATCTACTCTTTTTTCAATATCACTATACAACTCATTTCTGTTTTTATTTAACCCAATCATGGTTAAATTATAAATAGATTTCCTTTTATTCCACTCCTTTTGAAAAGAAGAAAATTTCTTCCCGGAAATATAATACACTTCCAGAGCTCTAATTATTCTTCTTTCATCAGTTGGACTTATTTTTTTCGCATATTCTTGGTCGATTTTAATTAGTTCTTTAAATAATGATTTTAATCCTTCACTTTCTACCCTTTTTCTTATTTTATATCTCTGTTCTTCATTGAATATATTATTTGCAAAATGCAAATCATCAATTACTGCTCTAATATATAATCCTGAACCCCCCACTAAAAATGGTGTTTTACCTTTATTTGAGATATCATCAATACATTTTCTTGCTAATTTTTGAAATTCAGCGACAGTCATTATATGATCAGGAAGACATATATCAATCATGTGATGAACTATTTCTTTTCTTTGATTTATTGTTGGTTTTGAAGTTCCTATATCCATTCCAATATACACTTGTATTGAATCTGCAGATACAATTTCTGTATTTAATAATTTTGAAATTTCAATAGCAATTTTAGTCTTTCCAATACAAGTAGGACCAACAAGTGCTATTAATTCTCTTTCCTTATTTCCTTTGATCATGTTTTATGTTAATAAAGGTTTTTAGTTCTTTCAAATATTTATTAATTTTTTAAGCTACTTATACTGCTTATATTATAAGGATTCAAATGGTTAATAGATAGAGGTTTTTGAAACTAAAGAAATATTTTATTTATGACGAGTGACTGTGAAACGATATAATTCAAAATTTTCATCAGGGAATATACCAGCTTTACTTTTTGCAATATTTACTTGCATTTGTGGTGTATCTACTCCTTCAAGGTCTGGAAGCAATACTCCTTTCTTAAATCCAGAATTAACTATGACTCCATATTTTTTAGGATCAAGCAGCGAAACATTTTCTATTTTTTCTGGTTTACTTAAAACATCAACGTTATAAGTTAGAAATTCCAGCTCCTCTTCCATAATTGGAGAAAAACGTGGATCTCTTGTTGCTGATGAAATTGCATTAGAAATAATTTCCTCAACTATACTATGTTTTGTAGGATAAATAGTTCCAATACAACCTCTAAGTTTACCTCTCTTTTTGATAGAAACAAAAACACCCGCTTTTTTTTCTGGAAATTCTTCATGAACATCTTTATATGATAGAACATTATTCCCCTTTATATATTTTTCAACAGTTTTTTTAGCAAGTTCTACATATTTATCCATTTTTTTCCTCTTTTAGAATTTGTTTTTCAAAATTTTTGTTGATCTCCTTCACTTTTTGTCCTAAAGTGACGAAAATAAATAAGCATTATTAAACAGGCATGATTTCTGCTACCATATAACCGACACCAAAAGGTCCCTCATAAGATAATACTCTGGATTCTACATTTTTCCCATCAAAACAACCAGTAAGCACAAATATTGATCGAAGACCACATTCTCCTGCATCATCAATTAATCTACTATCTAATTTAAATAATTCTTCAAATTTTGAATCATTTATTATCTCAACTATCTTTTTATCAAATTCTTCACCTCTTGGATGAAAACCTGCGGGTGCTCCAGGTTTTAACCTATGAGATAAATCTCCACTTGCGATGAAAACAGCAGTTTTTCCAGTTTCTTCAACAGTTTCATTAATTACTTTCCCAAAGTTATAATGATCCTGATAGTTCAAAAAAGATATTGATATACTAATCAATTTAGCTTTATTTTCACCAATAAGATAATAAATGGGTACTATTATGCCATGATCCAATCCGATTTGACTATAAAAAAATCCTTCCTTTTCATCTATTTTTATTACTTTGATTAAATTTTTTTTCATATTTTTAATAAGTGCTTCGATAAAATTTATATCATTTTGCATTTGAATTGAAATTTGCGGATAACCAAAATTTGATAAGTCTCCAGTTAAAGTTTCCCCTATTCTTATTGCAAATGCATCATGATAGGCAGGACTATGAGGTGAAACAATAATTAATATTTCAGGATTTATTTTTTTAATATCTTCATTTACTTTCTTCAGAGCTAATATGGTATTTTCTACCATTTTAAGGTCAGACTCTCCTCCAATTGGTGGAATTATGATTGGAGGATGAGGTGCTATTATTCCTAAAGCTATACTAGACATTTTCTCTCCTTTTAATTAATCCCTTATTTTTCCTTCTAAATAATGAGCCCTGGCAGATATTATATCTAAGTCTACTATTTTACCAATTAAATTTGAATCACCTATAAAGTTTACAATTTTATTTGTTTTTGTTCTCCCCGTAAGCATATTTCTATCTTTTTTTGAGAAATCCTCAATTAAAACATTAAAACTTTTACCAATTAGATTATTATTTTTCATTTGACTGATAATTGTCTGTTTGTCTACTAATCTATTAAAACGATTCATTTTTTCTTTATGAGAGGAAATATCATTAAATTTTATAGCTTCAGTTTTAAGCCTTGGAGAATAAATAAAAGTAAAAGCATTATCAAATTTTACTTTTTCTACTACATCTAATGTTTCAAGAAAATCTTCTTCTGTTTCTGTTGGAAAACCAACCATAATATCTGTTGTGATACTTGCATCTGGAATCATATAATAAATCTCAATAATTAATTTTAAATATTTCTCTTTTGTATATTTTCTAGACATATCTTTTAAAACTTTATTTGATCCTGATTGTAATGGAAGGTGAAAATGGTTACATAATATTTCAGATTCTGCAACTGTTTTTATAGTTTCGCTATCCAAATCTTTTGGATGAGAAGTTAAAAATCTTATTCTCTTTAACCCAGAAATTTGACTTAATCTTTTTAGTAATTTCGGAAAATTTAACTCTTGCTTTACTCCTTTTCCATATGAATTCACATTTTGACCAAGTAAAGTTATTTCTTTAACTCCATCTGAGACCAGATTTTTGACTTCATTAATTATTTCATCGGATTGTCTACTCAACTGTCTACCTCTAACAAATGGAACTATACAGTAAGTACAAAAATTGTTACACCCCCGCATAATTGAAACCCAAGCTGAAAAGGTAGTTTTTCTTAAAGCTGGTAAACAAGATATATCATATAAGTCTTCATCTTTCAATTCAAAAACTCTATTAAATGTAGATATTCTTTCTTTAAGAAAATATGGAAATCTTTCAATATTATGTGTTCCAAAGACAATATCAACATGGGGAAATCTTAATAATAATTCTTTACCATAGTTTTGTGCTAAGCACCCACCAACTGCTACTATTAAATTAGGTTTTTCTTCCTTTAGTCTTTTAATATTACCCAATTGACCAAATAATCTATCATCAGCACTTTTTCTAACTGTGCAAGTATTAAAAATTATTATATCTGTATCTAAAGTATTACTTTCATATTGAAATCCATTATTCTGAAGAATCCCTGCAATTTTTTCTGAGTCATGTTTATTCATCTGGCATCCAAAGGTAATAATTGAAAATTTCATTTTTATAATTTTTATTTCCTTAATTGTTTTGCTTTTTCAGCTAATATTTCGACCACATTATCATCAACAGTTATATCACCAATATTTTTTACATTAATTTTATAATTTATTTTTGTTTCACTTCCATGAAAATCTGTTCCACCAGTTTTTATTAATTCATATCTATCAGCTATTCTTATTAACTCATTTATTTTAAATTTATTATAACCTGGATAATAAACTTCTATTCCCATTAGCCCTATTTTGGCTAATGAAGGTATAAAATCGATACTGTTGTCAGAAAATGGATGTGCTAATACTGGAATAGCTTTAGCTTTTATTAATATTTTAATGATCTCCTGTGGAGTGATAACATATTTTTTTACATAATAAGGTTTTTCTTTTCTTAAATAAAGATTAAATGCCTCTTGAAATGAATTTACAATACCAAGTTTAACCATAGTTCTAGCCAGATGAGGTCTTCCTATTGATTCTCCATGACTTTGTATTGCTACCTGCTCATATTCAATGTTAATTCCTGCTTTTTTAAGCTTATTCACTATTTTTTTTGCTCTTATCTTTCTTCTTTTTTGAAGATTTTTTAAATATTTTTTTAGTTCTTCTGAATGGTGATCTATAAAATATCCGAGAATATGTAAATCCCACTCCTCACTTTCTGCACTTAACTCTATTCCCGGAACAAAATTTAATCCGATTTTTTTAGAAATAGCAATAGCTTCATCTAATCCTTCTACGCTATCATGATCGGTAATAGATATCGCACTTAACCCCCTTTTTTTTGCAATTTTGACAATTTCTGATGGACTTAATATACCATCTGAAGCATTACTATGAATATGTAAATCCGCTGGCATTTTAAACCTTTCTCATAGTATAAATTTAGAATTTTTACATGAATTTCTTCAATTTATCAGTTTTTATAAAATTTTTAATAAATATTTATAAACCTAATTAATTTTCAATATTAAACATTATATTCTTTTTTAATTATTATTATAAAACCATTTCAAAATAATAACATTAAAAAATCTAGAACGAATTTTGATTTGAAATAATAATTTAATTTATTAAAAAATAAGTATTTAATCAATCTGGATAATTATAGTAGATTGTTGGAAGGGATAATAAAGAAAATAATTTGCTTTTAGTAATTAAGCAAGAAGAAAATATTTTTAAATCTAAAAAAAGTAATGTATATAAAGATTAAAAAAAATATTATTGAAATAAGTAAAAAATTAAATGTAATACCTTAAAAAATAACTTCTAATATTTTTCTTTTATAAATAAGAATCTAACTCTTAATTAAATGAAATATTCTTATTATTATAAAACTGATACTTTACTATAATCTTTTATAGTAAGTACAATAGCTGTTCTTTCTTGTCCATTTATTATAATATCTTTAAATGCTGGTATACAAATAAGATTTATGCCACTTGGTGCAACGTACCCTCTTGCAATGGCAACAGCTTTTATAGCTTGATTTAATGCACCTGCACCTATTACTTGAATTTTTACTATACCATCTTCTCTTATAACTCCTGCTATGGCTCCGGCTACAGAATTTGGTTTTGACTTTGATGATACCTTCAATAGTTCAGCCATTTTTCCCTCCTACAATAATTTTTACTATAATTTTGAATTTCTTTTATTTCTTCTAACCCTTCAGTATCTTATATATTACTTAGTTATATTTTGAAATTTAGTATTTTTAATACTTCTATTTTTACAATTTACTTAATAGAAATTTTACTAAATTCAGTGCTACTATTATTACTTCTTTTTTAACTTGTTTTGATTTTTTACTATTATATTTTCTAAATTTTATATATTCTTTAAATTTACTGCTTTTTCTATGATAATTTCTATATTTTCTAGATGGTTTTTAATATAAATATCTATATTCCTTTTATATTCTTTGATAAGTATAAATCTCCTCTTTATTTTTAATAAGTTCCAACAATTAAGTTAAACTATACTGTTATACTATTTATTATTATTTTAATTCATTTTTATGTTTTAATCAAAAATATAATTTAAAATTACAAAAACAAGGAAGAGAAATCAATTCTCTTCCTTGTTAAGAATAACCATATGAACAATTTTTTATGTTTTTAAAAAAAGAATCTAAATATTACCGCGCATATTCAATTACTCTTTTTTCTCTAATCACAGTTACCTTTATTTGACCTGGATATTCTAATTCATCTTCAATTTTTTTAGCCAATTCTCGTGCTATTCTTGCAGATTGATCATCATCTACTAAATTCGGGACAACCATTACTCTGATTTCTCTTCCAGCTTGAATTGCATAACATTTTTCTACACCTTTAAAATCTTTTGCCATATTTTCAAGGTTTTCTAAGCGCTTTATATAGCTCTCTAGAGCTTCTCTTCTTGCACCAGGTCTTGCACTTGAAATAGCATCAGCAGCTGATATTATCACATCTAAAATACTCTGTGCTTCTATGTCTCCATGATGTGCGTGAATTGCATGAACAATATCATTTGGTTCATGAAGTTTTTTTGCAAGTTCAGCTCCAATAACAGCATGTGGACCTTCTACTTCATAGTCAATAGCTTTTCCTATATCATGAAGTATACCTGCTCTTTTAGCTTTTTTAACACTTACTCCTAACTCAGCAGCCATAACTCCTGCTAGATGACTAACTTCAATAGAATGTTGAAGTACATTTTGACCAAAACTTGTTCTATATTTTAATTGTCCTAATATTTTTATTAGATTCTTATTTAATCCAGCTATGCCAACATTAAAAACAGCTTTTTCACCTGCGATTTTTACCTGATTTTCAACTATTTTATTTGCCTTTTCAAACATTTCCTCTATTTTAGCTGGATGGATTCTACCATCAGAAATTAGTTCTTCTAACGCAATTCTTGACTTTTCTCTTCTAACAGGATTAAAACATGAAAGTACAACTGCTTCTGGTGTATCATCTACTATCAAATTTACACCAGTCAATTTCTCAAAAGCTCTTATATTTCTTCCTTCCCTTCCAATAATTCTTCCCTTCATATCATCATTTGGTAGTGGAACTACTGAAACTGTTGTTTCTGCAACATAATCATTGGCATATCTTTGAATTGCAAGTGATATGATTTCTTTTGCCTTTTTTTCTGCTATTTCCCTTGCATCTTCTTCTATCTCTCTAATCATTTTAGCACTATCAAATCTGGCTTCCTCCTCCAATCTCTTCATAAGAAGTGCTTTTGCGTCTGCAGAAGACAAGCCTGCAATGCTTTCCAACCTTTTTCTCTCTTCATCTAATTTTTTCTCTAATTCTTCTTTAAGTGTATTAACCTCTCTCTCATTTCTTGCAACAATAGCTTCTTTTCTATCCAACTTTATTGATTTCTTATCTATGATACTTTCTCTATTAGATAAACGACTTTCTAATCTTCTTAGGTCTTTCATCTGATTTCTTAATCTATCTTCATTTTTCATTCTCATTTTGTAAACTTCTTCTTTTGCTTCAACCAGCATTTCCTTCTTTACAGAATCAGCCTCTTTTCTTGCTGAATTAATTATTTCTTTAGCAGTTTTTTCTGCTCTTTCTTTTCGACCCCTAAAAATATATTTTCTAATCCAGGAACCAAATATTATTCCTACAACTACCCCTAGGGTTCCTATAATAATGTAAATTATTAATTGTTGATTAATTTTATTTCCCTCCTTAATACATAAAAAAAGCCGAGTTAATCTCGGCTTGAAATAATTTTCTATTTTTAAAATATTAATTATGTAATTATTTTAACTAATACTTACTACTTAAAAAATATAAATCAAAAAATAAGATATTCTATAAAAATTTTAGCAAAGTTTTAACACTATTGTATATGTAATTTGAGTATTTGATTTTAAAATTAACTACACTCTTAAAAAACATCTTAAATAAACCATATCCTAAAAAACATATCCTGATTTTTATCTATAATTAATTAAGTAATAAAAAATTCCAAAGAAATTTTCTTATATAGTTGGAAACTTTTTTAAACTTTATTTTAAAAATATATAAAGAATGTTAATAAAATCTATATTTATTTTTAAATTTTAATTAAACTTTCAAAATAGTTAATATTTTCAAGCCATAACTTATTTTAACCCTATATATCTATTAGGTCAAGAAAAATATTGTATTTGTCTATATCTCCTAACAGAAGAAAAGAGCTAAAAAAAAGAGAAGATAAAATTAAGATTGATTATTACTTGTCTTCCAATCACCGCTTACTCCCCCACTTTTTTCAATTAGCATGATATCCCCAATTTTCATACCTCTATCAACTGCTTTACACATATCATAGATAGTTAAGAGAGTTATGGAAACAGAAATTAAAGCTTCCATCTCCACTCCAGTTTTTCCATCACACCTTACTTCCGAAGTACAAGTTATATTACAGTCCTTATTTTTCTTTTTTAAATCAAATTTTATTTTTATATTAGTAATTGATAAAAGATGACAAAGTGGAATTAACTCATGAACTCTTTTTGCTGCCATTATTCCAGCTATTTTTGCAACTGAAAGTACATCTCCTTTTTTTATTTCAAGTTTTTTAATCAAATCCAATGTTTCTTCTTTCATCCATATTTTTCCCCGTGCTTTAGCCCTCCTATAGGTAACAGGCTTTTCAGAAACATCTACCATCTTTACTTTTCCCTTAATATCAACATGGCTTATTTCTTTCATAAAACCTCCATCTCAATTTTTATACTAATTTAATATTTTAGTTAAATTTAAATTTTATTAATAGCTTTGTAGCATGGCTTCTCAGATATTTATAACCCTCCCCCTACAACCTTCCATCAAGGGAGGGGAATCGAGTAAAAAGAAGGGAGAAACTATGCCCAAAGCTTACAATCTTTTTATAAGAATATATTTCTTTAAAAAGAATTAATTATTTTTTATTTCAATAATTTTTTTATAAACTATCCACCTACATAATGCATATAGTGAATTCTTTTATTTTTATTCCTTTCCTTTGGTTTGAGATAAATTGCTTTTTTAAATGCTTCTTTTAAGATATTATCTGAAGCATTATTTCTTAGCATATTTTTAACATCCACTTCTTCTTCCCCAAAAAGACAAGGTTTAAGTCTACCATCAGATGTTAATCTTAAACGATTGCATTTATCACAAAAACTATGAGAATTTGAGCATATTAATCCAATGGTTCCCTTTGCATTTTCATATTTATAATATGTTGCAGGTCCATATCCAAAAGGATTTACTGTTTTTATCAATCTACCATATTTACTTAACTCATTAATCATCTCTTCTTCTGTTAATCCTTCTATTTTTTCTACACCAAATACAGGCATGAATTCAATAAATCTAATATGAACAGGTTCTTTAATAGATAATTTTGCAAAATCCTCTAAATTGTCATTTATGTTTTTCATTGTTACGACATTTATTTTTATTGGTTTGATAGAAGAATCAATTGCTTTTTTTAATCCTCTCATTACATCATCAAGATTTCCTCTTCGTGTTAATTTTTTATAAATTTCTGGATTTAATGAATCTAAGCTAATATTAACTCTATCCAAACCAGCATTTATCAAATCATCTAAATATCTTTCTAAAAGTATTCCATTTGTAGTTAGAGATATATCTTTTATTTCATCAATTTCTTTTAGCATAGTAATTAAATTTATTAATCCTTTTCTTACCAAGGGTTCACCACCAGTAATTCTTATTTTATTTATTCCCAATTCTGTGGCAATTTTTACTAATTTAACTATTTCCTCATATCTAAGAACTTGTTCATGACTGATAGGAGATATTCCCTCTTCAGGCATACAATAAACACATCTTAAATTGCACCTATCAATAACTGAAATTCTTAGATATTCGATTTTTCTACCAAATCTATCTAACATCTTTGTTAAGTTTTTAATCTTTTAGATTTATAATTTATTTTTTATTAATTATAATTCTTAACACTTGCTTTATTTTATTTCAATTTAATTTAGATA
>Ga0114921_10000582_pt1 | contig 15613 bp, 14 predicted proteins | sample BentaG_FD_87016 | JGI IMG/M metagenome (GOLD analysis project Ga0114921, IMG submission 87016) | Deep subsurface microbial communities from South Atlantic Ocean to uncover new lineages of life (NeLLi) - Benguela_00093 metaG | ecosystem: Environmental > Aquatic > Marine > Oceanic > Sediment ...
CCCTCGGCTTCCACGACGGTGCCGGTTTTGGTGAACGTCACCATGCCGCCTTCGCCGGCGGTGATGACGGTGGGGCGAAACCGTTCGGTGTGTAGCCGATCGGCGATGCCGTCAGCGTCCCAGCGCTGCTCGAGCGCGTCGAGCAGCCCGGCCGGACCGCAGGCCCAGGTCTCGCGTTCGGCGAGGTCATCGATCAGGTCGTCGAGGCGCGCCACGTCGAGCACTCCGTCGGTGTCGGTGTACTTCTCCACCAGCCGAATTCGGCCCTGGCGGGCCAGCATGCGCAGTTCCCCGCCGAAGATGACGTCGGCGGATGTAGGTGCGGAGTGCACAACTACAACGTCTGGGGTCATGGCTGGGGCGTGGCCACCCTGGCCGGCCATGTTGCGCAGCATCCCCATCACCGGGGTGATGCCGCTGCCCGCGGTGAGGAACAGAATCTTGGGGGGCGGTTGGCTGCCGAGGGTGAATTCCCCCGCGGCCTGGTCGAGTTGAACCACGATCCCGATGGTGGCGCGCCGGACCAGATGATTGCTGACGGTACCGCCCGGGATGGCCTTCACGGTGATCGCGATGCAGCCGTCGCGTCGATCGATTTCAGAGGTCAGCGAGTAGGCCCGCCAGTGCCGGACACCAGCCACGTCCACGCCGATGCGGACGTACTGGCCGGGCACGTGTGGACGCCAACCGCGTCCGGGCTTGATCACCACAGTGACGGCGTCGCGGGTTTCGGGGTGGATCGCGACGACGCGGCCGCGCAGATCGGCGCTGGAGCGCAGCGGGTCGATGACGTCGAGGTAATCGGTGGGAACAAGCGGGGTGGTCACCCGTTCGGCGAACTTGATCGCTCGTTCACGCAACGCGCCGACGACGGTGGGTCGGGGTGCCGTTGTTGTCATAACCCAATGATTCGTTATCCGTAGATGTAAAATCTTGACTGCGCTGTGTGAAAATCCAGCAGGATATTGTTCGAAGGGAATAGTTTTGTCGGATCCGACGCTGCGGCTGACCGGGTTGCAACTTGACGAAGGCGTGGTCAGCGCCCTGGAGGCCTTGCTGCCGGCGATGGCTGAGCGCACGGTGACGGCGGTCACCGTCGAGGTACCGAGTTATGCGGATGCGTTCAGTGGGCGGATGGGGCAGACCATCGAGAATGCCGTCCAGATGGCACTCGGCGCCTTCCTGCGACTAGCCACCCGCGCCGAGGACTCCGACCCTGGACCGCCGCTGTCCCCGGCGCTCGACGGCGCATACGAGCTCGGTCGCGGAGAGGCCCGCCAGGGCCGCTCTATCGATGCCTTGCTGTCCGCCTACCGGGTGGGTGCACGGGTGGCCTGGAGAGAGTTGTCGACGACCGCGGTCGGAGCCGGACTTCCTGCCGCGACAATCGCCCGGTTCGCTGAGTTGGTGTTCGCGTTCATCGACGAGCTGTCGGCGTCCAGCGTGTCCGGGCACGCCGACGAACTGGCCACCACCGGGCGGGTCCGGCAGCGTTACCTTGAGCGGCTAGCGCAGAACCTGCTGGCCGGCGAGGCCGCCGCGACCCTGCTCGCCAGCGCCGACAGGGCGGGCTGGCAGCCACCCGATACCCTCACAGCGGTGCTGGTGCCGCTGGCTCAGACACGGGGCCTGACAACACGATTCGGCCAATCGACGCTGCAACTGTCAGAGGACCTGCCCGGCGTCGATGCCTCTGAGGTGCTCGCGGTTCTACTCGTCCCCGACGTGGAGGGCACGCCGCGGCGTCAACTGCTGTCGGCACTTGCCGGCCGAAGGGCACTGGTGGGACCGGCCCGACCTTGGGTCCACGTCCGGTCGTCCTACTATCGCGCGCTGCGGGCCCGCGACCTGGTGAGCGCCAACGAAACCGATGCTATCGACACCGATGACCATCTCGTCGAACTCGTTCTCGGCGCTGATCGCGAGGCCGCCAATGACCTGCGTGCCCGGGCGCTGGCACCGTTGTCCCAGCTACGGCCCAACACCGCGGACAGGCTCGCTGAAACCCTTCGATCCTGGGTGCTGCATCAAGGCCGGCGCGATGCTGTGGCCGCTGATCTCTTCATCCACGCCCAGACTGTGCGTTACCGGATGACCCAGCTGCGCGAGCTTTACGGCGACCGGCTGAGCGACCCACAGACGGTTCTGGAACTGACAATCGCCCTCGGCCTCGGCGCTCAACACGCAATTCGCACGCGATGAACCACGAAACGACAGGTCGGTGGAATGGAAAGGAAAGTCGATGGAACCAAATGCGTGGTTTCACAGTCGAATCTGTTGTTAGCGCGGATCGGTCCGCGGCCAGTACTCAGCAGGGGGAACGTGTGGGCACACCAGAAGGCGGAAACTCACTCAGCACCGACTTCGAATTGATGAGGGTTGTTGCCGACACTACCGATACGCGCAACGAGGAGATCTGCGCGACGCTGCAGGCGTTCAGTGGTCGCATGGGCAGCGTGCCACCGTCGGTGTGGGGCGGTGTGGCGGCGGCGCGGTTCAAGGACGTAATGGATCGGTGGAACTCGGAGTCGGTGAAGCTGCAGCACGCGCTGGCGGGCATCGCGGAGACCATTCGGTTCAACGAGCGTGCTCTGCGTGAAGCGAGTCAGCATCACTCGGATCAGATCGCTGCCGCTACCGGCAGCTTGTGAGCAGGAAGGTGGGAGTATGGAACCGATGTTGTCCTATCACTTCGGCGAGATCGAGTACTCGGTCCGCCAGGACATCCACGCGACGTCGGCGCGGTTCAACTCCGCGCTGGAAGAGTTGAGGTCGGCGATCGCGCCCCTACAGGAGGTGTGGACTCGGGAAGCCGCCGAGGCCTACCGCATCGAGCAGCTCAGGTGGCACCAGGCCGCCACAGCGCTCAACGAGATCCTGTTCAGGCTGGGCAATGCGGTGCGAGATGGTGCCAACGATGTCGCGGATACCGACCGCCGCGCGGCGGGTGCCTGGGGGCGCTAGCCGACGAGAGGCTAGTGCGGCACCACCAACACAGACTCTGTGCGGTCCCGATAGGAGGGGAGCCTTCGGGACCGCACAGGCATTCCTGCGGCTAAGGCCTACGAGGCGGGCTAGGCGCTAGACATCATCGGGATCCGGTGCTGGACTGGGTGTTTGATCTGGCGTGGACGGACCGGGCAGGACAGCGGATACGAGAAGCGAAAGGGCAACGCCGTATTCGGGGCGCTGCCAGAATCCGGAGTGACCGACTATCGGCGGGAGGTCGCCACCGTCGTCGGCATTAAGACTGGTGACGTCGAGCAGCCGCAGGTCAACCTCGTCGAGTGCGCGTTCTGGTATCCGGGTTCCTTCGCTGAGTACCCACGATCCGACCGGATCGCTGAGTGCCCACATGTTGATCCACCGGCGCCGCTCTTGAATGTGCGGTGTCTTCAACGTGTTCACACTGAAATACGCCGGAAAGTTGCGGGCGTAGAGTCGCCGGAGCGGAGAACCGAAGGTCAGCAGCGCCGCCCGTTCCGGCGGCTTCGGGCCGGCCTGCAGCATCGCCGCAGCAGCAATGACACTGCCCTGGCTGTGGGCCGCGACTACCACCGCGTGGGTGGGATCGGTGCTCAATGTCGTTATCCGGCCGAGTAACTGGGGAACCGCCTGTTCCGCGTAGCACGGCGGTGTCAACGGGTGGTTGGCCCGCGGCCAGAACGTCGCGATGTCCCACAGGATGCCAACCATCCGTCGGGCGTCCCGGCTGCGGAATGCCCAGATCGCCACCGCGCCAAGGACGGCCACCGCCGCCGCGATGATGGTGACGCTCAGGTTGGTGAGGGTGGGGATGCTGCTCGGCAGACTCTGGAATCCGAGGACGAGGTAGACGACGAGTAAAGCCGAGAGTAACGTTACCGCCACCATGGCCAGGCCTGCGGCCAGCGGTATTGCAAGATCGGCTGCCGAAGCCCGGGCCCGCGCGGCGGCGATCGCCTTGGCGCGCTCTTGTTCGGCGCCGGACGGGTGGGCGGTGTACGCGCGCAGCACCCAGGCCTGACCCGATTTCGTGCGCGGTCGCACTACCCGCAGCCATATCCCGAGGCCGAGCAGCGCCAGAATCAGCAGGAGTGCGACAAAGATGATGGCCACCCAGAAGAATGGTGGTGGAACAATAAGGGGCGCAGCGTCATTGATTGCGTGCACCCGATCCTCGAGACCCGCCGGCAGTTGGGGAAGCTCGCTGCGGCGCTGCGCGTCGCACACAGTGGACACGTCGCCCAGGCCGCCGTCGTCGATGATTGTCCTGCGGACGCTGATCTCGCACTCAGCCGCAACCGTGGAACTCAGAGGGGTGCCGAGGAATTGGGCGGCCAGCAGGCCCAGCCCGGTGCTGAAACCTCCCCCGACCAGCCAAGCGATAGTCGCGGTCAGCGGGGCCGCGAACCCACGCAGCGTCGGCCGGAACCCGTCGGTGAACTCCGTCGCGCGGGCCAGCGCGGTGGCGGCGAACAAAGCGGCAAACAGCACTGCCTGGGTGGCCAGCAGCAGGTAGATGGATCCGCGCAGGCCCGGCAGATGGGTCGGTGGATCGGGATAGGACGTCGGCGCGACCGCCACCCACACCAGCGATACGGCGAGGACGCCGACCGAGATCCACTGCAGCAGCTGTAGTGGACGCGTTAGGCCGTCAGCGCCTGGACCGCCGCGTCCGGTCACCCGATTGATCGCGGTTGCCACCACCGCGACGGTGAGTATCGCCGCGTTCACGCCGAGCAGCACCAGGCCCAGCGCATCGGCGGAATCCCCGTAGCGCGCGGGCGTGAACAAGGCCAGCCCCGCCAGCCCGGACGCCCAGGCCATCACGTGACAGGCACGCAGCCGCGTCACCGACACATCGCCCAGCCAGAACTCGTGTTCGGCCAGCGGCACCTCGCCGCTGCGCACGGCCGGATCGGGTGGACAGCCCTTCACGACATACGGATTCGCCCGCCCGAGCAGCAGTATTCCGCCGATCATGAGTGCCACCGGCAATGCGCCCAGCGCGAGCTGGGCTCCCCGGGGCAGATCGGCCAGGAACGACGCCGGCCCGAGCCGGGAACCGCAATAGTCCAGTCCGGCGCATTGCCAGACCGTTACGTCCATCACCGCCAGGGCAGCGGCCAGCATCATGGTCAGCGTCAACGACAGGCCGATCAGGCGGAGCAGCCGTACAGAGATGCGACCGGCAGCCGCTGCGATGCGCGATGACCGCCCGGCCGGAGGGAGCATCCAGTGCGCAAGGTTGACCAGGATGAACGGCAGCAACAGCAGCCACAGCGCCCGGGTCGCCGGACCCGATGTCAGCCCGCCCCACGAGTAGACCTCGAGCCCTCGCGTGGAGCTGGTGTCGACGGAGGGCTTGGGCCGGTAGAACCCGGCGGTCTGGTTGCCTGCCGCCCGTTCGATCAGCTCTTTGGGCAATCCCAGCATCTCTTCGGGCGGAGTCCCGGAAACCCCGTGTACCCGAAGCTCGGTCGTCACTGCGCCGGTTGGTATCACGCGTTCAATATTGCGCGAGCAGACGCTCAGGCCCCGCGACACGCCGCGTGGAACGGGGGTTATGCGTCTTTTCGCGCTGTAGAGCGCTGGACAATGCGACTAGACGACAATGCGAGTAGACGCATTTTGACCTGCGATGACGCCCACCGGTAAGCTCCACGGTTGGCGTGCGGTACGCCGGGCTGCTCAGCCCGCGTAAGCCGGGTCCCGGGTCACTGTTGGTCGCCGGATACACCCCACCGTCGACGCCGGACCGGCACCCGGCTCACACCGGGATCCAACCTGAGAGAAGAAGGTAAGCGCTGTGCCTACGTACACGCCCAAGGCAGGTGACACCACGCATTCGTGGCACGTCATCGATGCTACGGATGTGGTGCTCGGCCGGCTCGCCGCAGCGGCAGCCACTCTGCTGCGCGGCAAGCACAAGCCGACGTTCACACCGAATGTCGATGGTGGCGACTTCGTCATCGTCATCAACGCCGACAAGGTCGCCATCAGCGGCGACAAGAAGCAAAAAAAGCTCAGCTACCGCCACTCAGGTTATCCCGGCGGGTTGCGCGCCCGCTCGATTGGCGACCTCATGGAGAAGCAACCGGACCGCGTCGTCGAGAAGGCGATCGTCGGCATGCTCCCCAAGAACAAGCTCGGCCACCAGATGCAGAAGAAGTTGCGGGTCTATGCCGGACCGGAGCACCCGCATACCGCCCAGCAGCCAGTTCCGTTCGAGATCAAGCAGGTGACGCAATGACAGAAGCAACGGGGATTCACACCACCGAAACCACCGAGACCCCTGCCCCAGAGCCTGCCGGTGACACAGCACGCGAGCCGGTCGTCCTTGACCGCCCCATCCAGACCGTCGGCCGTCGTAAGGAGGCCGTGGTACGGGTGCGACTGGTCCCGGGCAGTGGAAAGTTCGACCTCGACGGTCGCAGCCTCGAGACCTATTTCCCCAACAAGGTGCACCAACAGCTCATCAAGGCCCCGCTGGTCACCGTGGATCGGGTGGACCGCTTCGACATCTTCGCCCACCTCCACGGTGGTGGCCCGTCCGGGCAGGCCGGTGCGCTTCGGCTGGCCATCGCCCGGGCGCTGATCGTGGTGTCGCCAGACGACCGGCCCGCCCTGAAGAAGGCCGGCTTCCTCACCCGCGACCCGCGTGCCGTCGAGCGCAAGAAGTACGGCCTGAAGAAGGCCCGCAAGGCTCCGCAGTACAGCAAGCGCTGATCGGGGTATTGCGAACTGGTACCGGTTCGGCACCGGGACGGACGAATACCACGTTGCTTGTGTGAGCGACCGCTAGTCATGAGAGGTTGTCTCCCATGGGTCGACTGTTCGGCACCGATGGTGTCCGCGGGGTCGCCAATCGTGAGCTGACCGCGGAGCTGGCGCTGGCCTTGGGCGCAGCGTCGGCCCGGCAGCTGTCCAGCCCTGATCAGCCCCGGCGGGTGGCAGTGGTGGGCCGCGATCCGCGGGCCAGCGGCGAGCTCTTGGAGGCCGCCGTGATCGCCGGCCTGACCAGCGAGGGCGTCGACGCGCTTCGGGTGGGCGTGCTGCCCACACCCGCGGTGGCCTATTTGACCATTGCATACGATGCTGACTTCGGGGTGATGATCTCCGCGTCGCACAACCCGATGCCCGACAACGGCATCAAGATCTTCGGGCCGGGCGGGCAGAAGTTGGACGACGCCACCGAGGACCGGATCGAGAAACTGGTAGGTGCGGGGCCCGGGTTGCGACCGGTCGGCGCGGGCGTCGGTCGTGTGGTCGATGCCGGGGACGCACTGGAGCGTTACCTTCGCCATCTCGGCAAGGCCGTGACCAACCGGTTGCATGACCTGACTGTTGTCGTCGACTGCGCCAACGGCGCCGCCTCGGTCGCCGCGCCGAGCGCCTATCGCGCCGCGGGCGCCAACGTCATCGCCATCAATGCCGAACCAAACGGGCTCAACATCAACGACGGCTGCGGTTCGACACATCTGGACCCGCTGCGCTCCGCGGTGCTGGCCCACGGTGCGGACCTTGGCCTGGCCCATGACGGCGACGCTGACCGCTGCCTGGCAATCGACGCGCGAGGCGAGGTCGTCGACGGCGACGCGATCATGGTGGTGCTGGCCCTGGCCATGCAGGAGGCCGGCGAGCTAGCGTCCAACACGCTGGTGAGCACGGTGATGAGCAACCTTGGGCTGCACCTGGCGCTGCGATCGGCCGGCATCACCGTGCGTACCACTGGCGTCGGCGACCGCTATGTGCTGGAGGAGCTGCGCGCCGGTGAATACAGTCTTGGCGGCGAACAATCCGGCCATATCGTGATGCCCGCGCTAGGGACCACCGGTGACGGCGTGCTTACCGGGCTGCTGCTGATGTCCCGGATGGCGCAAACCCGCTCTGCACTGGCCACCCTCACATCGCCCATGCAGACCCTGCCGCAGGTACTGATCAACGTCGAGGTCGCCGACAAGGCCACCGCCGCGTCGGCGCCGTCTGTGCGTACCGCGGTCAGCGAGGCGGAGGCAGAACTCGGTGACACCGGACGGATTCTGTTGCGACCTTCGGGAACCGAGCAACTGGTCCGCGTGATGGTGGAGGCCACCGACGAAGACACGGCGCGCCAGGTAGCGATCCGGGTCGCGGAGTCGATCAGTGACCGGCGCTGATTCCATTCGGCCCGGTTTCAGTTCGGAGTTGATGGGAACCTCGTTGCATTGCGCCGCGTCGTAGTCAGGTATGGGAGAACAACACTCCGCCCGGGTCGATCCTGCATCGCTTCGGGCCGTTGCACGCCAATTCGAAGCATCCGGCGACGTTGTCAACACCGCGATACGTACCCAAATGGCGCGCCTTGCGTTCGACGGCTCCTTCGCCGGCCGCATGCACGTCGCCCATGGTGACGCGCTACGCGGGGCCTGGGCGCAGTTGGCCGACGACCTGTCGGCGTGGTCGCGGGCTTGCGGCGAGATCGCCATCGTGCTGCGGGTCAGCGCCGATCGCTACGCCGACGCCGAGGCCAGTAGCGCGTCGCGGGTGGGCTGAGGCGATGGCCGATTGGCTCGACGTCACCGCGCGGTTGGCCGACGGCAGCCCCGCAGCGGAGCGCCTCCAAACCTACGTGCGAGCGTGTCATCAGCTTGGTTACCACAACGCTGATCTGACAACGCATTTCGCTCAGATACGCGACTGGTATGGCAGCGAGGCCGGTCTCGACCTGATGGTGCTTGACGACGACTGCGCAGAGTTGCGTTCCGCGGCGGCGGCCGTTGGGGAGGCAGCGCAGATCCAGCGCACCCAGCTTGGCGACCTGACCGCTGCCTGGGGTGGTGCCGGCGCCGAGGCCGCAGCGGGCTTCCTGCAGCGCCACTGCGATTCCGCGGACGCGGTGGCGGTTGCTGTGCGTGATGCGGCCGATACCGGTGCAGCGCTGCGCGACGACCTGTGGCGGCTGGTCGACGACAAGGTCTCGGCGACCGTAGTGATCGACGACCGCAGCGAGGTCCAGCGTCCGGCCTGGCTGGCCGCGTCGCAGACGGTCTTCAGCGGAATGGCGGACCGGTCGGCTGCTGTCGAGATCGTCGAGCAGCAGGTAAAACCGTTTGTGGACAACGATATTCGCGTCGACTGGATGGCGGTCATGCAGAAAGTCAGGATGTCGGTCGCGCAGGCCTATGCTGACGCCGTGAACCGGTTGACGTCGCTCCCGCCCGCGCGATTCGAGCTACCGGGTGATTTCGGCCCGCGGTACCCCCCGCCCCCAGTGGCGGGGGAGGGACCGGCCGTCGGCGGGCGGTTGCCGGTGCAGCCCATGCCTGTGGCGGCCGCCACACCGGCGGCAGCGACTGCACCGTCGTGGCCTATCGATGCGCTGCCGGATGTGTTCGGTCCGATGCCGCCCGAGGTGCCGCTTGCGGGTCCTGCCGGATTGGATGCTGCCGCCCCCGATGGGCTCCCGACGGGAGCTTCGCCTCTCGGTGCCTCTCCTGGTTTGGCCGGGATCCCCGATGTCGCAAGCGGTATCGGTGGGCTGGCAGGTCAGATCGCCGACGCGGTTGGGGGCCTGTCGAGCGGGTCGGGTATGGCCGGTCCGCCGATGCTGGACGACTTGCTCGGTGGCGATCCGGCGTTTGACGATATGCGAGCGGATGACCCGTTGTCGAATGATCCATTCCGCGAAGCCCTCGCCGCGGATGACGAGGGCGCGGAGACCGAGGATGACCTCTCCGCGGATGCCGACAGCCAGGGCGATGACCAGGCCGATGACCAGGCCGATGTCGCCGACAATGACTGCGGGACACTGGCGGACGGACCGGTGCTGCCCGTCGGCGAGGCACCGGCCGCATCGGCGCCTGGACTGGCGGAAGCCCCAGCTCCGCTACCCGGTCCGCCGGTCACCGCACCGCCCCCGCCAACTGTGCCGCAACCGCCGCCGAGCGCCGAGGCGACCGGGTCGACGCCGTGCGAGATCGCTGCCGACGAGCTGCCGCAGGCCGGGCAGTGACGGGAATCGGCATGGGGGCCGGACCGTCCCCCGTCGTCGTGTCAGCTCAGTGGGCAAAGGGCTGCAAGTTGTCGAAGTGCCCGCCGGGTTGCAGCTCGTCCAAGCCATCCAGCACAGAAACCAAGTCGTGGTGCAACATTCGGGCCAGATCGGCGGAGAAGCCTTCGCGGACAACGATGCGCAGTACGGTGACATCGGTGGCATTGTCCGGCATGGTGTAGGCGGGAACTTGCCAGCCGAAGGCCCGCAATGCATGCGACACGTCGAATTCGGTGTAGCCCGGGTTGCCGGCCAGCCGGAAACTCAGCACCGGGATGGCTGAACCGTCGGTGATCAGGTCGAAGTGCCTACCTTCGGCCAACTGCTCGCCCAGCCAACGGGCCGTCGCCGAAAGGGATTGCATGACTTTGGTATATCCGGCGCGACCGAGTCGAAGGAAGTTGTAGTACTGGCCGATAACCTGGTTGCCGGGCCGGGAGAAGTTGAGCGTGAAGGTCGGCATGTCCCCGCCGAGATAGTTCACCCTGAATACCAGGTCTTCGGGTAGGTGTTCGGGGCTACGCCACACCACGAAGCCGATGCCCGGAAAGGTCAGTCCGTACTTGTGGCCGCTGACGTTGATCGACACCACCCGCGGCAGCCGGAAATCCCATATCAGGCCGGAATGAGTGAACGGCACCACGAAACCTCCGCTGGCGGCGTCGACGTGCACCGGGACATCGGGCTTGCCGGCCTGCGCGGCCACCTTGTCCAGCGCCGCACAGATTTCGCGGATCGGTTCGAGTTCGCCGGTGTATGTGGTGCCCAGGATCGCCACCACGCCGATGGTGTCCTCATCGATGGCATCGGTGACCTGCTCCGGGGTGATCACGTAGCGACCCTTCTCCATCGGCAGGTAGCGCGGCTCAACGTCGAAGTAGCGGCAGAATTTTTCCCACACCACCTGCACGTTGGAGCCCATCACCAGATTCGGGGTGTGGGTCTTCCAGGCGTCTTTGTCCTCGCTACCGATGCGTTCGCGCCAGCGCCATTTCAGGGCCAGCCCGGCCAGCATCACCGCCTCGCTGGAACCGACGGTGGAAACTCCGGTGGCGCTGGCCGGATCTTCGTCACTGAGCCCCTCGGCATGGAACAGGCCGGCAACCATTGCCACACACCGCGACTCTATGGCGGCCGTGGTCGGGTACTCGTCCTTGTCGATCATGTTCTTGTCGAACGTCTCGGCCATCAGCTTCTCGGCCTCGGGTTCCATCCAGGTGGTGACAAAAGTCGCTAGGTTCAGCCGCGAACTGCCGTCGAGCATCAGTTCGTCGTGGATGAACCGGTACGCCGCGGCGGGATCCGTTTCCTCGTCGGGCAGGCGCAGCAAAGGTGTCGGCGTCGACGACAGCCGTCCGCTGTACGACGGCGAGATGGACGACGACGGAGTGTGCTTGCGCAACTCGAACATGGATAGTCCTTTCGTTAAAGGGTGGCAATGGCGGTGCGGATATGGGCGAGAATGCGCGACGCCGATGTTGGTGCGGCGGCGGGTCCTGGGTCAGCGGCAGCCAGATTCGCTGCGCGGGTATGCACGAAGGCCGCGGCGGCCGCGGCCTCACCCGAGGGCAACCCGGCTGCCAGGAGCGCGCCGATCATGCCGGACAGCACATCGCCGGAGCCTGCCGTGGCCGCCCAGGACTGGCCGGCGGGGTTCAGGTACACCGCTCCGCCCGGTTCGGCGACAACGGTGACGTTGCCCTTCAGCAGCACGGTGGCCCCGAAGGCGTCGGCCAGCCCGCGCGCGGCGCCGACGCGGTCGTCACCGGGCGGCGAGCCGGCCAACCGGGCGAACTCGCCGGCGTGCGGGGTCAGCACGGTTGGTGCAGCGCGGGAGGTGACGAGATCCGGGTGAGCGGCCAGGACGGTCAGCCCGTCGGCGTCGACCAGCACGGGAAGGTCGGTGTCCAGCGCGAACCACAGCGCCGCCGCAGCGCTGTCGTCGGTGCCCAAACCCGGCCCGACGACCCACGCCTGCACCCGCCCGGCAGCGCCGGCGTTGGGTGCGGCGATGACTTCGGGCCAGTGCGCGAGGACCTGGTTGGCGGCGCTTCCGGCGTAGCGAACCATGCCAGAGGTGGCTGCGACAGCGGCCCCGGCGCACAGCACAGCGGCACCCGGATAGACAGACGAGCCGGCGAGGATGCCGGTGACGCCCTGGGTGTACTTGTCGTCGGTCGGTCCGGGCATCGGCCAGCGCGCTGCCACGTCGGCGGCCTCAAAGCCCCGCATGTCGGTTGCGGGCAGGTTCAGCCCGATGTCGATCAACCGCACCTGCCCGCAGTCGGCCAGCGCGTGCGCGGGTTTGAGCCCACCGAAGGTTACGGTCAGCGCCGCGCGAACGGCAGAGCCGGTAATCGCCCCGGTCGACACATCGATGCCGCTGGGAATGTCGACGGCGACCACCGGGATGCCGGCGGCGTCGACGGTGGCGAACATGCGCGCTGCCACCGGTCGAAGAGGCCCGGAACCCGAGATGCCGACGACGCCATCGATCACCAGGTCCGTTGTGGCTGTGATGGTTTCGACGACGCGGCCGCCGGCGCGGGTAAACGCCGCCAATGCTTTTCGGTGTGTGCGATCCGGATTCAGGAGTATCGCGTCAGCGGCGGCGCCGCGGCGGCGCAGGAACGTCGACGCCCACAGCGCGTCACCACCGTTGTCGCCGGAACCGACGACCGCGCAGACCCGGCGGCCGCTGACACCGCCGGTTCGGGCGGTCAGCTCACCGACGACCGCGGTGGCGAGCTCGTATGCGGCGCGTTTCATCAGCGCACCGTCGGGCAGGTTGGCCAAGAGTGGCGCCTCGGCGTCGCGGATCTCCGCACCGGAGTAGTAGTGCCGCATTGGAGCCAGGATTCCAGGTCTTGGGGCCGCCGACACTGAAACCGGGGCGACGACACGCCGAGAAGGGGCGCCCTGGTTTCAGTTTGTGCGCGAGGCCGACTTGTCGCCGGTGCTAAATTCGAATCGTGACGGCCCCGAGCGACATGGGCGGGCGGACCGAATTCTTCGGCCGTGTCGTTTCAGAGCCCAACGAACCGGTCTTCCACCATTCCTGGGAGGGCCGCGTGTTCGGCCTGACCCTTTCCCTGCTACCGGCGCTGGGCCGTAACCTCGACGCTCTCCGTTACGCCCAAGAGCGGTTGCCGCGCGAGATCTACCTGTCGAGTTACTACCGGCGCTGGCTCGCGGGCCTGGAGACACGGTTGGCGGAGACCGGGTACCTCGGACCGGATGAGGTCGACGCCCGGTTGGCGGGCGGGGCGGCGACACACGGCCGGCGGCGCATTTCGCGAACACGTCGCGCGGCCACGTCGCGCGTGTTGCGCCTGATGTTGCGTCCTGAGCTCCCCCGATGGCTGGCGGGTTACGTGCTTCCCCGGCTGCTGGGCAGTTCCCGGCCCGCACTGCGCGGCCGGCGCTTCTCGGTCGGGGATCGAATCCGGGTCCGCGACACCCGCGCACCCGGGCACACCCGGCAACCGGGCTACGTGACCGGCAAGCCCGGCGTGATCGTCGCGCACCTCGGCTCGACACTTTTCCCGGACGCACACGCGGTCGGAAGGCGGTCCCGGCCCCAGCACCTCTATACGGTCGCCTTCGACGCCGGTCGCCTGTGGGGGGACGGCGCCGAGCCAAATACCGAGGTTCGGGTCGACCTGTACGAGCCCTACCTGGAGGCAGCGTGAGCGAAAGCACCGCCGCGCGGGTAGAGGCCCTTGAGGAGTTGTTGGTCGAGAAGGGAGTCGTCGATCCCGAGCTCGTCGACAAGGTCATCGAGCACTACGAGTCCGACGTCGGTCCGCTCAACGGGGCCAGGGTGGTCGCGCGGGCGTGGAACGATCCGGCATATCGGCGGCGGCTGCTGGCTGATGCGACGCGCGCCATCGCGGAGTTTGGTTTCGGTGGTGTTGAAGCGCAGGTGCTCGTTGCGGTCGAGAACACGCCCGCAGTGCACAACGTCGTGGTCTGCACACTGTGCTCGTGCTATCCGTGGCCGGTGCTCGGCCTGCCACCTGCCTGGTACAAGTCGCCGGAGTACCGCTCGCGAATCGTTGCTCAGCCGCGCGCTGTGCTCGCGGAGATGGGGCTCAATCTGCCGACCGGCGTCCGCATCCGGGTGTGGGACAGCTCCGCGGAGGCCCGATATCTCATTGTGCCCGAGCGCCCGCCGGGAACCCACGGTCTGGGTGAGGCGGAGCTAGCACCCCTGGTGACCCGGGATTCGATGATCGGTGTCGCTCGGGCGGTTCCCTCAAACAACTCCGCGGGTGGCTGACATGGCCGGTGTCACTCCCGATCTGGCGGGTCCGGGCTCGCCACCTCGCCGCAATGGGGAGATCGTGTTCGACGCGCCGTGGGAACGGCGGGTGTTCGGCCTCACCATCGCGGTGTGCCGCTCCGGCGCATGCGCGTGGGAGGACTTCCGGCAACGGCTTATCTGGCAAATCGCGTACGACGAGGCGCGGCCCTACTGGCAGGGCTGGGCGAGTGCTCTCGAGGACGTACTCGCCCGCACCCCGGTGCTCACTCCCGCCGAACTCGATGCTCACCAACACGACCTGCTGGCTCGTCCGCCGGGCCACGACCATCGGCGGTGACGGCGCCTACTCGACCGTGACGGACTTGGCCAGGTTGCGCGGCTTGTCGACGTCGTAACCTCGGGCCTGCGCCACCGCCGCAGCGAACACCTGAAGCGGAATGGTGGACAGCAGCGGCTGCAAAAGCGTTGACACCGCGGGTATTTCGATCAGGTGGTCCGCGTATGGGCGCACCGTATCGTCACCTTCCTCGGCGATCACGATGGTTACTGCGCCGCGGGCCTGGATTTCGCGGATGTTGGAAAGCAGCTTGGCGTGCAGCACGGCTGATTTCGGTGAGGGCATGACGACGATCACGGGCAGGTCGTCCTCGATCAGCGCGATCGGACCGTGCTTGAGCTCCCCGGCAGCGAACCCCTCGGCGTGCATGTAGGCCAGTTCCTTGAGCTTCAACGCGCCTTCGAGTGCCACCGGGTATCCGACATGACGGCCGAGGAACAACACAGCCGACGATCGGGCGAACCGCCGGGCGAGGTCGGCGACGGGTTCGATTCCGGCCAGAACCCTGGCCACCAGATCCGGCATCGCCTCCAGCTCGGCGTATTCGCGTGCCACCTCGTCAGGGTATTTGGTGCCGCGGGCCTGGGCCAGCGCCAGGCCGACGAGGTAGTTGGCGGCGATCTGGGTCAGGAACGTCTTTGTGGACGCCACCCCGATTTCGGGTCCGGCGCGCGTGTAGAGCACTGCGTCGCATTCCCGGGGGATCTGGCTGCCGTTGGTGTTGCAGATCGCCAGAACCTTGGCCTTCTGCTCCTTGGCGTGGCGCACCGCCTCAAGGGTGTCGGCTGTCTCGCCGGACTGCGAGATAGCGACGACGAGCGTGCTGCGGTCCAGCACCGGGTCGCGGTATCGGAATTCGCTGGCCACTTCGACCTCGACGGGCAGCCGGGTCCAGTGCTCGATCGCGTACTTGGCCAGCAGGCCGGAGTGGTAGGCGGTTCTGCAGGCCACTACGAAGACCTTGTCGATCTCGCGCAACTCCTGGTCGCTGAGC
>Ga0114921_10000584_pt1 | contig 15610 bp, 14 predicted proteins | sample BentaG_FD_87016 | JGI IMG/M metagenome (GOLD analysis project Ga0114921, IMG submission 87016) | Deep subsurface microbial communities from South Atlantic Ocean to uncover new lineages of life (NeLLi) - Benguela_00093 metaG | ecosystem: Environmental > Aquatic > Marine > Oceanic > Sediment ...
AGAGCTGCGCCCTTTTCGATATTGACGGAACCCTGCTAAGGGGGTTCATCATCCAGAGCTTCCCCCGGTACCTTGCGGACCGCGGTATAATAGAATCTAGACACTCCGACGAGATAGACAGCATCATGGGTAGATACAATGCAAACTTGATCTCCTACAGGGAAGCGGCGTCAGCCATACCACAATTGATTGCGGAATCTATCAGGGGGAGAGGGGAAGAAGAGGTCCGGCGACACGCCAGAGACTTCATGGGGGAACACATCCCGCGTACCCTTCTCAGCTACGCCGGCGACCTCATAGACTCCGTCAAAGGGCGGGTGGAACTGGCCGTAGCGCTCTCGGGCTCGCCCATTGAAGCCGTCAGGGCGCTTCACGGACTCGGATTCGACTTCGAGTGCGGGACCTCCTTCGAAATAATAAACGGGGTATACACCGGGAAGGTTGAGGCCAACCTCATACTGGGAGAGGTCAAGGCTGAATACGCTGTGAAGATCGCGGAGGATCACGGCGTCGACCTGAGGAGGACGGTCGCCTTCGGGGACTCCGACCAGGACGCTCAGACCCTGGAGCTGGTGGGGCTTCCCATCGCCCTTAACCCCAACCTGGCTATGATGGAGATATGCGAGGAGAGAGGCTGGAGATGGTACAACGAAGAGACGATAGACGTGGAGGAGATCGTTGATCTCGTCAAGCAGCTCTAGTGACAATACCGAGAAATGAAAAACCAACCCTTCCGGTTGATCGATAAAACTAAAATTAAATAGTTACACAGGAGGGTTCTAGGGGGACTTCTATTGCTTGAGAGGGAACGCGTAAGAGAGACGGACGTTCTAGTAATCGGAACCGGGACGGCCGGTCTGAGGGCGGCCATAGAGGCCGGGAGGTACGGCGTCGATGTCACCCTCGTCGAGAAGATGGAGCCGGGCAGGGTGAGCAACAGCGCCTACGCTGGAGGAGGGTTCCGCAGCTTCAGGTCGCAGGGTTTAAAGGCATTCCACACCTTCAACGACCATTTTAAGCGGACGATAGAGATAGGCGACTACCTGCCGAACCAGAGGCTCGCCGAGATCTTCACCCTCGAGGCGTATCCACGCATCGTGGAGATGGAGGAGTTCGGCGTCGATCTGAGAAGGCCAGCTGCACCTCATCGGGGCGGACAGAGGGTGACGCTGCCGATGACAAAGTACGCCAGGGACCAGGGAGTTCACGTCCTCTCTAATACTTTCATAACCGATCTGCTAACGGTCGGAGATGCCGTTGCCGGGGCCATAGGGTTCGACGTCTTCAGCGGAGACCTCGTGGTGGTAAGGGCCAAGTCGACGGTTCTGGCCACCGGGGGCGCAGCGGAGATATACAGCCGGAACGACACCACCGCGAACGTCATAGGCGAAGGCTACGAGATGGCCTACCAGGTCGGCGCATCCATGATCGACATGGAGATGGTGATGCCGGACCCCACGCTGCTGGCCGAGCCTAACTTCCCCACAGCCCTGTTCTTCAGGCAGACCCCCGTCAGGGAGCGGGGCGTCTTTCGGAACGCGGCGGGAGAGACCTACCTCCTCAAATTCGTGAAGGAGCATAAGTTGGCCGCGCCTGACGCGACGTTCTCAACGGACGACCGCTACCAGCTGAGGTACGGCCTGGAGCCCGGCGACATCCGCGAGCACGAGTCCAGGGCCATGGTCATCGAGGTCCTCGAGGGCAGGGGCGACGACGGGGCGATCCTCTTCGACATGACCAGGGTTCCGAGGGAACATTGGAGTAACGAGAAGAGCAAGTCGACGGTCTCCATGCTGAGGGGCTTCCCCGCGGATGAGAGGCCCATCCACATGTACCCAGGCATGATATGCACCCTAGGAGGCATCAGGATAAACGAAGACGGCGAGACGGACGTGCCTGGGCTGTACGCAGCCGGCGAGGTGACGGGAGGCGTCCACGGCGCGGGAAGGCTCGGAGGGAACGCCCTAAGCGTCTGCATAGTCTTCGGGGCAAGAGCAGGCAGGAGCGCGGCCCTTCGCGCCAGGTCGATCCAGACGCCAGATGTCGACGCAACCCAGGTGGAGGAGAGGAAGGAGCGGATCCGGGAGATCACGAGGCGCGGACGCAGCGATAAAGGCGATGTCAAGAAATTGACGGCGGAGTTAAAGTCCCTGATGTGGGAGCGCGTGGGCGTCGTGAGGGACGGGCAGGGACTGGAGACGTCTCTGAGCGAGATCGATGGGATCCGCGAGGAGAGGCTGCCGTATCTGTACGCGGAGAACCCCAGGCAGCTCATGAGGGCGGTGGAGTTGATGAAGATGCTGGACGCGGGTGAGATGATCGCCACTGCGGCCTTGATGAGGAGGGACAGCCGCACGTGCCACTACCGCCTCGACCACCCGGAGACGGACAACAGGAACTGGCTGAAGAACGTGCTCCTGAGGAAGGAGGACGGCGAAATGAGGCTCTGGACGGAGCCCGTCGTCATCACGAGGATGCCGCCACCGGAGGCCTAGCGATGGTCGGAAAGGTGACGATAGACCCGGAGAAGTGCCGGTGCCCCGCCAGATGCGTCCAGTCGTGCCCACAGGACGTCCTGGATTGGGACTTCGAGAGGAAGAAAGCAATGGTAGTAGACGAGGTCGAATGCTTCGTATGCTACAACTGCGTGGAGGTCTGCCCCTTCGACGCCATCAGCGTCAAAGAGGTGGACTGGAAACCGCCCGGCAAAGACTAACACACATCATTATTTCCATTTTCATGGCGGGTCTCCAATTGCGTACTCGCGCTGTCTCCCATTTGTTCTAAATGCCTCTGCCTCAGTGACGTTTTCCCGTTCCGCTCTCGGGGATTTTTATGAAGACCGTGGCGATTCCGGCGTTGAGCAGCAGGAACGCCGCTAGGAGCAGCCAGGGCAGCTTCGGGTCGTAGCTGTAGATGAAGCCTCCCATTAGGGCGCCTAGGACGGAGGGGATGGTGAGGATGGCGCCCATGCCCGGCCCGCCGCTCCCCCCTCGGGTGTTCACGAAGAGCATGCCCTGCCCCAGCGCCGCCATGGCTCTCCCCCTCCTTTCGCTCGGGACCGAGTGGGCCATGAACGTCGGGGCGCCGGACATGAGGAAGGTGTTCGCCACCGTCACGGCGACGAACATCAGGGCCGTGTCCATGAGGCCTCTGCTGAAGGGGAAGAGGAACACCGGCGCCGCGGACAGCGCCAGGGAGAGGGCCAGTACCTTCTTCAAGTCGAAGCGGTCGACGATCATCCCCGCCGGTATGAGCAGGGCCACGTTGACGACGGCCGCTATCAGCAGGACGGTCCCCCACTGGAGCTCTGACAGCCCTATCTCCTCCACGCCGTAGACGACCCAGTAGGGGGCCGTGACGCTGTTGAAGAAGAAGCTCAGGATCAGCATCACCGAGAAGGCCTTGAGGCTGCGGGGCATCCACCTGAGCACCTCAAACATCTCCCGATATGAGTCCGAAAGGACCCTGAGCGTTCCCCCGGTGGACGACCCTCCCCCATCCCTCGTCTCGGGCTCGCGCAGGAACTTATGGGTCATCACTGTTATCCCCAAGGTCATAACGACGGTCAGCGCGTAGAGGCCCCTCATGGCCCTCTCGACGCCCAGCATCGTGATGAGGTAGCCGCCTATGTACGGAGCTAGGATCCCCGCTGCAGCCGGAAAGACCCTCCATAGGGAGTAGCCGACGCCGCGCCTCCCAGGCGGCAGGGAATCCGCCATAAGGGAGTTCATGGCGGGGAAGGCGAGGGCTATAACCCCCATCAACATGTTGCCGACGGCCAGGGCCCTCCAGTCGGGGGCAAGCATGTAGATGATGTGCAGAGCGGCGCTGATGAAACCAACCACGACGATTATCTTCACCCGGCTGTATTTGTCAGCAATAGACCCGGCGATGGGATATAGGAACAGGGCGGCGAACGGGAGTAGGCTGTTGACCAGTCCTATGGCGATCATATTCCCCCCCAGGGCCTGGATGTAGAGACTGAAGAAGGGGAAGGTGATGAACATAGAGAGTTGCCGCATGACGTCCCCTAGCGTAAAGACCAGCAGGTTGCCCCGCAGCACCTCCCTTATGGACCTCACGAGCATGCCCTCGAGCCATCCAATAGACCCCGTCCTCGGCTAATATCTTTTACATCGTTTGTCTGAACGTTGAAAATTTGTAAAAGGGTTCTGGGACTTGCATGAGGGATTAAGGTCTCTCCACGGGCGTCTGCCTAATCCTAGGGTCGGATTGGACCTCCTTCTAGGACCTCCTCCAATTCGTCGAGCAGCTGTGGTAATTCGCCTATGGAATTGAAAATGCATCTGTCTGAAGAGGGCTGGTACCGTGGGCTTACCGACCCGGGGATCAGGAGGCTATATGAAGCGGTCGGCGCTCCTACCAGCCCTAGCCTTCTTGACGTGGAGCATCACGCCAGCGTTGAGCGTCAGGGCCGCCAGGGCCGAAACCATCAACCAGAAAACCACATTCACCACCTCTGGCTTTCAACCTTTGAAGATGGGTCCTCCGCTCGCCTATAAAAGGCTTGTCTGAGGAAAAGAGACAATATTTACCCCTATACGGGAAATTGCCGTTGTATTTCCCTTCTTCGGGAAATATCAGACGACGGATGTGGTTCTATGACATGAATGATAGTTCTAGACCCGTAGAAACTTACCCATCCAGGGCTTTCTGCCACGGAGGCGTGGGATCATCGAGATTAAATATGCCCGAAAACCGTGGAAGGCAATGTTCGCACCCTTGCGTGCAGGTCTTTACAATTTTAGATTGGGTTTTTATCCCCCGCGCACGATGGGGAAGACGACCACCCTGTCGCCAGGATTCAGCTCAGCTGAGTCCCATAGACGCCTGTTGTTCACTAGGACGCCGACCGCCCTCATGTCGTAGGCGTACAGGTAGTCCCCGCCGAGGCTTTTTATGAACTCCCTGAGGGTAGACGGCTCCTCGACCCGCCGCACCGTGAGACTCGGATACAATCCGAGTATCCCGTCCCCGACGGTCGGCCGTATGGGTTTCGGACCAAAGTCCGGATCGGGACACGGATCCGCGGGTCAAGCATAGTCGAAAGCGAGTCCATCGCAGATGTCGTAAAACACTATTATACGTTAGTGTGTTGATAACGACGGATGCTAAACCTGGTCCTCGTCGAGGCGGCCCTGGAGATGGTTCCCACCGGTATCCAGCACCATCCGTCGGTAAGGAGGAACGCCAGGAGACGCCGGAAGAAACCCACCGAGACGCTGCTGGACCGCAGCCTCCACCACGCCGCCATGAAGGGGCTGCCGAAGGCCCATAAGCGGGGGAGGCCCGACATCGTCCACTTCTGCATGCTCGAGGCCCTTGGGTCCCCCCTTAACCTAGAGGGCGGCCTCAGGCTCTGGGTTCACACCGTCTCCGACCTCGTCGTAGAGGTCGCCCCGGAGACGAGGCTTCCCAGGGACTACAGCCGGTTCAAGAGCCTCATGGAGCAGTTGTTCACCGACGGACGTGTCCCACCCGATTTTGAAAGACCTTTGATGTCCGTGAAGCGTGTGAGCCTTCGCAGGCTAATGGAGGAGATTGGGCCCACTCGGACAGTGGCCCTCACGAGCCACGGTAGGCCGACAACCCTTGAGGCCGTTTGTGGGCGCCTCCTTGAGGAGGAAAATCCCGCCGTCTTCGTAGGGGTTTACCCTTCAGGTCCGATGGAGGCGGAGACGCTGGCCCTGTCGGACGAGGCCCTGAGCATATACCCTGAGGCCTTGGAGGCGTGGGTCGTCACATCCAGGCTCATCTACGAGTTCGAGAAGGCCTTGGAGAGACAGTCTGATCCTGACTGATTAAGGGATGGGCCTCTGGAAGGTGACCAGAGTTGGTATCCCACTTTTTCCTAGTAAAACCGGTGTAGCCTTGGTTATGGTGCATATTTGGGGGGCTCTGATGGTCCTACACGGTCCCTTGAAATCGTCCTCCTTTAACTTGAAGGTCGATACAAATCCGATCGAAAGTAGGTTCAATCTGTTCGAAGAGAATGAAAGAATGGAAGATTGAATAGCTAAGAAACGGAGAGCGGGTCAGTCTTCTTCGTTATCATCGGGGCTGAGCTTTTCCCGGATCTTCTCCAGTATCTTCTGATTGATCTCCTCTTTCTTGGAAGTCCGAAGCTCCTCCTTCAGCTCGTCGAATATTCCTTGGGCCTCCTCAAGTAGCTCTCCAGCTGCCTCTGTGTTCCCTTCCTCCAGGTTTTCCCTGACCTCGTTCAGGAAATCATTGGCTTCCTCCAGCTCCTCCTCTATGGCCGACATATTCCTGCCCTTTCTCGCGAGCCGCTCCGCGGTCTTCGTGAGCACCTGTATCTTGGCCTCCATCCGGTTCATGGACTTGAGCTTCACGGAGAACCCCTCGCCGTTCAGTTCGTCCAGGCTCTTCTCGATCTCCTCCACGACGTCCTCTAGGTCGTCGAGGGCCTCCTCCGCGTCTCCGCTCCTGAGGCGTTCCCTGATCTGGTCCAGTTTCCTCAGCGCCGCTATCAGCTTGTTCCTGACCCTGAGGGTGCTGCCCTCCTCTAGGCGCTCCTGGAGCCTCTCCAGGGTCCCGTTGATCTTCTGGATGCGGTTCCTGAATTGCTCGAGGAACTGCTCGGCCTGCCTCTCCTTGTGCTCCTTTATCCTGCTCTGCAGGTATCCGTGGATCCTGCCCAGGACCCGCCTGGCGCTGAGGAGCTCCCTGACCGCGGCTGTGAAGTTGTCGTCGATGAGGGTCGTCGCGTTATCGAGTTTCTCCTTGGCCTCGTTGAGGATGTCGATTATCTCCACGACGTTGTACCCCTCTTCATCCAGTCTGAACACGGTGGCGTTGAGCTTCTTCCAGTAGGCGTAGGCTCTCTCGATGGTGACGACCAGCTCCTCATTGTCCTCCGGCTCTTCGGACTCATCCTCCTCCTCAGCCTCGAGGGGCATCGAACCCTGGGCCAGCTGGAAGGCATCCCCGAAGTGTCCCATAGACTGGTAGGCCGCCTCAGCCGCCCCCGTGTAGTCACCCTCATCATATAGGGTTTGGGCCCGAACCCAGGCAGCTGATCCGAGGTTGTAGCTCTCGTCAGCGCCAGGTGGGATCGTTATATTAAACTCGATGAGCAGCTCGAAAACCTCTTCCACGTTGTCCTTGCTGTCCTCCGCCTGGGATATCAGGTTCTCGGCCAGCTCCTCCTGAGCGGGGTCCGTAACGGTGAAGCTGGTCTGGGCGGATTCTGCGCCGGCTGAGGCGGTAACAGTATAGAGACCATCCGATGCATTCTCAGCTAGTTGCACACTTGTGGAGTAGCTGCCATCCTCCTCGGAGGTAACGGTGAAGTTGAAGATGGCGTCCGAATTATGTGACACAAGGATCGTTACGTTCACCTCCACACCAGCGGTTCCAGATATCTCGATCTCCTCGCCTAGGCTATAGGTGGGCTCGTCGGTCTCAACCGTTAAGGCCTGGGCCAGTGAAAGTGGTAGCGCAGGTATTGCTATCAGCGCGAGCATGAACAGCGCCACGAGCCTGGTAAACCTCAATCTTTTCACCGCAGACATATGCGTTGGGGTTGAATTAGAGGAACCCCCTGGAACGGCCTGGAACACCCGTTTCACACTCCATCGCCCTCCTTCCTGTACCTGGGGCTGATTCTTACCAGGCTCTGCCCACCGACGGAATGGGCCTCCACCACGCCCTCCCGCTCCAGCCTCCTGATCATCCTCCAGAGGCTCGTCCTGGGGATATCGAAGCGATCCCGGATCTCCGCGGCAAAGGCCTCCCCGCCGATACCAGCTAAGTACCTGATAACCTCCTTGTCGTCGATCCTCATGCGGGGATGCTCCTCGAAGATGGCCTCCAGGTCGAAGCTTTGTGGAGCACCCGCGGGCTCAGGCCTCCTCCTCCACATGAAAAAGGCCGCCGCCCCGATGGCGACCGCTCCCATGGACGCCAGCAGCCAAGGTGGGAGCCCCCCGCCTGTACTCGGGGCTTCTGCGCCGGCCGCGGTGCTCTGCGCATCCTCTGCCAGCGTCCGGGCCCCCGGGTAATCCCCGGCGGCGTAGGCGTCCTCCGCCTCCTGCAGGAGGTTCCTAGCCTGTTCGAGGCCCACGGTTCTCCCCGCCTGGTCGGCTGCGTTTATGGCGTCCCTCGCATCTCCAATCGCCTCGTGGGCCGATGAGGCAGCCTCCCGGGAGCTGAGCGCGGATGCTTTCGCCTCCTTGGCCAGCCGCTCGGCTTCTGCGTAGAGCTCGTTATCGAAGGCGTCCCGGGCCTGCTGGAGAAGGCCGTCGGCCTCGGTTGTCTTCACATCTTCAGCCTTGATCGTCTCAATCGTCTCTTCGGCGTCCCTTATGACGGCGAGGGCGTGCTCCCTGGTCCCCACAACCCCCAAGGTGTAGGCGACCTCAAGCTCCCCCTCCGGCATGGTGAGGACGATGCCGCCGTCGGTGGTACTCATGGCCAGTGGGATAACGATGAGGGAAACGATGGTCGCGCCCTCCGGCAGCGTGATGGAGGAGGGAATGGGAGCCGAGGCCGTGAAGGTCCAGATCCGCCCCTCCTTGCTTGTGAGGTCCGTGGTCACGTAGGAGACGAGGACTGATATGGCCCCGAGGGTGTCTATGGACAGCCCCCACTCGATGGGCGAGTAGTCGAGGGGTAGCTCGTCTTGGTCCTCCACCAGTATATCCAGGTACTGTGAACCGAAGAGGGAGACGTTCACCCTCGGCCTGGTCGGGTCCACATCGGCGTAATAGTCCACTGCGACATATCCATCCGAGTAGACCGTGAAGGAGAGCTCCAGCGGCGTGTAGTAGGTCTGACCCCCCACCAGAGGAGCGGCAGAGGACAGGAGCACGAGAATCAGGATCGGGATTACTTCCCTGCGGGACATTGCTCCCCCATACCCCTCGGACATCCGGGCGACCCCATTATTAAAATTCTGAATTCCTATACTTGTTTTGAAACACTTCTTAAACCTCAGTTACCATCGTCCAGCGTCCGCAGCCTCCCCTCGAACTCGATCAGGTCGTGGACCACATGCTCCCCCCCGGACTCGCGGGAGCGGTCGAGGTAGAAGGCGTGGATGCCCCGTTTCTTCGCCTCCTCGTAGTCGAACCTCAGGCTGTCGCCCACGTGAGCCACCTTCCCGGTCTCGACCCCCATGATCCGGCAGATGCGCCCGTAGAACTCCCCCGACCTTTTAACTGTCCCGAAATCAGAGGGGGCCGAGAACACGTGTTCGAAGTAGTCCTCGAGCTCGGAGAGCTGGACCTCGAGGAACTCCCTTATAGTGTTGGAGGAGATGACGAGGCTGAACTTGCCCTGCAGCCTGTCGAGAACGCCCCGGACCTCCGGAAAGACGAGACGGGAGTCGCGCCTGAGCTCCAGCAGCCTCCGCCAGTCCCCTGAGAGGCCCAGCCTGCGGAACCAGTAGTCGACGTCGTACCACTCGGGCTGGTCGTCTCCTACCTGGCTGTACTCGTCGACGACGCGGTCCCTTGCCTCCTCGAAGCTCAGCCCGTGCTGCTCCGCGTATAGCCGGGGGATGTCGGTCTCCCAGACTAGGTTGCTGAAGCGGAGGTCGACCAGAGTCCCCTCCAAGTCGAAGCTGACGACCTCGATGCGACCCATATCCCCGTTCTACTCGCACCCACGTAAAAAGGATGCCACGCTCAGAAAGCGTTAAGCCCAGCTTGGCACAGCTATACGCGGGTGACCCATGGATAAGCTGATCATAACCGCCGCCGTCACGGGCGGCGAGTATGTTTCAAAGGCGACCACGCCCCACGTCCCCAGCACCGTGGACGAGATAGTGGACGAGGTGGTCAGGAGCGTGGAGGCGGGGGCCTCCATCGTCCACCTCCACGCCAAGGACCCCGAGACGGGGGAGCCCTGGTCCGGAGACCCAAACCCGGTGCTGAAGGAATATGTCGACCGGATCAGGGAGAGGGTCGACGTGGTCATCAACCTGACGACAGGCGGCGGGAGGGTCGGCAATCCGCCGGAGAGGTGGGACGAGTTGGTCAGGGCGAGGTGCGGCCTCGGCCAGGAGATGATGTCCCTCAACATGGGGACCATGAACAGGTGGGCGGAGCACCCGACGGGGGAGATTTTCCTCAACACCGTCCGGATGATCGAGCGATGGTGCGGCTACATGGTGGAGGCCGGGGTCAAGCCGGAGCACGAGATCTACGACACGGGGATGATAAACGTCTGCAGGCACCTCGCCGACGGAGGCGTCGTCCCCGAGCCCCTCCACATCCAGTTTGTCATGGTAGGGCGCACCGGCATCCTGCCCACGCCGAAGGCTCTCCTCTACTGCCTGGACCAGATCCCGGAGGACTGGACGTGGAGCGTCTGCGCCCTCGGCCGTCACGAGATACCCATAGCGGCGGTCGCCATGACTCTGGGCGGCCATGTCCGGGTCGGCTTCGAGGACAACATCTACCTTAAGCGGGGCGTCCTGGCTAGGAGCAACGCCGATCTTGTGGGGAAGGTGGCGAACATCGCCCGGGAGTTGGACCGCCCCATCGCCACCCCCGACGACGCCAGGGAGATGCTGGGGCTGAGCCGTCCCTAGCCGATGAAGTTACCGAGTCGATAGAATAGTTTACTAACCGAGCTGCCCTTTCATTCTCCCTTTTCTTTCAACGGTTAACGATAATAATCCTGTTGGCGTAGTAGGATTCGATGTCGGAACTCGATTTCGGTGTGCAGATCGAGCCCCAGTACGGCTTCAGCTATAAGATGATTCTGGACATCGCCGAGGAGGCCGAGGCCCTGGGCTTCGAGTCCCTATGGGTGTCGGACCATTTCTTCATGACCAGCGACTCCTTGGGCACCCCCTGCCTGGAGAGCTGGACCACCCTCGCCGCCCTCGCCCGGGATACGAAAGCCCTCAGGCTCGGCACCATGGTCTCTGCGCAGAGCTACCGGAACCCCGCCCTGCTGGCTAACATAGCCGCCAGCCTCGACCACATCAGCGGCGGGCGCCTCAACTTCGGCATCGGCGCAGGGTGGAAGGAGGTCGAGTACCGGGCCTATGGCTACCCGTACCCCAAGCCCGCTGTCCGGATAAGGCAGATGGATGAGGCCGTCGAGATCGTGAAGCGGATGTGGACCGAGGATAGGGCCACCTTCCGGGGGAGGTACTACAGCGTCGAGGACGCCCTCTGCTTCCCTAAACCCGTCCAGAAACCCCATATCCCCATCTGGATAGGTGGGACGGGGAACCTCACCCTTGGGGTGGCCGCGAAGCACGCCGACGCGGTGAACTTCTCCTGGACCCTGCCGCCCGACATGTTCGAGGAGAAACTTGAGGTCCTGAGGACCCACTGCGAGAGGGCTGGGAGGAGCTACGGGGATATCAGGAAGTCGGCGGGGCTGATGATCACAATGGCCGAGACCGAGGAGGAGCTGAACGGGAAGCTCCGGGAGCAGAGGAGGAACCGGGACACCCAGTACATGAGGTATCTGAGCAGGCAACGCCCGAACCTGGTAGGTCTTCCCGAGGCCGTAGCCGAGGGGATAGAAGAGTACGTCTCCCTGGGCGTAGATCACTTCATCCTCAGGTTCCACTTTGGCGAGGAGATCGATTCTATGAAGCTGTTCATGGGAGAGGTCCGGAGAAAAATTTGAACCTACTATCTTTCCGCGCGCCCGTTCACTCTATCCACTTCGAGTCCTCGAAGTCGGCCACCGCGATCCCTCCGCCCTGAGCTTCGATGAGGCCCGAGATCTGGCACATGTACAGAAGCCCGTCAACCGGGGCCTTCAGCTGCTCCAGCTCCTCCAGGGTGTACGGGTCGTAGACGGTGCCGAGGACCTCTCCCTTACTTACCTCCCTGGTGGGCCTGCCGATCCCCACGTCCTCCGGAACCATGTTGGAGACCAGGTAGCCTCCGTTGGTTGCCCTGACGTGGGGCGCCCTCCTGAAGTAGAACTGCCTCTCCGGCAGGATGACCTCGCCCTCCGTCATCTTGAGGTGCGCCATAATGTTCCTGACCCCTTGGACCCCCAGCCTCTCGCACTCCTTCTCGTAGGGCTCGGAGTGGCTGGCGCCCCCGATCTCGGGCGCTATCCCCGGAATCCCGATGCTTCCGGAGTAGGTGGTCATGGGCATGTAGGCCCCTCTCCACTCGCCTCCTGAAGCCGTGATGGGGTCGTGGATTATGCCGAGGCCGAAGACGTGGGCGAGCTCTGCTGCCCCGTTCGCCCCGTTGTACAGCATCTTCTTCAGGGAGCCACCTCGGCCGTGGCCGTGGAAGTCCATGATGTAGTCGCACTTCCTCACGAAGTTCTCGGTGATGGTGGCGGCCATCTTCATGGTGAGGGAGACGTCGGTGGGCTCGAGGCTGCCGAACAGCGGGGTGGCCCTCCTCCCGGGGAAGACCCGGTTCAGGTTCGCGAAGTCCACGGTCTCCTCGGGCGGGTTCGGGGACAGCCTCGTCTTGTGGGAGAAGGCCAGCGGGTTGGCGACGGGTATGGCCAGGATGGTCCCGTTCACCTCGGAGGGATCCGTCTCGTTCACTATCCGCCTCACCGTCCTGTTGTGGTAGTACTCCGCGCCGTGGTTGGAGGAGACCAGCCCGAGCACGGGGCCGTCCTCCTCCCCCTTTATCACGTGGAGGGGGATGGTGAGTTCGCTGCCGTCGAGCAGCTTGGCGATCTTCATCCGGAGGAAGCTTCTGGTGCCTGGTTCAACGTTCTCTCCGTATATCTCAAAGGACATTTCGTACCTGGTTCTGTGCTTTTCAAGTTTTATATAAGACTTCTCGCACGCGCGCGCGGTTGAAAATCCAGGACGAGGACTTAGAACCTCGTAATATACCACGTATTTTTCGTTTGGGTTTGGGTTGATAAAATTTAACCCCACACGCACAATAAATGGCTTTCAGTGGGTTCCCATTTCGCGCGAAGTCTTACTATGGCCTTTCATCATATTTAGGTGATCGTTGTTTCCCGGCTACACCCCAGTGGTTCTTGGGTATCTGATGTACTATGACGCGAACGGCCTCCGGCGGGCATCCTATGGCCTCGCACATGGCCTCGGTCTGTTTCTCGATGATCTTACCCACTGTCTTGTCATCCAGTCCAGCCCACAACTTCACCTCAATTAGTGGCATTTTTTCACCGCCACTTATGGAACAAAATAGGGATTTATGGGTTTCGAGGAGACCATTGCGCGCGATGGCTTTCAAGAAGCGAAAATGAAGTGGATGAAAGGACAGCTAAACTCAGTGGAAATCGCTAAAATCAGTAGAACCTCAGCTCCGAGGAGTGATTACGCTAATACCGAAAAAATTAGGAGTTAATGAACTTAGATAACTCCAAAGGTGGGGAGTTAAAGATCGAAAAGGGTGTAAAAGCTAATCCTCTACTTTTCGTAAATGTTAAATATGCACAACAAAATAACTATTTTCGAGGTTTTACTTGTGGTTCTCGATTTACTTCAGGGGGACACTAGCGAGTAGGTGATTGAATTATGGAAGATGTGAAGATAAATGTGAAGATAAAGCTTTCAGCATTATGGGCAGCTCGAATGTTAAGTGCTCTACAGGCGGATGTGGTTGTATTTCTGCAGCCGGGGATGCTAGAGGAAATGATAGCGGGAACTACAGAACTACAAATAACCATTGAATTAATATCGGTAATGGCAATAATATTTATGGTTCCGATTTTTATGAGTTTCCTGTCCCTGACGTTGCAGGATAAAGCGAATCGCTGGGCAAACCTCAGCATAGGCATATTCTTTGCTGGTTTTGATCTCATTTTTTTGATCTTAGTTCTTTTCGTATGGCAAACCTTCGCTTATGAGAAAATTTTATATGTTGTATACCTTGTGTTTACTTCCCTAGTTGTTTGGCATGCATGGAAGTGGCCTAAACAGGAAGCATGAGTCTATTCCCTCTTTTTTCTTGAAACCCCTTAGATGCGCGCGCGCCGGGACGGTGTTCCTTCTCAAACCCTCCCGATCACTATGCCCTGGGGGTCTATCTCGTCCCGCAGCAGTCTGAGCTCCGTCTCGGAGGGCGGTTCCGTCGTCGAGACCTCCTCGGGGATGACCATGTCGAAGCCGGTGTTCTCGACCACGTCCTCCACCTTGACCCCCGGATGCACGGAGATGAGCTTCATCCTCTTCGTCTCATCATCGAACCCCATCACACCGAGCTGGCTGATGACCAGATATGGACCCGAGTCCGCCGGCAGACCCGCCGCCTCCCGGGCACCCGGGCCAGCGAGGTATCCCGGGGTCGTGAGGAAGTCGAGTTCTTCGACGAAGCGACGCCTGTCGTGGCGCATGAGGATGATGGTGCGGTGGCAGAGGCTTCCCACGTCGTTGGCGCCGCCGCTCCCGGGGAGCCTCACCCTTGGGGATTCGTGGGCGCCGATGACGGTTGTGTTCAGGTTGCCGTAGGGGTCTATCTGGGCTGCGCCGAGGAACCCGTAGTCGATGAGGCCCAGCTGGGCGCAGGACATGACGTAGTCCATGCTCGCCGCCATCACCCCCCTGTGGAAGGTGCGGCTGTCACCGACGCTGATGGGTATGGTCGGAATCCTGGGTCCGATGCCCCCCGCCTCGAAGACGATGAGGAGGTTTGGGGCGTGCAGCCGCTGGGCAAGCATCGAGGCGATGATGGGAAGCCCGGTGCCCACGAACACGGATCGGCCCTCCTCGAGGACGCGGCTGGCGACGCATGCCATGAGCTCGGTTGGGTTGTACTCCATCGTCATCGCCTCGCCCACGGCGCCTTCAGGGGGACCTCCAGCGCCTCCAGCCTGCGCAGATACTCCATCTTCTCCTCTCCCCCGACCAGTTCAATGTACTCGGCGAAGTCCTCGACGGCGAAGACGTACCTGTCCATGTACTCCTTGACGCCCTCATCGGTCATGCTGAGGCGGAGCCACTCAGCCAGATGCTCCTCGTCGGAGTAGTACAGGAGGGGCATGTTGCCCGGATGGGAGCCGTAGGGCACCTCGCAGACGGCGTCGACCAGGAAGTGGGGGATCACGGTGCGGTCGGGGGCCAGGCGGATGGTCTCCTCGTCCACGATCTCCTCGGCGGTTATGATGAGCCTCTTGGCGGCCATGGACAGCTCCTTGTCCTCGATGACCGTGCCGTCGATCTGCGCGTTTCCGTACCGGTCGCAGCGGTGGACGTGGATGAAGGCGAAGTCGGGATAGCACGCCGGAAGCAGGCATAGGGGCTTCCCGGTGAAGGGGCACTCCGCCACCTTGGCCGAGCTGTACCTCAGGGTGTCGGTCCCCAGCATCACCCGGGCCGGAATGAAGGGGAGCCCCATGGCGGCGGCCTTGAACCTCCACTGGAAGCCGGCGTTCGATATCTCAGCGACGACCTTCACCCTCCCCTCCTCGACGGCCCTCCGACCGGTTGGTGAGAGGCCGCTGAGTTCGTGGCCGAAGCTGTAGGCGCATTCAACCCTGTAGACAACTCCCCCGCCGATGAGGATATCCACATCATGGACGGCTGTCTTCCCCGCCAAGGCCATCCGCTTCCTACCCTTGCGGATCATCTCGTATATGGCTGCCATGCTGACGCGGATGTGGCCGAAGCCGCCCATTGCGAAGTAGTCGCCGTCCCGGGTGA
>Ga0114921_10000586_pt1 | contig 15606 bp, 12 predicted proteins | sample BentaG_FD_87016 | JGI IMG/M metagenome (GOLD analysis project Ga0114921, IMG submission 87016) | Deep subsurface microbial communities from South Atlantic Ocean to uncover new lineages of life (NeLLi) - Benguela_00093 metaG | ecosystem: Environmental > Aquatic > Marine > Oceanic > Sediment ...
AGTGTGATCGACCGCCTGGAGGTAGCGGTCCAACCACGTGGCGAGTTCGTGGTAGGCGACCCGGCGCGGCTCTTGGACCGACAGGAACACGTCATGTTTGGCGCCGGCCACCGGAACGACGGTGGTGCGGTTGCCGATGCAACCGGCCCACCGGGCGATCTGCCCGACGTCGAGGACCGCGTCGCCACGGGCCATGGCGACCGGATCGTCGGTTTCGGCAACGTTGTGGTCCGACCGGAGGATCAGGTTGGGGACGCCGACGTCGAGGCCGCGGTGCAACCGCGTTTGGCCGCGCCGGATCGCGTGCAGCCAGCCGGCCGTGACCGGAAATCCGCCCGGAGGTTTCCACTTCAGGTTGTAGTCGAACTCGCCGCCGAAGTCCCGATGAAGAGTCAACCCGTATCCGCCCTCGGTGGGGGCCCGGACCACGCGCTTGGGTTGCAGTCGCGACAATGCGCCGACCGCTGCCGTGAGAATCGAGGTTCGTAGGATCGCCGGGCCGTGCAGGTCCAGAAACGGGCTGTTGAGCACCAGGCCGGTAACGCCGGTCGGCGTCGACCTCCGCCGTAGCCGGTCCAGCCACACTGACACGATGAGCCCGCCGGCGGAGTGGCCGTACGCCAGCACCTTCGCTGACCGGGTCTGCTCGGCGATGACTGCCAGCGCCCGCCCGAGTTGACCGTCGTAGCGGGCCAGATCGGTGGTGAAGTGTGGGGTTTGGCCGGCCCGCTGGGATCGGCCGCACTTGCTGAGGTCCAGCGCATAGAAGGCGAGGCCGTGCCGGGCGAAGTGGTCGGCCAAGTCGGTGTTGAAGAAATAGTCGGTGAATCCATGCACCGCCAGCACGGCATTCTCGACCGAAACAGGCCGATCAGCCGGTTGCCCGTGGCGAACCAGGGTCGCGACGAGATCGCCCTCGCCGTCCGGGTCGGCGCCCAGCGGGATCGTGCTCTGCCAATAGCCCGGTAGGACGTCGGGCTCCCAACCAGGCACGTACCCAGCCTAGATGGGTGGCGATAGCCTTGGGATCGGTACAGCCGTCGGAAGCTGTCCACTCCGAAGCTGTCCACGCGAACACGAGGGACGAAACGAACCGGTGACCGAGCAGGCCCAGAAGACTGACGTGGTGCTAGTGGGTGCGGGAATCATGAGCGCCACCCTGGGCACGCTGCTGCGCCTGGTACAGCCCGATTGGTCGATCACCCTGATCGAACGGCTCGATGGCGCCGCCGCCGAGAGCAGCGATCCGTGGAACAACGCCGGCACCGGTCACTCCGGGCTGTGCGAGTTGAACTACACGCCCGAGAATCCGGACGGGTCAATCGACACCGCCAAGGCCGTCAGGGTCAACGAGCAGTTCCAGGTCACCCGTCAGTTCTGGGCCTACGCGGTCCAGAACGGCATCGTCGGCGACGCGCGCAGCTTCGTAAACCCCATCCCGCACGTCAGCTTCGTGCATGGCGCGGCAGGCGTCGACTACCTGCGCCGCCGCCACGACGCCCTGATCTCCAATCCACTGTTTTCCACCACGGAATTCATCGACGACGACGACGAGTTCGCACGGCGCCTGCCGCTGATGGCCGCCAACCGCGACTTCTCCGACCCGGTGGCGCTGACCTGGACCAACGAGGGCACCGACGTCGACTTCGGCGCCCTGACACGGGAGCTGATCGGATACGGCACCCAGTGCGGGATGACTACGTTGTTCGGCCACCACGTGGCCAACCTGCACAAGGAGTCCGACGGCAGCTGGACGGTGAGGATTCGCAACCGGCGCACCGGTGACAAGCGGAAGCTGCGGACCAACTTTGTGTTCGTCGGGGCCGGTGGCGGTGCGTTGCCGCTACTGCAGAAGGCGGGGATTCGCGAGGCCAAGGGGTTCGGCGGCTTCCCCGTCGGCGGTGCGTTTCTGCGCACCGACAAGCGCGCGTTGACTGCCACCCACCACGCCAAGGTTTACGGTCCGCCACGGCCGGGTGGGCCACCAATGTGGATGCCGCACTTGGATACTCGGGTGATCAACGGCAGGTCCTGGCTGCTGTTCGGTCCCTTCGCCCGGTGGTCGCCGAGGTTCCTGAAGGCGGGGAAGGTCACCGACCTGCCGTTCTCGGTGCGGCCGAACAATCTCACTTCCATGGTCGGTGTCGGGCTCACCCAGGTGCCGGTACTCAAACACCTGATCGGCGAACTTTGCCTGTCGCAACAGGATCGGATGGACAAGCTGCGCGAATTCGCCCCCACGGCGCTCAGCTCGGACTGGCAGCTCGACGTCGCCGGTCAGCGGGTCCAGGTCATCCGCCGTGACAGGCGCAAGGGCGGGGTGCTCGATTTCGGCACCATGGTGCTCTGCTCGGCTGACGGCAGCATCGCCGGGATGTTGGGCGCCTCGCCCGGTGCATCGACGGCGGTGCCGGCCATGCTCGACGTCATGGCGCGCTGTTTTGGCAAGCGGTACGGCTCCTGGCTGCCCAGGCTCAAGGAGATGGTGCCATCGCTGGGCACCGAATTGGCAAGTGAGCCGGCGTTGTTCGACGAGGTGTGGTCCTGGGGTACAAGGGTTCTCGGTCTGGCCGGATCTGACATGTCGGCATGCGCGGTCACAGCGTGACGCGGCCGAAGACGGTTGCGTTGCGCCGCAGCTGGGCCAAAGACCTCGATGCGGCAACCCTGTACGATCTGCTCAAGCTGCGGGTGGAGGTCTTCGTCGTCGAACAGGAGTGTCCGTATCCCGAGCTGGACGGCCGCGACGTGCTCGGCGAGAAGTCGGTCCGGATCGGCCGGGTATGCACCAAGCGCAGCATGCGCGGGCGGGGGCACACCACCCGGCTGTTGTGTGCGGCGCTGGCTGAGGTGGGTGATTACCCGTGCCGGATCAATGCGCAGACTTATCTGACGGACATGTACCGCCAGCACGGATTCATCCCGGACGGTGATGAGTTTCTCGACGACGGCGTGCCGCATGTGCCGATGCTGCGGGCCGGTTCCCACACTGGAGGGCAGCCGTGAGCGCCAAGGACATACCGGGATACCCCTTCAGTGCGGTCGTCGGGCATGAGCGGCTGCGGCTGGCGCTGATCCTGTGTGCGGTGCGCCCGCAGATCGGCGGGGTGCTGATCCGCGGCGAGAAGGGAACCGCGAAGTCGACGGCGGTGCGCGGACTGGCCGAGGTGTTGTCGGCGGTGGACGGCGGCCGGCTGGTCGAGTTGCCGCTGGGCGCTACCGAGGACCGGGTGGTCGGTTCGCTGGATCTGCAACGTGTGCTGCGCGACGGCGAGCATGCATTCTCGCCCGGGCTGCTTGCCCGTGCCCATGACGGCGTGCTCTACGTCGACGAGGTGAACCTGCTACACGACCATCTGGTCGATGTGGTGCTGGATGCGGCGGCGATGGGACGGGTGCACATCGAGCGCGACGGGGTGTCGCACTCACACGAGGCCCGGTTCGTGCTGATCGGCACGATGAACCCCGAAGAGGGTGAGCTGCGCCCGCAGTTGCTGGACCGGTTCGGCCTCACCGTGGACGTGCACGCATCGCGCGACGTCCACGTGCGAGCTGAGGTCGTCCGGCAGCGGATGGCGTATGAGGCAGACCCGGGTGATTTCGCTGGCCGATACGCAGCGGCAGACGCCGAGTTGGCCGGCCGGATCGCCGCCGCCCGTGCGCTTGTCGCCGACGTGGTGCTCCCGGATGGCGAGCTGCACCGCATCGCCGCGCTGTGCGCGGCGTTCGGCGTCGACGGAATGCGGGCCGATCTGGTGGTGGCCAGAACCGCCACCGCGCACGCGGCGTGGCGCGGCAGCGACACCGTGGGCTCCGACGACATCCGGGTGGCGGCCGAACTCGCGCTGCCGCACCGGCGTCGTCGCGACCCGTTCGACGATCCCGGCATCGATCCAGGCGAGCTCGACGACGCTCTTGCCCAGGCAGGCGCGGCAAACCCGGCTGAAGATCCCGAACCCGATCCGGACCCGCCAGGCGGCGGTCAGCGCGATTGGAACCAAGCCCGGTCGGGGGAGACGGGTTCGTCCCCATCGAACTCGGGCAGCCGACCCCCGTCGGGTCAGCAGGCTCCGAAGCCGAGCGGGGCGCCGTCGCCGTTGTTCCGTACCCGCGCGCTCAGGGTCCCCGGTATCGGTGCGGGCGCCCCGGGACGCCGCTCGCCTGCCCGGAACCGGACCGGGATGGTGGTGGCCGCGGCTCCAGAAGGCGATGTGGGCGATGGCGGCGTGTCTTCCAGTGGTGTGCACGTGTTCGCAACCATGCTGGCCGCCGCTGGGCGGGTGCGGAGCCCCGGTCCGCTGCGGCCGCGGCCGCCGGACGTGCGCCGGGCCGTGCGCGAGGGCCGCGAAGGCAACCTGGTGATCTTCGTCGTCGACGCCTCCGGCTCGATGGCAGCGCGGGACCGGATGGCCGCGGTCAGCGGCGCCGCGCTGTCCCTGCTGCGTGACGCCTATCAGCGCCGCGACAAGGTCGCCGTGATCACGTTCCGGCAGCGCCACGCGCAGCTGCTGCTGCCACCCACCACGTCGGCGTACATCGCCGGACGGCGGCTGGAGCGCTTCGACACCGGCGGCAAGACTCCGCTCGCGCAGGGACTGCTCGCCGCACGTGACGTGGTCGCACGGGAGAAGGTCCGCGACCGCGCGCGGCGCTCGCTGGTGGTGGTTCTCACCGACGGCCGTGCCACTGGCGGCCCGGATCCGTTGGGACGTAGTCGATCTGCAGCAGCGAGACTGGTCGCCGAGGGCGCCGCCGCCGTGGTCGTGGACTGCGAGATGTCCTTCGTGCGGTTGGGCCTGGCCGAACAGCTGGCCGGTCAGTTAGGGGCTCCGACGCTGCGACTGGACGCGCTGCGCGCGGATTGCCTGACTCAGGCCGTGAGCAGCGTGGCCTGAGCGGACAGGAGGTAAGCGCTGATGCCACAAGGCCGTCCGCCGAAGGTCCCTGACGATGGCCTGACCACCCGGATCCGGCGAAACGCGCCGGTGCTGGCGGTGCATACCGGCTCGGGCAAGGGCAAGTCGACGGCCGCGTTCGGGATGGCGTTGCGGGCATGGAACTCCGGCTTCGATGTGGCGGTGTTTCAGTTCGTCAAGAGTGCCAAGTGGAAGGTGGGCGAGGAAGCGGCGTTTCGCGCACTGGGCGACCTGCACGATGAGCACGGCGTCGGCGGTCCGGTCGAATGGCACAAGATGGGGTCGGGCTGGTCGTGGTCGCGTAAGTCCGGCAGCGACGCCGACCACGCTGCGGCGGCCGCGGAGGGCTGGAGCGAGGTCTCGCGCCGGCTGGCCGCACAGCGTCACGACTTCTATGTGCTCGACGAGTTCACCTATCCGCTGAAATGGGGCTGGGTCGACGTCGACGAGGTGGTGGACGCGCTGCTGGCCCGCCCAGGCATCCAGCACGTTGTCATCACCGGCCGGGACGCGCCGCCGCGGCTGGTCGAGGCGGCCGATCTGGTCACCGAGATGACCAAGGTCAAGCACCCGATGGACGCCGGCCGCAAGGGCCAGAAGGGTATCGAGTGGTGACCGAGCCTCGCGGGCGTGCGCAGAATGCCGCGCTGCACGGCGTGTCGGCGTACAGACACGCACGCTCGCGGCAGAAACAGAGGCAGAAACAGAGGCAGAAACAGAAAGGCGCCCAGTGAGCACTCCGGGCGTCGTCATCGCCGCACCGGCATCGGGCAGCGGAAAGACCACGGTGGCAACTGGGTTGATGGGAGCGCTGCGCCAGGCCGGCCGCCGCGTGGCGGCGTTCAAGGTCGGGCCAGACTTCATTGACCCCGGCTACCACGCCCTGGCGACCGGCCGGCCGGGCCGCAATCTGGACCCGGTGCTGGTGGGTGAGATGCTGATCGGGCCGCTCTACTCACACGGCTGCGCCGGAGCTGACATCGCCGTCATCGAAGGGGTGATGGGCCTGTTCGACGGGCGGATCGACCCGGCCGCCGCGGGCTCGGCGTTCACGCGTCCGGCGGGATCTACTGCACAGGTCGCCGATCTCCTGGCTGCGCCGGTGCTGCTGGTTGTTGACGCCCGCGGGCAAAGTCACAGCATCGCCGCACTTCTGCAAGGCTTTTCGACGTTCGACGCCGGCACCCGCATCGCTGGCGTCATTCTCAACCGTGTCGGGTCGGCTCGCCATGAGCAGGTGCTGCGGGGAGCCTGCGACGCCGCCGGTGTGCCGGTGCTGGGCGCGATTCCCCGGGTCGATGAGCTCACGGTGCCGTCGCGGCATCTTGGCCTGGTCACAGCGGCCGAATACGGCAGGCACGCTCACTCTGCCGTGGCGGCCATGACCGCACTTGTGGCCCAGCATGTAGATCTCGCGGCACTGGCAGCATTGGCCGCGGTGACCGCCGGTCCCATTGCCGGCGAATCGTGGAGTCCCGGGCGGGTCGTCGGCGACCCGGTGACCGGACCGGTCACGGTGGCGCTGGCAGCCGGCAAGGCGTTCAGTTTCGGCTACGCCGAGCACGCCGAACTCATGCGTGCCGCCGGGGCCGACGTCGTGGAGTTCGACCCGTTGGCCGACCCGCTCCCGGCCGATGCCTCCGCTTTGGTGCTGCCCGGCGGGTTCCCCGAACAGTTCACCGCCGAGCTGTCGGCCAATGATGCTGCCCGGCGGCAGATCAACGCGCTGGCCCGCAACGGCGGTGCCGTGCACGCTGAGTGCGCCGGCCTGACCTATCTGCTCGACGAACTCGACGGGTATCCGATGTGCGGCGCGCTGAGCGGATCGGCCCGGTTTACCGAGCAGCTCACCCTCGGTTACCGCGACGCCGTCTCGGTAGCCGACTCGTCGCTGCATGCCATCGGTGACCGCGTCACCGGTCACGAATTCCACCGCACCACAGTGACGTTGGGGACATTGGGGAGCTCCTACGCCCACGCCTGGGCATACCGGTCGGACTCCGGCGAAACGGTGCACGACGGAGCGGTGCACGCCGGGGTGCATGCGGCCTACCTGCACACCCATCCGGCGGCGCAGCCCGGATCGGTGCGCCGGTTCGTGGCGAGCGGCATTAGGTTGGCGGGGTGACCGAGAACGCCTATCTGGTTGGTGTGCGACTTGCCGGCAAGAAGGTCGTCGTGGTTGGAGGGGGAACCGTCGCCCAGCGTCGGCTGGGCCTGCTGATCGCCAGCGGCGCGCAGGTGCATGTCATCACCCGCGCCGCGACTCCGGCCGTTGAGGCGATGGCAGAGAGCACGCCGGGGGTCGCCCTGCAGTTGCGCGATTATCGCGACGGGGACCTTGACGGGGCCTGGTATGCGATCGCGGCCACGAACGACGCCGCCGCGAATGCTGCGGTCGTCGCCGAGGCAGAGCGCCGCCGCATCTTCTGTGTCCGGGCCGACGCGGCCCGTGAGGGCACCGCGGTCACCCCTGCCTCGTTCGACTACGCGGGCCTGTCGGTGGGCGTGCTGGCCGGTGGCGAACACCGCCGGTCGGCGGCGATCAGGTCGGCCATCCACGAGGCGTTGCAGCGCGGTGTCGTTGCAGCGGAGAGCCCCGACGCCGTGCGCGGCGGGGTGGCGCTGGTCGGCGGGGGTCCCGGCGATCCCGAACTGATCACCGTCCGTGGACGACGTCTGCTGGCGCAGGCAGATGTCGTGGTCGCCGACAGGTTGGCCCCACCGGAACTGCTCGCCGAGCTGGGCCCGCACGTCGAGGTGATCGACGCTGCCAAGATTCCGTACGGCCGGGCCATGGCCCAGGACTCTATAAACGCGGTGATGATCGAGCAGGCCAGGGCGGGGCGTTTCGTGGTCCGCCTCAAGGGGGGCGATCCCTTCGTCTTCGCGCGCGGTTACGAGGAAGTGCTGGCCTGTGTGGACGCCGGGATTCCGGTGACGGTGGTGCCGGGTGTGACCAGCGCCACAGCAGTTCCCGCGCTGGCCGGCGTTCCGGTCACTCATCGGGCCGTCAACCACGAGTTTGTCGTGGTCAGCGGGCATCTCGCGCCCGATCATCCCGATTCGTTAGTGAATTGGGATGCGCTGGCGGCAATGTCGGGCACAATCGTCTTGCTGATGGCGGTGGAACGCATCCAGCTTTTCGCCGACGTCCTGCTAAATGGTGGCCGACCTGCGGATACGCCGGTTCTTGTGGTGCAGCACGGCACGACGGCCGCCGAGCGCACCGTGCGCGCGACGCTGTCTGACGCACCGGACAGGATCCGCTCGGAGGGCATTCGACCTCCCGCGATCATTGTCGTCGGGTCCGTCGCCGCCTTTGGCGCTTAAACTATTCTTAATATTACTGTAGGGTAGCCCGCTATGACGGCTCTCAGCGATGCAGAGCGGGCAGCCCCCGATCGAGCAGAAGATCACCCCCAATGGGCGATCCCGATGCACGAACCGCGCGACCAAGGCCCAGCTCTACCCCGTATGAGCAGGTATTACCCGGCTTGGTTGCCATCGCATCGATTCATCGCCGCGGTCATCGCCATCGGTGGAATGCAGTTGCTGGCGACCATGGACAGCACCGTCGCGATCGTCGCGCTTCCTAAGATTCAGGACGACTTGGCACTGTCCGACGCCGGTCGCAGCTGGGTGATTACCGCCTATGTACTGACGTTCGGTGGGCTGATGCTGCTCGGCGGCCGGCTGGGCGACACCATCGGGCGCAAGCGCACCTTTATCGTCGGTGTCGCGCTCTTCACCATCGCGTCGGTTCTGTGTGGCGTGGCCTGGGACGAGACGACGCTGGTCGTTGCCCGGTTGTTGCAGGGCGTCGGCGCGGCCATCGCGTCGCCGACCGGCCTGGCGCTGGTGGCCACCACGTTCCCGAAGGGCCCGGCCCGTAATGCCGCGACTGCGGTGTTCGCCGCGATGACCGGTGTCGGCTCGGTGATGGGCCTCGTCGTCGGTGGCGCGCTGACCGAGGTGTCCTGGCGGCTGGCATTCCTGGTCAATGTGCCGATCGGGCTGCTGATGATCTACCTGGCCCGGACGGTGCTGCACGAAACGAATCGCGAGCGGATGAAGTTGGACGCGGCCGGCGCGCTGCTGGCCACCCTTGGCTGTACGGCCGCGGTGTTCGCGTTCACCCAGGGCCCGGAGAGCGGCTGGGTTTCCGCGGTCACCCTGGGTTCGGGGCTGGTGGCGTTGTGCGCGTTCGGCGCCTTCGTCCTGGTCGAGCGCACCGCGAAGAACCCGGTCGTACCGTTCGACCTGTTCGGAGACCGCAACCGGGTCGCGACGTTCGCCGCCATCTTCCTGGCCGGCGGCGTCATGTTCACCCTCACGGTGACCATCGGCCTGTACGTCCAGGACATCATGGGCTACAGCGCCCTGCGGGCCGGCCTCAGCTTCATCCCGTTCGTCATTGCGCTGGGCATCGGTCTCGGGGTGTCCTCGCAGCTAGTGTCGCTATTTCCGCCGCGCGTTCTGGTGATCGGCGGCGGCATCCTGGTGCTGGCCGCGATGGTCTACGGGTCGACGCTCAACGGCGGCATCCCGCACTTCCCGAACCTGGTGATACCGATCACGGTCGGCGGCTTGGGCATCGGCATGATCGTCGCCCCGTTGATGGTGTCGGCGATCGCCGGCGTCGGCTTCGACCGGATCGGCCCGGTATCGGCCATCGCACTGATGCTGCAGAGCCTGGGCGGCCCGGTGGTGCTGGCCATCATTCAGGCCGTCATTACCTCGCGCACCCTGTATCTGGGCGGTACGACCGGACCGGTGAAGTTCATGGACGCCGCCCAGTTCCACGCCCTGGACCAGGGCTACACCTACGGGCTGCTGTGGATCGCCGCAGTGGCGGTCCTGGTCGGTGGCGCCGCGCTGTTCATCGGGTACACCGCGGAGCAGGTCGCGCACGCCCAGGAAGTCAAGGACGCCATCGACGCCGGCGATCTCTAGCCCGACGACGATGCGCGCCGTCCGCGGCGCGAGATGGGGGTACCTCCCGCTTGCGGGGGAGAGTCGGGTAATCCAACCTAGCCCTGGCGATCCAACGAAGCTGGCCGTCGCTCCACCGTCCCGGGGTCATCGCTAAGCTGGCCCGCTGTGATCACCCGGATGTCCGAGCTGTTCCTGCGCACTTTGCGTGACGACCCCGCCGATGCAGAAGTGCCCAGTCACAAACTGTTGATCCGGGCCGGCTACATCCGGCCGATCGCGCCCGGGCTGTACTCTTGGCTGCCGCTGGGCCTGCGGGTGCTGCGCAACATTGAGCGGATTGTCCGCGAGGAGATGACCGCGATTGGCGGTCAGGAGATCCTGTTTCCGGCGCTGCTGCCCCGGGAGCCGTACGAGGCGACGAACCGGTGGACCGAATACGGCGAGAACTTGTTCCGGCTCAAGGACCGCCGCGACAATGATTATCTCCTGGGCCCGACCCATGAAGAGTTGTTCACCCTGACGGTGAAGGGAGAGTACAGCTCCTACAAGGACTTTCCGTTGCGGCTCTACCAGATTCAGACCAAGTACCGCGACGAGGTGCGGCCGCGGGCCGGGATCCTGCGCGGCCGGGAGTTCCTGATGAAGGACTCGTATTCCTTCGATATCAACGATGACGGGCTCAACGCCGCGTATCTCGCCCATCGCGGGGCCTACCAGCGGATGTTCGACCGGCTTGATGTGCGCTACGTCATCGTGGCCGCGGTGTCCGGCGCGATGGGTGGAAGCGCGTCGGAGGAGTTCCTGGCGGAAAGCCCGGTCGGGGAGGACACATTCGTGCGCTGTCTGGAATCCGGGTACGCCGCCAATGTCGAAGCCGTGACCACTGTGCGACCGGAGCCGTTGCCCCCTGAGGGTATGGCCGGGTTGCCCGAGGCGGTTGTCCATGACACCCCGGACACCCCCACCATTGCCTCCCTGGTGGACTGGGCGAACAGTGTCGAGCTTGGTGTCCCGGCCGGGCGTCCGGTCACCGCCGCCGACACCCTGAAGAACGTTGTCCTCAAGGTCCGTCAGCCCGGCCGGGAGTGGGAGCTGCTGGCCATCGGGGTGCCCGGTGATCGCGAGGTCGACGAGAAGCGTCTGGGGGCTGCACTTGACCCCGCCGAATACGCGTTGCTCGACGATGGCGACTTCGCCCGGTACCCCTTCCTGGTGAAGGGTTACATTGGCCCGAAAGCATTGCTGAACAACGGGGTTCGTTATCTCGTCGATCCGCGCGTGGCGGATGGGACGTCATGGATCACCGGTGCCGACCAACCGGGACGACACGTTGTCGGCTTGGTGGCCGGCCGTGACTTCACCGCCGTGGGCACCATCGAGGCCGCCGAGGTGTGCGACGGCGATCCATCACCCGACGGCGCGGGGCCGCTGGTCTCGGCTCGCGGGATCGAGATCGGCCACATCTTTCAGCTCGGCCGCAAGTACACCGACGCTTTTGCCGCCGACGTGCTCGGTGCGAACGGAAAGCCGGTCCGGCTGACGATGGGCTCCTACGGGGTCGGCGTGTCCCGGCTGGTCGCCGTCATCGCCGAACAGCACCACGACGAGCTGGGCCTGCGCTGGCCATCGGCGGTATCGCCGTTCGATGTACACGTGGTGATTGCTAACAAGGACGAGGCGGCCCGCACGGGTGCGGCCGGGCTGGCGCGCGACCTGGACGGCATCGGCGTCGAGGTGTTGCTCGACGACCGGCCGGCCTCGCCCGGGGTGAAGTTCAAGGACGCCGAGCTGCTGGGGGTGCCCTGGATCGTCGTGGTGGGTCGAGGCTGGGCCAGCGGCGTTGTTGAGCTGCGCAACCGATTTTCCGGGGAGACGCGTGAGGTTGCTGTCGACACCTCGCTGGCCGCCGACATCGCCGCGGCGGTGACCGGCTGAGCCGGAATTACTCGCTGCCGCCCGGGAATGCCTCGGTGATCGGCCAGCTGCCCAGCACCTTCTTCCACTGCGCTGCCAGCACTGCGCTCTGGGTCAGCGCCGCCACGCCGAAGGCGCGGTCCTGATCGGTGGCCGCCTGCTCAATGACCGCCCGCCAGGCAACCGCGGCGTCGTTCTCCATCTGCACAGCGAGTTTCGCCGCGTCGGTCGAGCTTTTCACCGGGAAGGGCAGCTGGTAGCCGAGAGCGGCCAGCGGGGTGGGTACCGAGTGGGCGGTCAGGGTCGCGACGGACGCTTCGCGACGCTTGCGGTGCGCAGCCATCGCATCCGCCACCAGGTAGTTGATATCGGGCGGTGAATGCGCCGAAACCAAGCCGTAGCCGTAGATGATGGCGTGCTCGGCGGCGACGGCGTCGTACAGGGCGGCATCGGGGCCGGCGGGCGGGGGTGCGGGCGTTGGTGTGGTGGGCCGGGTCGGCTCCGGGGACGTCACGGCTTGGGACCCCCGAACACCAGCGCGACGGAGTAGCCGGCCGTGCAGGCGGCGGCGATGGAGCCGAGCAGACCGGCCCGATAGCCCGACGACCGGTCCGCTAGTTGGGCGGCGCCGTCCGCCGACCCGCGCAACGAGTTGACCACGTCGGCAACCGACGGCGGCGGGATAACCTGCGAGCTGGTGCTGGGCGGCCGTGAGGGCCGTGCGGCCCCAGTGGTCGGCTGGGTCGAGGTGGGGGTCGGCGTGCCGGCTACCCGGGCGATCTCGTTGGCCAGGGCCTGGGCGTGTTGGGAGCGTTCCGAGGCCACCTCGGTCAGCGCGCGCGCGATCGGCGGTGCCGCGGCAGCTGCCGCAGCCGTTGCCAGCTCGCTGTCGCGTTGGGCGAGGGCCAGCTGCGATTCGAGTGGATCGACCGCCGGCGCTGCGGGCTCCGACGAACACGCGGATGCCGTGACACCGATCAGCGCCAACGCCACGCCACCAGCCAGCACCTGTCGCCTGCTGAGGTCCGGGAGGGTGTTCGGCACGAGCAACATCCTGCCACCCGGGTTGGCGGCGGACCGCCCGGTTCGCGGCGGGATGCTGTGGGGGCGCTTTGCACGGTGGCTTGTTTGCGGGTGCACCGTCAGTTGCTGGCGTATCGTTGATGGCTGGTCCTGCGGAGCGCGAATTGTTGTGCACCGTGGGGTTGATATCGCCCTGACCGGCGACATCAGCAGTTGACCGGACAACTCAAGATGAGGAGCTCGCCGTGGCCACCGGGCTACCGTCGCAGACGCAGGTGATCGAGCTGCTCGATGCAGAATTCGCGCGCGCCGGTTATGAGATCGAAGACGTAGCCATCGATACCGGCTCCCGCCCGCCGCGGATCACCGTCATCGCCGACGGCGACAATGCTCTCGACCTGGACACCATTGCTGCACTGTCGCGCTCCGCGTCGAAACTGCTGGACGGCTTAGACGGCCCAGAAGGCCCAGCGCGCCCGGACAATGCAGCCGGCCCGGCCGGACCCTATGTTCTCGAGGTCACCTCGCCGGGCGTCGAACGGCCGCTGACCTGCGAGAAATACTTCCGCCGTGCAGAGGGCCGAAAGGTCGACGTGACCTTGTCCGACGGATCGCAGCTGACTGGCCACGTCGGTGGGGTGCGAGGCGACGAGGTGGTGCTAGTGGTGCGCGAGCACCCGCGAAGCGCGTGGACGCGGCGCGGCATTCCACTCGATTCGATTGTTAAAGCTGTTGTGCAGGTAGATTTTTCGCCGCCCAGCAAGCAGGAGCTGGAGCTTTCGGGTCAAACCGATGACGCTATGGGAACGGAGGCCGGCAGATGAACATCGACATGGCCGCCCTGTATGCGATCGAGGCGGACAAGGGCATCTCGGTAGACGTCGTGGTCGAGACCATTGAATCCGCGCTGCTCACTGCATATCGGCACACCGGAGGGCATGCGGACAACGCCCGCATCGAGATCAATCGCAAGACCGGTGTGGTTCGGGTGCTGGCGCGCGAGACCGATGACGACGGCAACGTCATCAGTGAATGGGACGACACACCGGAGGGTTTCGGCCGGATCGCGGCGACCACGGCCCGGCAGGTGATTTTGCAGCGGCTCCGTGACGCGGAGAACGAGCGCAACTACGGCGAATTCTCCGCTCGCGAAGGCGATATCGTCGCAGGGGTGATCCAGCGCGATGCCCGCGCCAATGCCCGCGGTCTGGTTGTGGTGCGGCTGGGGAGCGAGACCAAGGGCTCCGACGGCGTGATCCCCGCCGCCGAACAAGTCCCCGGTGAGAGCTACGAGCACGGCGACCGGCTGCGCTGTTATGTGGTGGGCGTAACCCGCGGCGCCCGCGAGCCGATGATCACGTTGTCGCGCACTCATCCCAACTTGGTGCGCAGGCTGTTCTCCCTGGAGGTCCCAGAGATCGCCGACGGTTCGGTGGAGATCGTCGCGGTGGCCCGCGAGGCCGGCCATCGCTCCAAGATCGCCGTGACCTCGCGGACGCCGGGACTGAACGCCAAGGGTGCCTGCATCGGGCCGATGGGTCAGCGGGTGCGCAACGTGATGAGCGAGCTGTCCGGGGAGAAGATCGACATCATCGATCATGACGAGGACCCGGCCCGGTTCGTGGCTAACGCGTTGTCTCCGGCCAAGGTGGTCTCGGTGACGGTCATCGATCCGCACGTGCGCGCGGCACGGGTGGTTGTGCCTGATTTTCAGCTGTCGCTGGCGATCGGCAAGGAGGGCCAGAACGCTCGGCTGGCGGCGCGGCTCACCGGCTGGCGCATCGACATCCACAGTGACACCCCCGACCCGCCGGTGGGCGATCCGAACCCGGGCGCGACCCGCGGTATGGCTCACGAGCGGTAGCTGTGACGGGCGGTTCGGAGCTACTGTCCGGTGACGGTAGACTAAACCGTGATCCAGCGCGAGACTTCGGCCACTGACACGCGAGAGCATCGCCGCACCGATGGACCGGTGCGAACGTGCGTCGGCTGCCGGAAGCGAGAGTTGGCTGTTGAACTGCTACGAGTGGTGGCTGTGTCGACGGGTGACGGCGAATTCGCCGTGGCTGTCGACACAGCGGCTAATCTGCCGGGGCGGGGTGCGTGGCTGCATCCCCACCAGCAGTGTCTGCGCGCGGCAATTCGGCGGCGAGCATTCGCCAGGGCGCTGCGCATCACCGGTTCACCGGACACATCCGCGGTGGTCGAGCACGTCGCTGTCGAGGCGCCCGACCATCGATGCAACAGAACAGGTAGCGAAGAACATGAGCACACCGTGAAGTCCCGATGACCATGCGTCATAGCTAAACCCGAGGCGCGGCCCACCACCGCTATCGCCTCATAGACAGGAGATGTAGTGGCAGGCAAGGCCCGCGTACACGAGTTAGCCAAGGAACTCGGTGTTACCAGCAAGGAAGTACTCGCCCAGCTAAGTAAACAGGGCGAATTCGTCAAATCGGCATCGTCGACGGTCGAAGCGCCCGTGGCGCGCCGGTTGCGGACATCATTCGGCGGCGCCAAGCCCGCCGAGAAGGCCCCGGCCAAGGTGGCCGAGAAGGCCCCAGCCAAGGCGGCAGGCACCGGCGCGACCGCTGATTCACCCGGAAAAGCCGCCCGATCCGACGGCGAGGTGGCGGCGTCCCCGTCGACGGCTAGTGGCCCCTCCGATGCCTCTGCGGGTCCCACCGGGACCACCGGAGCGACAACCGGAGCCAAGCCGGCGGCGCCGGCCGCGGCGACGCCGGAGGCGCCCGCGGCTCGGGCTGCGACTCCAGAGGCACCGTCGGCGCCCGGCCAGCCACTGCCCGCACCCACG
>Ga0114921_10000587_pt1 | contig 15601 bp, 8 predicted proteins | sample BentaG_FD_87016 | JGI IMG/M metagenome (GOLD analysis project Ga0114921, IMG submission 87016) | Deep subsurface microbial communities from South Atlantic Ocean to uncover new lineages of life (NeLLi) - Benguela_00093 metaG | ecosystem: Environmental > Aquatic > Marine > Oceanic > Sediment ...
TCTTCTCCATAACAAACTGACATTTCCTTACCTCTGGGGAAATTTCTCCAGCGAAGATTTTGAGTCAATTCAAAACCTCGTTAACAGTGAGAAATAAGAAGTGAAAAGTAAAAAATTCAACACTCAAATTTGCAACCTGTACTTAGGATAAGCAGTTATGAATAAAGAGGTAATCAACTCAAGTCTAAAAGCTGATAATTGGTTTAAAGCATAATGTTTAAGAAGTAAACAGTAAGGTGACCTGATAGTGTGATGTGCCTTCAAATGGGCGTCTAGCTTGTGTAAGATTACCCTTGAAAATAAAACAAGGTGTCGACAGATTTTATGAATAATCAGGTGAATCAATGGGTATTGATCATCATAAGCAATACTCGCCTAGGACAGGAGTGGATGAGGATGAGAAGCGGAGACTGGAAAAAAAGAAGTAATTAGCCTCGATTGTCCAGACTGTCCTGACAGTCTGGACAATCGAGACTTGAGTTGTTTGGCATAAAGATTGCATATATTTATCGTGGAAATAGAGAATAAAATGTGGCCTTGAATTTATACCCTAATAGGGTTAACTTATAAAAGAAGGTTTTTTAAATCATGTAAAAATATTTAGTGAAAGGAGCTCTCAAGTGATGAAGAAATTAGCGATTATTATCCTCCTTTTCTCCCTTTTTTTCCCTGCTGAGGCCTCCAAGACTAAGGTTAGTGAGCTTCCTCTTCGCTTTAAAAAATGGCTGGAAGAGGAAGTTGTTTATATTATTTTACCCCAGGAGCGGGAGGTCTTTCTTCAGCTTCAAACAGACAGGGAAAGAGATCTCTTTATCGAAGCTTTCTGGAAGCAGCGCGACCCAACACCCGGAAGTCCTGAAAATGAATTCAAAAAGGAGCACTTCCGCCGCATAAACTATGCCAACCATTTTTTTGGCCGGGGAACACCAAAGGCAGGCTGGAGAACAGATAGGGGACGCATTTATATCATTCTGGGCGAGCCCAATGACATCCAAAGATTTGTAGGGAAAACCCAGACCTATCCTTCAGAAATCTGGTTCTATCAAGGAAAGACAAAACTGGGTCTTCCACCCGGCTTTAACCTTGTTTTTTATCAGGAGAGTTTCATCGGAGAGTATAGAATTTACAGTCCTGCCAAGGATGGTCCCCAAGCTTTGATGACCTCTTATTATGGAGACCCCATGGATTATTTAGAGGCTTACAAGCAACTGAGAGAGTTTGAGCCGAATTTGGCTGAGGCTTCTCTCTCTCTGATCCCTGGAGAAGGATCGACCGCTTTTGGTCGCCCTTCCCTGGCTTCGGATTTGCTGATTCAGAAAGTGGAGATGACTCCCCGCAGACAATTTGAAGATAGATACGCCCAAAAATTCCTTCAGTACAAAGATATCGTAGAGGTGGAGTATACCGCCAATTACATCGATAGCGATTCCTTGGTCAAAGTTTTTAAAGACCCATCCGGAGTTTATTTTGTTCATTATGCTGTTGAACCTTCAAGGCTTTCGGTCAATCAATACCAAAGCAAGTATTATACTAGCCTCAAGGTTAACGGCACAGTCAAAAACTTAGAGGGGAAAACAATTTACCAGTATGAAAAAGCAATTAGTCTTGAGTTTGATAAGGAACAGATAAAAAAGGTGAGTCGTCGGCCCTTTGACCTTCATGATATGTTTCCTCTTATCCCTGGAAATTATAAATTTTCAGTACTTGTCAAAAATGAAGTTTCCAAAGAGTTTACTTCTCTGGAACGAGACCTTATCATTCCTCAGGATGAAACTCCTCTTCAGATGGCCTCCCTCTTTTTAGGCTACAAAGCCGTCCACCTCGAGTCAGCCGTGAAACAGAATAAACTCAAACCCTTTCGTATAGGTTCTTACCAGATTTATTTCCAGCCTAACAGAGTCTTTCTTATCCAGGATCCCCTTGTAGTCGTGTTCCAGATTCACGGTTTAGACCCGTACTTGAAGAAAATGGGAGAGATAAAATACTCTTTTTTTAAAAGCGGGCAAGAATTCCGCACCACAACTAAAAAAATAAGCGAATACCCGGATTTGCCAAATTTTATCGAGAAATTTTCCCTCCGCGAGTTCCCTCCTGCTTACTACAGGATTCAGGTTTCGTTGATGGCCGAAGGCCGCGAGGTGCTTTTTGAAAGTGAAGTATTTAGCATTACTCAACTTGAAGCCGTAGCCCGTCCCTGGATTTATTCCAAAATATTGCTTGATACAGATGATCCTGTCTATTCCTATGTTATCGGTACCCAGCTCTTTAACTCAGGCAAGATGGGCGAAGCCCGCGCCAGTATGGAGATGGCTTTCCAGAAAAAGCCGGATTCAGTCGATTTTGCTCTAAATTTAGCCCGTCTTTATATGATCATGACTGAATATGAAAAGATTGAGCCTGTCCTTCTCCCCTTTTTAAACCAGCCTCAGCCGAAATACGAAATTTATTTTATGATGGGCAAAACCTACCAAAATTTGGGAAAATTGGACGAAGCCATTGATGTTTTTGATAAAGCCATTGCTCATTACGGCTTGAACATAAATCTCTTAAATGCCCTGGGGGAGTGCTATTTCCAATTAGGAAATCCTCAGGAAGCCTTGATGGCCTGGGAGAAATCTTTAGAAATAAATGCCAATCAGCCTCAAATTAAAAAGAATGTGGAGGCTTTAAAGGAGAAAAGATGAATAAATCGTCAATTTTTAGGAAAAAAAAAGGTTCTCTTTTCGTTTCTTTTTGTTCCTTTATTGCCATCTTTCTCATTCTCCTTCTTCCCTCCTGTCGGCTCTATAATTTAGAACGCAAGCTTGATTCTGTAAACGCTGAGTTTTTATCCAAAGTAAGGTATATCATCACCAAGGAAGAGCGTAAGATTTTTCTTGAACTTCCGGATGAAGAAAAGGATAAATTTAAAGAGGAATTCTGGAAACGCCGGGACCCTGATCTCGCAACTGAGGAGAATGAGTTCAAAATAGAGTATTTCAACCGAATTGAAAGGGCTAATGAGCTTTTTTTAGGGGAAGGGAAACCAGGATTCCTGACTGACAGGGGAAGAATCTACGTCCTTTTTGGTCCTCCCACCGATAGAATTAGGAATCCCATGGGAGCAAGTTCCTACACCCGCTGCACGGAGTTATGGTACTACGGCGGTTTTCCTGTTATCTTTGTTGATTACTACTGTAACGGAACTTATGAATTGAGGACTCTCAGCCTGGCCCATCTTCATGACCTGAACCTTGCTCAAGCCTATACCCAGAAGACTTTTAAAAGGGAAAAGGAGTTCTTTGATTTTTACCTGGAAGTAAAGAAGACTCTTCTCGAGGTAGACAGAGTTGAAGGTGTCATTGTCATTGAAGTTCCCTACGCTGTCATCTGGTTCAAGTCTAAAGATGATAAACTGGAGACAACCTTGGATGTTCATCTGGAGCTAAAAGATTTTGCTGGAGACCTTATCTGGGAATATAAAGACTCTTTTATGGTCAGGACAGATGAAGAAGAGCTTCAGCAGAAAAGAAAGAAGAACTACACGATTGAAATTCCCTTTATCCTGGAAGAAGATTTGGAGAAGCTTCGTCAGGGGAAAAACCTGATCCATATTCTCCTCAAAAACAGGACCGGAGATGAAGAGTCGAAAAAAGTAATGGAGTTTAGTCTATAAATGGGGGCAGGCTTTGTCGTCATAGGGGTCAGACTTCATTATGGATAAATAATCGAAAAACCAATGGGGTCAGGCCTGGGGTCAGGCTTTATCATGAATGGATGTTCAGGAGTAAGAAGGTAACCCAATGCTCATCTATTATAACAAAGCCTGACCCCGAAGTATGATAGACTTCGATTACCAGAACTTACACTATGATAAGGCCTGACCCCAAAGCTCAACGACGGTGAAGTCTAACCCCATTGGATGTTCCTGAACGTCTATTCATGATAAAGCCTGATCCCTTCCATTACTTTATTGATTATTGGCAAAGTAACAAATTTTAATTATAATAATTTTTCAAGGAGAGAAAAATGAGAAAATTAGCACTGCTGATAATAGCCACAATTCTGGCCTTGATTATTCTTTTTACTTCCTGCGCTACCAAGAGATTAGAAAGCAGGCTTGACCCTGCGAGCGAGGAATTTTTCGACAAGGTCAGGTACATAATTTCCAGGGAGGAGACGAAGATTTTTTTAGAGCTTCCTCCTTCAGCCCGGGCCAGATTCGTCGATGAATTCTGGAAGAGAAGAGACCCTACTCCCGGAACAGAGAGGAATGAATACAAAGAGGTCTATTTCGGGAGGATAGAAGAAGCTAACCGCATCTTTAGAGGAGGAGGCCGGCAGGGCTGGCTGCAGGATAGAGGCCGAATTTATATTCTCTTTGGTCCTCCCAATGAACGCCAGACAAATCCCGGGGGAGGACACCCAGTCGATCCTTATGCAGATCCCAGAGATATGATTGATGGAGAGAGAAGAGCAAAGGGAGAAAAGCCGACCGAAGTCTGGATCTATTACAATTTACTTTCCTCTTTTCAGAAACCCCATGAGGTTAGACTTGTTTTTGTTGATTCTCATGGAACAGGCGATTTTAAATTGACCACCAACATTGAGGAAGTGATTCCCGGAAGAATGGGAGTTGGGACTGAATTCGCCCCTAATCTCGCCTTTGCCCATGAACTCCACAAGGAAGAGTCAAAACGAACCAGACTTCGTCTTCAAAGAGCTCTTTTTAATTTCTCCTGGGAATTCGTCAAAAAGAAAAACAAAGAGCTCGGAAGCAATCTTTTGATCCATATTGTCTTGCCCTACAAAAAGATTGTCTTCGAGGAAGAAGAAGGCAGGCTTAGGGCAAAAATGAAAGTTGAAGTCCAGCTCAAGAGCGCTGTTGAAGAGATCATCTGGGAGTTCGCCGATGAGTACACCTTAAATTTCAGAGAGGAATTCCTGAAAGAGAATAAAGCCGGCCAGTGGGAAGTGAAGATTCCTGTAAAAAAGTGGCTGGAAAAGGGCGAATATTCTGTCTATCTCCGCTTAAAAAATCTGAGCGGAGACCAGGAGATTGAAAAGCTCCTGCCCCTTAACATGTAGTATCCATTTTCTTGAAGGTTTGTTCTTTCAAAGGAGAAAAGAAGCGAATTAAGGAGGAACAATGAACTTATCTCAAAAATTATTTACTGTCTTTATCTTAACTTTATTCTTATTTCCTGTCGTCGGTTACGGCCAAGAAGTCCAAGAAGAAAAGCCAATAAAAATCCCAGAGGAAGTAGCAAAGGTTATCGAGACAAACCTTGCTGCCCGGCAAGCAAGGTTGGACATTCCCCTCTCTTATGCTAGGACCCTTTATTTTCCTTATCAAAATGATTTTTTCACCTGTTTTTTTCTGAAGGTCCAGAACAAAGCCCTCGGTTATGAGGCTCCGTTTATGGAAGAGAAGATAGAGGAAGCTGAGGAGAAAGGAGTTGAGGAAGAAGAGAAAATTTTATCAGCCAATATCGATTTTTTCTTCAGGATTTATTCTCTGGGAGAAAATGGTCAAGTCATGAAAATCTACAAGGAAGTCTATCTTCCCTATGCTGATCAGGTTGAATCAGGAGAATACGATCCAGAGGAAGAAAACATCTATTCTTTCGGTACGATATTCCCCCCAGGCCATTATCTTCTCTCTGCGGCCGCAGCCAGCCTGGATTTGACCAAGATTGGCCTGATTTTCCAAGAATTTTATCTGCCTTTTCCTTCTGATTTCAAGAAGAATCTTAGCCTCACTCCCTTGTTTTTCGTAAAAAGCATAAAGAGGATGCCCTCGCCAGATTCTGTCATAAACCTCTATAAAAACCGTTTCCATTATGCTACTCTAGAAATCGAACCCCTTTTTGACTATGAATTCAGCCTGACAGAAAAGCTTGATATTTTTTATTTCATTCTGGGTGGAACTCCTGGCAGCGACGGTAAATATAACTTTGAGGCCACTTATTTCTATAAGAAAGGCGAAGAGGAAGTGGTGAAGTTTGCACCTCTTTTGCTGGAGAATATCCCGGCTCCTATTGTAAGCGTCCCTTTGCCGCTGTTCTTTAAGGATAAAAAATTGGAGACAGGAGAGTATACCCTTGAGATAACCCTGGAGGATAAGACTGGAAAGAAAGAAGGTACCGGAAAAATCAATTTTATCATGAAATAGGAGGTAAGATGGGTCGAATCTTAAGGAATAAATTTTTAAATTCAGGCCTTCCTCTTTTTTTTAGACCTTGCCGTTTACTGTTTACTGTTCATTGTTTACTGTTATTTCTCCTGTTATGGACAGCCCCCACGACTTTTGCTCAGGAACACATGGGAAAAGGAAGAATTAACGGCACTGTTATTGATGAAGCGAGCCAGCCTCTGGATGGAGTATTGATCGTTGTGGAAAGCAGGAGATATACAACAAAGCTCCAGAGCTATTCTGATAAAAAGGGATATTTTGCTGTGGCAGGAATGGGAACAGGCTATTGGCGAATAACAGCTACCAAGAAAGGCTACAGCAGTTCTTATGTGGATATGAATATCAGCCAGCTGAGGAGGAACCCTCCCATCACCTTTACTCTGAAGAAAATGACCGGTTTTGCCGCCCTCCTGGCAGACGAAGATTCTTACGAGTTGTTTGATAAAGGAAATCTCCTCATTAAAGAAGAGAAGTATGATGAAGCTCTGGGAGTGTTCGAGGAATTCTTGACAAAATTTCCAGAGATTTACCAGGTCCATCTCAACATTGGAACCTGTTATCTTGAAAAAAGAGAGCTGGATAAAGCTGAGGCAGAGTTTAAGCTGGTCCTGGATAAAACCATGGAGACTCACGGAGATTACAAAAAGGATGCAGCTACAAGCCTCCGGGCATTAACCGGACTTGGAGAAGTGTATCTTCAAAAAGAAGACTTTGAAACAGCTCAGAAATATTTCAGCCAGGCGTTGGAAATTTCCCCAGAGGATGAAGTGGCTGCTTATAATGTGGGAGAGGTCTTTTTCTCTCACCAGAAAATTGATGAGGCCATCACCTATTTTGAGCTGGCTGTCCAGATTAAAAAGGATTGGTCCAAACCTTATTTAAAACTGGGCTATGTTTATTTGAACAAGGGAGATTTTGATAAGTCCCTCGAATATTTCAATAAATTTGTCGATATGGACCCTGAAAATCCTGAAGTGCCTAAAGTGAAAAACATCATTGCCACTATTGAAAAAATGAAAAAAGGATAAAGCAACTCAACTAGTTATCTAAATCCCTCCCCTCGGAATTCATTTTTGAAATCAAATCAACCTTTTTTCACTTTGCTTGATTTAGATATAATCCACCGAATCAATGGAGTTAAGTAAAAAAAAGCCCTCCGCCCGAAAACGGGCGGAGGGCTTTGAACTTCTACTCGAGCTCTATTTATTTAGAAGCTGAACCTCTATTTAGAAGCTGAATCTGAGGCTGAACTTGACAGTTCTGACGCCTTCTACAGAGCTGATAACTTTGTAACCGCTTTCAAGAGACACGTTCTGGGATTCGCTTACGTTTTCAGCAGATGGTCTGTATTGATAGATGTCATCCCGGCCGACATTAACATTGGAATATCCTAAGACATTGAGAACATCCATATAGGCGCCCAATCTTCCGAAATCTCCGATGGCGAATTCTTTCTCAAGCCTCAAGTCGAGATAATTATAAGACCTGTTTTGTTTTCCATCTCGAGCTTCAATGTAGACGCCGTAGTACTCGTAGGAGGTATCGTTAGCTGTGGACCAGGATGAAGGAGGTCTGATATTGGCGAACCTACCCCAGGGTGAGCCGGTGAAGAACCTGTAATAGGCACTGAGGAAGATGCGGAGGGGAAGCTTAGCTGTACCCATGAGCTTGATCTGCAGAGGTCTGTCTACGCCCTGTCTTCCATCGCGGTTGACAAAGTAGTTGGGGTTGTCAGCAGCACCTGACCATCCCCAGCTTTCGCCGTACCAGCCGCCGATATTGCCGTAAGCTTTGCTGTAGACTACAGAACCGGATAACTGCCACCCATCTGACATACGCTTGTTGAAGATAAACTCAAAGGCCCAGTACTTCCTCTTCAGCTCAGGAACATTGCGTGCCTGATAGAAAATTCCTGGAGCATCGTTTTTCCTGGCATAGAAGGTAACGGTTTCCTCATCGTAGTCATCAGTCCCAGGAACAATGGCGGTGAAAGGAACCCAGTATTTTGAGGCTGCTGCTTGGTCAATATGGTACCAGTATTCATTTGTGTCAGGTGCGTAGACGACATCTTCAAATATATTACTTTTATTTTTGTAGATGAAGTTGATCCCTAAGGAGAAATTCTTGAAGAGCTCATGCCAGAGGCCGACCGTAAACTCGTCGTTTAGAGGGGATGAGGTATCAGGATCGAGCCTGTTTGCGGCGAAGGCGGGATCCATGACTCTGAAGTCATAGGGATAGACCGTGTAGTCGTCGCCTGTGTCAATCTCTTGGTTGTCATTCATATCATACCAGTAGAAGCGGAAAGAGCGAGGATAGAAGGGATGGAGCGTGGAGAAATACTGGAGCATCATGTACTCAGTGTAGCGGGCAAAGGAGGCTTTTAAAGCAGTCTTTCCATTGCCAAAGACATCGAAAGTTATACCGATTCTGGGAGACAAAGAGTTCCAGGTCATGATGTCATCCCACGCTTCAGAGGTCATTTCTTCATAGGGATTGATGCCGTTAGGGTATCTGTCAGGATACTCTGCTGCAGTGTAAGGCCTGATATAGTTTTCTCCAATCCAGACAGACATGGGGTTTCCACCAGCACCTTTGGTCACACCAGGCTTAAAGCCCCAGGACCGGTCAAACCTGATACCTGCATTTACAGTAAGTCTATCGCCAAAAGTGGCCGAATCCTGGAGATAAACGCCGATTCTTCTTGCTTTGTCTTCAATTTTGGATTTTCCTGCCTCATCAGAACAGATATAGAAATAGATCCTTCCCCTTCCTATGTTGGGCTGGCCTTGCCAGGTTGTCCGGCCATAATAGTAGGGGCTGTCGTACAGGTACCAGAGAAGGTTGTCTTTTCGCCACCAATCCCAGTCACCGTAGGCATCCTCAAACTCTATGCCACCTTTAAACTCGTGGTTTCCTCCGAGGAAGTTATCCTGGAAGCGGGTGAAATGGACTTCAGCTTGGGCTCTCTTACGGAGATAGGTCTCGTTGAATCTGGCTGTGGTCAGGCCGCCGTAGACGTCTGCATAGTCATTGATCCAAGGGAGTCCCACGGCTTCTGGCTGCAGGGGCAGAGGGAACCAGCGGCGGACAAAGCTTCCTTTTAGGTCAAAGAAAGTGTTCTGGTCGAGGATGTAGTTCAGGACTAAGGCTCCAGTGTGCCCTGTTTCATGGTCCCAGACTCTGGTGGAGATGAAAGGTGTCCTCGAACCAGGTTGCTCATACATGGGGCGATAGCGGTCGACAAAGTTGTACATTAACATTAGTTTGATGTTTGAAGTAAGCTGGGCGGTCAACTTGCCGAAGGCCAGCTTTTCTTCGTGGATCCAGTCATAGGGATTATGGGTTCGGCCCAACATATCTGTCCAGGGGCCGATAAAATTGGTCTTCTGCTCCTGTTTGATGTAGCGGCCGTTGGTAAAGAACCATAATTTGTCGACCATGATGGGTCCGCCAAAGGTGAGGGAGGCGTCAAAACTCAATTTGTCTACTGCTGGCTTGGCCACTTCTAAAGCCTGGATCTGCTCTTCTGTCCACAGATGCTGATTCATGTCTTCATTGGTGTAATAAAAGACAGCTCCTCCTGTGAATTTGTTTCCTCCAGAGCGGGTCACGATATTAATGTAAGCTCCATCAGTGTATCCAATCCTGGCCGGATGACCGGCTGTGACCATCTCCACCTCATCCATGACATCAAAGTTGATGTTGGTTAGAGGATACATGACAACAGGGTCATTCATGTTCACGCCGTCAAAGGCATAGGTATTGCTCCGGACAGTTCCGCCGTGGACGGAGGATGTCCTTCGGTAGGTGACATTTTCAGTGATGGCTCCAGGAGCAGAGTTAACAATATCATAGAGGTCCCTGGCTATAGGAATATTTTGCAACATCTCCTTGTCCATGGTGACAGCAATTTTTGACTGTTCCACGTCGATGACTGGAGAGGCAGCAGTGACCGTGATCTCTTCTTCAAGAGTGGTCATCTCCATGTTGAGATCAATGGTGACAACCATACCAACTCGAATAATGATATCTCCTCTGGTTACAGTCTTAAAGCCCGGCATTTCAGCCATCATTGAGTAGGTACCAGGAGGAAGAGCTGGAAACCTGAACGTGCCTGTTTCTGTGGTCACGTAAGTCTTTGTTCCCATCATAGCAGGAGAAGAGATTGTTACTGTGACTCCTGGGAGGACATTGCCTTCAGTGTCAGAAATTGTGCCTTTTACGGAACCGGTCACCTCTTGAGCCATAGCTGCTGAGGTCAGTCCTACAGTAAGACATAAAATGAATAAAACTTTGAAGAATTTTTTACTCAATTAATTACCCTCCTTAAAATTCTTCTTCAGTCATTTTTTCCCTTGAAGGGACAAGGGAAAAACCCTGCCTCTTTTCCCCTTGAGAAGAAAAAAGAAAAAAAAAGGAAAAGAGACAACCGATAACCTAATCTTGTTTTTTTCCCTTTATTCTCACCTCCTTCTATAAGAAAGATAGTAAACTTAAAAAGAATAGTAAGCTTAGTATAATTTGAGCAATATTTATGCCAAATTGGCATCCAAAACTAATTTATTTAGAATTAACATCTTAGCAATTAGTACCTCTTCTTTTTTTCTCTCTTTCTATCCAAAATATTGAATCAAATTCAATTTTTTGGTTTTAGAGTTTTGACATTGCGGGCGATTATACAGAGCGTGGCAATCTCAATTCTATTTTTTAATTTTGACCATATTTAGTTTGCGCAATCTTTTCTGTTGGATGTTATCCCTGACAGAAAAATAGATTTTGTTTGTTCCTCTCTCTAAAGGGATCATCATTTTTTCTTTTAGAGAAGCCGCTTCTTTGAGATTTTTTTTGAGATTTTCAAGGGAAAGATTACCTTTAATCTCTTTTTTCTCCTTGTAGGCACTTTTATCCTCGAGATTATTAGTTGCTACGCTCAATTCTAAATCATAGAAGTACTGGTCAATTTCTTTCTTGTAATTTATAGAACTAAACGGGATTTCAAAAAAGCAATCAATTGTGTAGTTACCTTGCTTGTCTTTTTCTACTTGGCCCATGTATTTCGAATAATCCAGGAAGGGAAGGATTTTGGGCTGAGATTCATCTTTTTCTATTTCTCCTATCCATTGATACTTGACCAGGTTGGGATCGCTCTGGATGTAACTCATCATCGAGAATGGCTTCACTTCGACGTCCGTGGTTAATTTGTAATCTCCGTTGCTTTCATAGTCAACAAAGACCAATCTCAATGGACCCGAAAAATAATCGGGGTATTGATTGTAAATCCAGATTTCAGTGGGTCTTTCGGTCCTGGTTCCCTCTTCAAGCAAGTCAGAACTGAGATCTCTGTTCCTTTTACTTAATTCTGTGGTAGCGCTCCCCATACTCTTTTTTATGACGTCTGTGGGAGGGCCCAGGAGGATGTATATTCTTCCTCTATCCGTCATCCACCCAGGGATTCCGGTGCGAAAAGCCTTATCAGCCACAGCCAGCCTTGTGTAGTACTGATTCCGGAACTCGTTTATTTTGGTATCAGGGTTGGAATCTCTTCTCTTCCAGAAATCTCTCACGAATTCGTGCCTGTCTTCGGACGGCATTTCTCGAAAAATTTTCTCTTCTTGAGAGGTGATGATGTAACGAATAAGATCTAAAAATTTTTGACTGTTTTGATCCAGTGGAGATTTTAAGATTTTGTAAGAAGCACAGGATAAATGGAAAATAAAGGCTAGAAATAAAAGTAAAATATAAAGGAACAATTTCCGTTTTTTTCCTGAGCTTGGATTCACGTTGAAATACAGCATTTTTCTATCTCTTCTCATTGCAAATGACATAGAGCAAAATGAAACAACTCCCGATCATTATGGTAAGCAAACTATCGAGTTCTTATAGTATGCTATTTTTTTTGCCGATGAAAGCCCAGGCACCCGCATCAGCGCCAGAGATTAATTTCTTATTCTATTGAGGCTTTTTCCCCTTTTTGGGCTCTCCGTGAACGGTCTTGACCAATGGCTATGGGAGACATTGACTACAGCGGGGATGAGGGAGGGAATTACCCTCCCTCTTGTTATCAGCTCAAAAAATATACGATTCCAGACTTAGAAAGTAAATCTCACTCCAAAACGGACAGAGCGTACTCCGTAGGCGCCTGTTATCTGGCCATAGGTGGAGCCTAACCTATACTCAGGAGGATCTCTATAGTCGTAAAGTCTAGCATTTGGATTCCGGTTGACTTGGATTCCACTTCTACCACCAACATTGAAGGCATCAAGGTAGAAACTCAGCTTTCCGTACTCTCCATAAGTAAAGCTTTTTTCCAGTCTCAAATCCAACATAGTGTAGGGACGATTTCTTCGGCTGCCGTCAAGCTCGGTATTGATGCTTGAAGCATAGCTATCCTGTGACTCGAATCCTGAGGGGAAATAGACGCGGTCCAAACTTCTTGCCCAAGGGCTTCCTGAGCGGTGCTGCAAGTAGGCAGTGAGGATAAAATCATAGGGGAGAATGTATGTTCCCATGATTTTTATCTGCAGCGGGTGGTCAAATACGACCCGGCCATAGGAATTTATCATCGTATTGGGGTTGTCGAACATGCCCGATTCACCTTCTGTAGCGCTGTAACCCGGGTCATGGTTTCCTTTAAAAGCGCTGTAAAGGATTGATCCTTTTAACTGCCACTTGTTGGACATCCGCTTGTCGAAAGTCAGGATACCAGCTATGTACTCTCTTTTGGCATCGGAAGGGTTCACCCCGTGGTAGGCCCTTGTAGGGGCGTACTCAGCCAGGCCATAGACAGTAATCTGTTGGTCATCGTTTGTGCCAAATTCTTCGTCCCAACCAGGGTCTGTAGCTGTATAAGGTATCCAGATGGGGCGGCCTTCCGCATCCACAGCATTAGGATCATAACCGTTATTTTTATCCACGTCCTCGACGATGTTCTTGTTCACCTTGTAGACAAACTGGAGGCCGAGCTTGAAGTCTTTCACTATTTCATGTTCAATTCCTGCAATAAACTCGTGCATGTAAGGAGCCTTGAGGTCTGGTATGTAATAATTAAACTTGGGATCCTGGACATCATACGAGGTTAATCGATACTCGTCACCGTTCGGGTCTAGATATTGAGCCTGATCAGGTGCCTTGCCATAGCTGTTATCCGGGCTACCAAGGGGTACAGGAAGGTCCATCCACCCATTGTCGTTACGATCATACCAATACCAGCTCATAGAACCTCCGAAGAGCTGGCCCGCGTTGTACTTGCCTGACCAGATAGGCTCAAAGTAGCGGGAAAAAGAGAGCTTAAGGGCTGTTTTTCCGTCGCCGAATAAATCGTAGACGAGCCCAATTCTTGGTGATAAAGTGGTGAACCCCATGACTCTTTTATACGGAGTCTGTATCGCATCAAGGGCAGAAGTCTGGTTGAACTCTATGTCTGCGTCATTGTGGTACTGGTCGTTAAGAGCTTTAAGGAGTATGTTATGATCTGTTGCTGCTAAGGTGGGATTTAGGAATTCTGGTCCAACTTTCCAGCGGTCATCCATCTGCGGTCGGGTTTGCTCGGGTTCGTACAGGTAGCCATAGTCAAGACGAAGGCCGAGGTTGATGGCCAGTCTTCCTGCTGTGATGCTATCCTGGCCGTAAACAGCGAAGCGGCGGGTGTTGTCATAAGCCTTCCATACTCCTAACTCTGGATAGGGGCGAATTCTGAGACGGCCCTCTCTGTCGTCTGTGTCGTAATAATAGGGATCTGCAGCCGGGTAGTCTTCCCAGTAAGTGTAGTAAGGATTATCTCCCTCTTCGTAGCCACGACATCTGTCTCTGAAGTAGACGGTGTCTTCGAATTCGGCTCCTACTTTAATTTCATGGTCTGCTCCCAGAAAGTCATCCTGGAACCTGGTCATCGATGCAGATGCCAGAGTTTTTTTGCGGATATAATCATCAGTGTAGGTTGTGTTACCCCACCAGACATCTTCTTCGTCACAGAAGGTTGTGTAGTTATTGGCATATTCTGGCCGCATCATAATCGGGAAATGGCGGTAGACATATGTTCCTCTGATATCAAGAAATGTGTTTTGATTCAGGACCCAGTTAAACTGATGAGTGGTAGCATAGGTGTTTTCATGGTCCCAGATAGCAGTGTTCGCCCAGGAACCGTCGTTGCCCGTTCTGTTGGAGTAGACAGGTTCGTACAGATGGTTGTAATGGATCATACCCATATAGCTGATACTATCTGTGAGCTGGAAAGTTATTTTGGCAAAACCCATCCACTCCTGATGGGCGATGTCATAATGTTGAAGCTCTGCAGCGGTAAATGGGTAGGTGTTATACTGTGATATTGCTCCTGGATCGGCAGCTGCGACTGGTGCTAAGCGGATATGATGCGTCTCAGGATTTATTCTATCATAGGTTAGGCGGCGTCCATTAGTGTAAAACCAGATTTTGTCTTGGATAAGAGGTCCGCCAAAGCCTATGGATCCGTCCAGGTATTCCTCATATGATCTGGGAGCATCGATATTAATAGCTTCAAGATCTTCTTGCGACCACATATTTCCAGCAAGGGATTTACCTGTGTAGTAGCCAGTAACCCCAACAGTGAACTTGTTTCCACCGCTCTTGGTAACGATGTTGATGGCAACTGAATCGGTCTGTCCTATCTCAGCAGGAATTGCTCCTATCACAAACTCGATTTCTTCGTAGACATCAACATTAATATTAGCCATGGAATACCAGGTTGTGGGGTCATTCATCGGAACACCGTCCAATTGGTAGAGCGCACTCCTGACTGTTCCGCCGAGTATGGAAGAAGTCCTTCGGTAGTCTCTTCCCTCAGAGATGGCGCCTGGAATGGAATTCTGGATCCCATACAGGTCCCGGCTCATGGGGATACTCATCAGGAAGTCCGTTCCATAGTGGACGCTGACTTTAGAAGTTTCCATATCAACCACAGGGGATTCACCTATAACTGTAACTTCTTCTTCGATAGTAGCCACCCTAAGTGTAACGGTTTGCTCAGTTGTCTTTCCAACACTAACTAGTATGCTTTTGGTGATGACCGTAGTGAATCCTGGCAATTCAGCTTTTATTTCATAGTATCCGGGAAGAAGAGCAGGGAAGCGGAATTTTCCCGTCTCAGAAGTAACATAGGTTCTGCTGCCCTGCATTGCAGGACCAGAAATGGTGACAGTAGCTCCTGGAAGGGCAGTTCCTTCCTCATCGATAACGGTGCCGTGGATCGTTCCTGTCTGTCTCTGGGCAAAGCTTGTGGATGTGAGGCCAATAGCTAAAAGTAAAATCAAGGAGACTTTAAAAATATTTTTGTTCATTTCCTTCTCCTTTTTAGTCCAAGTCCCAGGAGTGTTTGTTTTAGACAACACTCCTCCCTTTGCCTTTTTTTGATTTAGTTTTCCCTTTTTCACCTCCTTCTCGTACTTTTAA
>Ga0114921_10000588_pt1 | contig 15596 bp, 16 predicted proteins | sample BentaG_FD_87016 | JGI IMG/M metagenome (GOLD analysis project Ga0114921, IMG submission 87016) | Deep subsurface microbial communities from South Atlantic Ocean to uncover new lineages of life (NeLLi) - Benguela_00093 metaG | ecosystem: Environmental > Aquatic > Marine > Oceanic > Sediment ...
GGTTGGAGATATGGTGGTTGTCTCTGTAAAGAAGGGCACTCCTCAGATGCGACGACAGGTGATAAATGCCGTAATTATTCGACAAAAGAAACCCTATAGACGATTTGATGGCACTTGGATTTACTTTGAAGAAAATGCTGCAGTTGTTACTACACCAATAGGTGAACCTCGCGGAAGTGACATTAGAGGCCCTGTGGCAAAAGAGGCCGCCGAACGGTGGCCACGGATTGCTAGCACAGCAAGGATGATTATTTAATTACTTTGAGTGTAGGAGGCATCCAATCATGCGAATAAAATCAAAACAACCTAGAAAACAACGTAAAGCGCTGTTTAAAGCGCCTTTACATCAACGACAAAAACTTGTCTCCGTTCATTTAGCACCTGAATTACGAGAGGAATTTGGTATACGCTCCCTCCCTGTGCGAAAGGATGATACGGTAGTAATTATGCGTGGCGGTCTGAGAGAAGTCGAAGGAAAAGTCACCGAAGTTAACCTAAAAACGATTCAAGTTTTTGTAGATGGTGCTACACGAGACAAAGCGGACGGTTCGACAATTAATATACCTTTTCACCCCTCAAATTTAATGATCATCAAATTAAATTTATCTGATAAACGAAGAAAAGCAATTCTCAAGAGAAAAGCAATGGGAAGAGATATTTGAAGAATAAAGGTGAATGCTAAAAATGGCACGAATGGGAAGTAAAAAGCATATAAAGAGGTTAGCTGCCCCTCGTCTGTGGCAGATTCATAGGAAAGAAAAAAAATGGGCTCCCCGAACACGTCCGGGTACACACCCACTCCACAGATCTATTCCAATTCAAATCATTGTCCGCGATATGTTAGGTTATGCAAAAACTATTAGGGAAACTAAAAAAATTTTGACAGACGGTAATGTTTTAGTTGATGGAATAATACGCAAAGATTTACGTTTTCCTGTCGGTTTAATGGATACGGTTGAAATCAAAAAAATACACAAGTTTTATCGTGTTTTGCCTCATCCGCGCAAGGAGCTTATCCTTACTGAAATTAGCGAAGAAGAGGCCGCGTTTAAGTTATGTCAAATTACAAATAAGGTTACAGTTAAGAGAGGCAATATCCAATTGAATCTTCATGATGGAAGAAATATTCTCATAAAAGTCTCTGATGCGCAAAATCCTGTAGAAGATGCTTACAAAACGCGAGACGCGCTACAACTCGCTCTTCCAAACCAAGAGATTATTAATCACGTGACGTTTGAGGCAGACGTAGTTGCGATTATTCGAGGCGGAAAAAATGCGGGAGTAGTAGGGCGCATCAAAGAGATTGAGAAGAGAATCGGTTATCATACAAGCGTAGTAATGCTGGAAAACGCTCAGGGCGAATTGTTTGAGACTGCACTTGAATATGTCTTTCCTATTGGGGAAGAAGAACCGATAATTTCTTTGCCTCAGTACAGTTGATTCTAAAAAATTCCAATGTGAGAACTCATGTCAAGTCTTACAACTGAAGAAAAAGAACGATTGTTCAACGATTGGAAAGAATATCCTATGCGTAAACCAAGAATTGCAAAAGTCGTTGTGAACATGGGTGTAGGCAGATCAGGCGAGATTCTTGTCCGCGCTAGAACGGTTCTTGAGAGTCTAACCAGTCAAACACCCATTGACCTTACTGCGAAGCAGACTATTCGTGATTTCGGGATACGAAAAAATGAGCCAATCGCATGCAAGGTAACCTTGCGAGATAGAAAGGCACGCATATTCCTAGAAAAAGCAATAACGGCAGTAGATAATCAAATAGTTCGCAGTTCGTTCGATAAGTTTGGTAATTTCTCTTTCGGAATTAAAGAGCATATTGATATTCCTGGAACTCAGTATGATCCCGATTTAGGAATATTTGGGATGGATGTATGTGTATCTTTTGAACGACCTGGTTATAGAATTGCTCGACGACGAAGACAGCGTTGTTCTGTTCCTACGCGGCATAAACTTACAAAAACAGAAGTAAGACTTTTCATAGAGAAAGAGTTCGATGTTGAAATCGTGGAAGAACGCAGAATAAAATTCTTTTAATGATGATAGAGGTGAATGTGTTTGCCTGAGCGTGCAAAGTTTGGAAAGGGAAGTCGAAGATGTAGGCGTTGTGGCACTCATCGAGGTGTGATTAGATCTCACGGTATTATGATTTGCAGACGCTGCTTTAGAGAAATAGCCGATAAACTTGGTTTCAAAAAATTTGGTTGAGGATGACGATAATGACTCTTATGGATACATTAGCAAATGCGATGTCCAATATATATAATCATGAACTCGTTGGCAAAAAAGAAGTTATTGTAAGACCTGCTTCTAAAGTAATAGCCGCCACATTACGAGTGCTCCAAAAAACTGGATATGTCGGCGAATTCGAGTTCGTGGACGATGGAAGGGCTGGCATTTTCCGAGTACAACTGTTAGGACGCATAAATAAGTGCGGTGTGGTAAAACCTCGTTACCCAGTAAAGTATCGAGATTTCGAAAGATGGGAAAAACGATATCTTCCCGCTAGAGGATTTGGTATGCTTGTTGTGTCAACTCCTGAAGGTGTCATATCACATATGGATGCAAAAAACAAAAAAACTGGCGGACGATTGCTCGCCTATGTTTATTAAATGATAAATGAAGGATTGCAATGCATAGGGCTTCAGGTGGTTTACTATGGTCAAATCTGCTCTCGTTGAAGAAAAAATCGACATTCCAGAAAATGTTAATGTAGATGTGGAAAAATCTATCGTGGTAGTCAAAGGTCCAAAAGGCGAATTGAAACGAGATTTTAGCCATGCTCAAGTCTCAATCACAAAAGAGAACAATACCGTTAAAACATCAAACTATTTTCCACGGAAAAAAGAAAGAGCACTTGTAGGTACGATAACTTCACACATACGCAATATGATCAAGGGCGTCACGGACGGGTTCATCTACAAAATGAAAGTTGTCATTTCACACTTCCCTGTCACTGTTGAAGTTCAAGAGGCTAATAAAGTAGTTCTTATCAAGAATTTCACGGGCGAAAGATCCCCCAGAAAATCCAAGATTGTTGGTAATGAAACCTCCGTACGGATGGAAGACAAAGAGACATTGATCGTTGAGGGCATTAATATAGAAGATGTCGCTCAAACAGCTGCAAATATTCAACAAACTACTAAAATTAGAAAGAAGGACATTCGTGTTTTTATGGACGGTATTTACGTCTTTGAGAAAATAAAGTAGACTGAAGTCCTATTGAAAATTCAAAAATTTCTGTTCTCGATTTGCTAGAACAAAACTTCTACAAATAAAGTACTTGTTTTTTGAGAATTTCTAAAATTATTATACAACTAAAACAAAAATAGATAGATTTATCTGAGCGGGACAAACTGCGAACTCTTGGTTGCTCCAACTCCGGGGTTGCCATGATTTACCCTTTTGCATGTCGGGGATAGCTCACCTAAATACATACCTATCATTTCAGGTCTGATTGTGACTTCAACAAAAATAAGCCCATTATAAATACCGAGATCAAAACCGACCATTTCAGGGAGCACGATCATGTCCCGATTGTGCGTCTTTATTAATACTTTCTTTCCTTTTTTCACAGCACGTCTAGCTTTTCTCAAATTTTCCAATAATTTTTTCTGTCGAGGAGGAAGACCACGTAATAGAGATCGCCGCTGTCTTGCTGGCAGTAATTTAATGATTTCATCCATTGACATTTTTTGTAATTGGTCCAAAGTATATCCTCTGTATGCAAAAACTTTTTTGGACATCAGGATCACCTTGTTCTTATCCTAGAAAGGATATAGTATCCTTTTAAGAATGTTTTGTTCGATTAATTTGTCTGTAATATTTGCAATTGAGTAAGAGAATGCTATGTGGAAACATGTAAGATCGATATGAGACAACTTAAAAAATTCATGTATAGACTTTATAATTGGTTTAGGAGTTAAACTAGAATACCAAACAAAGTATCTAAGATGCTAAAGTGATGAAAATGGTAAGACTGCAGAAAAAACTCTTTGGTACAAATGGCATACGTGGTGTAGCAAACAAAGACATTACTGCTAAATTTTGTATTAATATGGGCAGTGCCATTGCGACCCATTTCGGGAGCGGAACATTGATTGTGGGATGCGATGGGCGTACAAGCAATCAAATGCTGAAATCAGCTGTCATTTCAGGTATCGTTTCCGCAGGTCTCGGCGTGCTTGATATTGGCTTATGCCCAACGCCTGCACTCCAGTATGCGTTACCTCACTACGGTGTTAGAGGGGGTGTAATGATTACAGCGTCACATAATCCACCTGAATACAATGGCATCAAGGTTATAGATAGAGATGGGGTTGAAATCTCTAGTGAAGAGGAATTAGCCATTGAGACAATTTATTTTGAAAAAAAACAACGTTTGGCAGAATGGAATAAGATCGGAAGAATTCAAACTGAGTCTAAAGCATGTGACGTATACAAAGAGGCAATAAAGATACATGTGACGGGCAAAGATGAGATTCGAAGGGCAAAATTGAAAGTAGTCGTCGATCCGGCAAACTCGGTTGGCGCATTAGTGACCCCGTATGTACTTAGGGAACTTGGCTGTAGTGTAATAACTATTAATGGCCACATAGACGGTACTTTCCCAGGACGAACCCCAGAGCCCACCCCAAAGACACTCAAAAATCTTTCAAAAATCGTAACAGGCGTAGGTGCAGATTTCGGTGTAGCACACGATGGAGACGCTGATCGTGCGATATTTGTGGATGAAACAGGTGTAGTACAACCAGGAGATCGTACTTTTGCACTTATCGAAAAGCACGTCCTGTCAAAAAACCCGAAAAACAAAGTAGTAACGCCCGTTGCTTCTTCTTCTATGATTGAAGAGATTGCGAGCCAATATGATTCTAAAATTGTATGGACAAAAGTCGGATCGGTAGACGTCTCAAGAGCAATTTTGCGAGAAAATTCAATTTTAGGTGGCGAAGAAAATGGTGGTGTCTTTTTCAGTGAATTCCAACCCGTGCGTGATGGGGCAATGACTGCTGCATTGATTGCAGAGATTGTTGCTAAATCGAATAAAAGTTTGTTTACTTTATTGGGCGAGTTACCGCAGTATTTTAATATAAAACTCAAGACCTCGTGCCCGAACGAAAAGAAAGCGCAAGTAATTGAAATAATTTTGGAAAATACAAAAGAGTACGATTCGATTACAATTGATGGTACGAAGATTCTTACTGATGATGGTTGGGTTCTTATTCGTCCCAGTGGTACTGAGCCAGTTTTCCGAAGTTTTGCTGAGGCAAAAACACAAGAACGCGCTAAAGAATTAGCTGAGTGGGGCATTTCACTTGTAAAAGATGCTCAAAGAGAATTATAAAAGGCACACAGTTGAGTGTAGTTGTCCCAGCCAATCATCTTAAATATTCTTCAATTCTATTTATCCTGCCTATTTAATATGAAAATATTTATGACTTAATAATTGACCACATGAGATGAAGTGAGGTAGTCGTATTGGTACTTGAAAAACTTAGTAGCTCTTTGAATAGTGCGTTGCGCAAATTACTTCGAATGCCTACTATCGATGAGAAAGCGATTAAGGAGCTTGTCAAGGACTTACAACGCGCCCTTTTACAAGCTGATGTAAAGGTTGATCTCGTTTTTGAACTTTCAAAAAACATCCAGAAGAGAGCATTATCAAAGGAACTTCCTCCTGGCATCACCAGAAGAGAGCATGTCATAAAGACAGTTTATAATGAGCTTGTAACAGTTCTCGGTGAAAAAACTGAAGTGATCCGTGTTAAGCCCGGACAAACAACAATAATCATGGCTATAGGGATACAGGGAAGCGGAAAAACTACGTCTTGCGCCAAATTAGCCTATTTCCACAAAAAGAAGGGATTCAAAACAGCACTTGTATGCGGCGACACATATAGACCGGCTGCTTTTGATCAACTCTCACAATTGGCAGCATCCATAAATGTACCGATTTATGGAGATCCTTCCGAAAAAGATGCAATAAAGTTAGTAAACAGAGGGGTTGAGCAATTCACTGAAGAAAAATACGAAGTAATTATTGTGGATACTGCTGGACGTCATAAGGATGAAACGTTTCTCATAGAAGAAATGAAGGCAATTGAACGTGCAATTCATCCACATGATATTGTTTTAGTAATAGATGGAACTCTTGGTCAACAAGCGTATATTCAGGCTGAAGCATTCAAAGAAGCTACAGATATTGGCTCAATACTAGTGACAAAACTTGATGGAAGTGCTCGTGGAGGCGGTGCTTTATCTGCTGTGGCTGCAACGGGAGCACCAATAAAATTCATCGGCACGGGTGAAAAGATAGAGGACCTTGAAAAGTTTAACGGTCCTCGTTTTGTTGGAAGATTACTTGGGATGGGTGATTTAACCTCACTACTTGAAAAACTTAAAGAAGCGGAAATCACTCCTTCTAAAAAAGAAGCAAAAGTCTTCCTTTCAGGTAAATTTACACTACTAGACTTTCGTGAACAAATTAAAAAGATGGGAAAGATTGGACCCCTGTCAAAGATATTCAGTTTTCTTCCCGGAGTTGCTAATATTCCAGAAGAGTTAAAATCAATGTCAGAAGAAAAAATAAAGCGATGGGAACACATCCTCGATAGTATGCGGACTGAAGAATTAATAAATACCAAACTTCTAAAACGTTCCCGTGTTGTTCGTGTAGCACGTGGTTCCGGAAGCGAAGTAAAAGAAGTGCGAGAGTTACTTCAACAATACAATATGCTCAGAAAACTTATGAAAGGCATGAGAGGACGACGACGAATGAAAGGGCTCCCCATGATGCCCGGTGGACTTCCTGATTTGCCCCTTGATACATAATTGCATGCACATGCTATCTTCTTAAAGTTAGCAGTTTTTTACTCTCTTATTCTCTTCTTAATGACTACTGATTTTAATCGTATAGGCGATATCGTGATCTACATGGATGAGAAATCTATAGACAATTGGTTGAAAAAGACGTTTGAACTATTGAAATCGCATTGCCTTTGTGACAGCTGCCTTGGCAGACAGTTTGCTGATTATGGTAGTGGTTTGACAAATAAGGAACGGGGTTTTGCGATTAAAACGTTCCTGACTATGAACGCACATCGTCTTGAAGATATTGAACTTTTGAAAATCCTTGCCACTCATGGGACATTTAAGCCTGCCATTAAGACGCTTGCCACATTCGGAATAGAAATACAAACAACTGATTCAGAGTGTTTTTTATGCGAAGAAATACTTGATGATCTTCCAAAGTATGCTGACGAAATTCTTCAAAAACTTGAATCTGTTGATTTTAATACCTTTCTTGTTGGCTCTAAGATTTCGACATTACTCTTAGAACGCGAGGATGAACTCAGAGCAAGGTATTATATTGATTCAGGGGAAGCATGCAAATCTGAAATAAATAGGGAGCTCGGAAAATACATTCAAAAACACACCGGAAACAATCCTGACTTTCAGAACCCCGATATCGTCATATTCTTTGATACAGTGGAGAAGAACATCTCATTATCAGTGAATCCGCTTTTCATATACGGTCGCTACCGAAAACTAGTGCGTGGAATTCCCCAAAGTACGTGGATCTGTTCATCTTGCCAAGGCGAAGGATGTGATGAATGCAATGGCACAGGAAAGCGATATCCTGAGTCAATAGAAGAATTGATATCCCATCCCGCATTGGAACTTACAGGTGGTAAAGGCGCAAAAATCCATGCCGCCGGACGTGAGGATATAGATGCAAGAATGCTTGGCAATGGAAGACCTTTTGTACTCGAAATTAAAGATCCAAAAAGGCGTAACGTTTCTCTAGAATTTCTTGAAGAGGCAATCAATCAGCACGCCAAAGAAAAGGTAGAGGTGTCTGATTTAAGGAAGACTACCCGAGAGGTAATTAGGCAAATCAAAGCCCGCTCTAAATTCTCAGAGAAAACCTACAGATTGCTTGTAAAGGTTGCTCGAAAAATAGAAACTGATGATGTGAAGAAAATCGAACAATCATTTCAATCTGTTACCATCAACCAACGAACTCCTCAACGAGTAGTACACAGGCGTGTAGACAAAACTCGCCAGAAAAGAGTATTTAGTTTAAAGGTTCAGCAAATTCTAGATGATCATACGATGGAGATCAAAGTCTACTGTGAGGGCGGACTCTATGTCAAAGAGTTGCTAACAGGAGATGAGAGTTTTACTACTCCTAGTGTCAGCGAATTACTAAGTTCGTCCATTGAAGTGCTTGAAATTGATGTATTAAAAGTTCATTCACACTCTTGATTATTATAACTTTGAATTTTGTCTGGTGAGAACGTATGCATTCGATTAAGCGTGAATTTGTTGAGATTTGTAAACTTCTTTACGAAAGAGGTCTTGCCAGGGCCTGGGGTGGCAATGTAAGTGTCCGGAAAGGCAAAAACCACATAGTCATTACTCCGAGGGGAACCTCACTGCTGGACGTTTCATTGGATAACCTTGTTGTAACAACTCTTGATGAAGAAATTGTGAGTGAAGGCATCCCTTCCACAGAATTACCTATGCACAGTGCAATTTATCGAGCAAGACCCGATATAGAAGCTATTGTTCATATTCACCCCCAGTTTTCAACAGTTTTTGCAATTCTTGAGAAACCGATTGAATTGCTGACAGCTGAGAGCCGAATTATTCTAGGAGAGCTTCCAATTGTTGAATATGCTGAACCTGGCTCTAAGAAACTTGCTGAACTCGTGGTAAGTAGTTTAAAAGAAATTAAGGCCTGCATTTTGACTCGTCATGGAATTGTTGCTGGTGGTAGTTCTTTGAAGGACGCATTTTATCTCGCTGAATTAGTTGAAACAGAAGCAACCCTCAATTTTTTCATAAAATCAATTCGTTGATTTTAAAATATAACTGCACTTCTCTTGAGGCTCTGAAAGGAGCAAAAACATTTAACACAAAATGAGGAATAAAAAAAAATGAAAAGTTGGAGGACTTGCTGTAACTTTTCCTGCGCTTCTTCTGCTGATTCAATCAGAGACCGTTTCCAGAATGCTTACGGCGTTCCATATTCTTGTTCTGGCATGTAAAGGACAATTTGGATCCTGTGAGATTTCATCAAGAATTGAAATCGCATTAGAAGCTTTAACAGCGGCACTATCGATTTTATCTGTTCCTATTGCATCTATACTCTCGTTGGCCGCCCTTCGAATATTTCTGGGAACACTGGTATCTTCCGAAATCATTTTAAGTACTTGCAGGACTTGTTGTAACTTTTCCTGCGCTTCTTCGCTCATTTGTTTAGCCTCCATGTTAATCAGCAATTATGCTATAAGTAAATTAATCACATTCTCTCAAAATATACGGAAGGAACATCGTTTTTAAAGCTTTTTCACTAATACAAGCATATAGGCGAGTTTGATGAAAGAATCTAATGATGAAAGACAACAAAATGTTGATGAAGGAATCCAAAAAGCAGTTGAATTGATGCGCCAGGGCGCAACAATGTTAAATGAGGCATGTCCAGAGTGTTCTGGTCCTCTCTTTCAATTAAAAGATGATATCATATGTCCTCAATGCGAAAAAAAGGTGTTGATTGTATCTGATGAAGCTGAAGTTCAAGAAATAGAGAAAGAAGCTATATTGGCTGAGTTAGATCTAGCAATTTGTACGCAAATTGAAACTCTGATAAAAAGATTAGATAAAGAAGATGATTCAGACGAACTTATGGGAATTGGGCGACTGACTATTTTATGGCTTGAAGCCCTCGAAAAACTGAAACGTATCCGCTCATAACGGGTAATATTTTCTATATATTTGCTATATATGCTTTAATTTCTTCTAAAATCTTTTTTCGAAGGCTCATGACCTCACGCACGTCTACTCCACGCGCCTCTTTGATAATTGTCTTTAGTTGCACAATATCTCCTACGGCTTGGATATTTTCTATATCAACGGGAAATTCGACTTCAAGGCCTTTAACGACAATTTCAGCTTTTATTTGAGGGAGAGTTTGGAGTGATAGTCGGATACTTCGTACTATGCCGATGCGTTTGGCACTGGCATCTATAACCTCTTTTCCCAAGATCTTGCCTGGGACAATAAGTTCGTACAATTCTATTTCAGTGAATTTTCTTTCCTCAGGAATTTCCAATTTCCGATTTTCCTCCTTCATCCTTACGTGATTGTTGATTTTTTCCTTTTTGTATTTGAGTATCATTCATAGAATGACTAGTAGAAAAGGCTATAATTTACCTTATGTTGGGATGTTCTGAATAATTTAAATTGAAATAATAATGAACAATTCTCTTAACTTTTCAATTCTTAATCCTTCAACTATATCTATGTAAGGATATCTATGTATGGGTAAACTCTTTAATGATATCTCACTGAAATCTTAACTGGAGAGTAAGGATTGATTATCTTTCCTGTGACTCATTTGTTCATTTGTTTAGTAGCAATTCTGGTGCGAATTCATGACTTATAAAGCAGTAATAATCACACCTTCATTTCCTAGATATCTAAACGACCCAGTCTCTCCATTTCTTTTTGAATTGTTTACTCGGGTCGTAAAACGTGGTTTTGAAATTCATGTTATTTCCCCTCACGATCAAAAACTGCCAGGCGTTGGCCAAATACCAAAAGATGAAATCTTAGACGGCATTCACGTACATCGTTTCTCGTACATGCGCCCTCCGTGGCTACAGACTTTAACTTATAGAAACAGAATGCCCGCTAATCTCGAAAAATCCTCTTGGGCAAAAATGTTAGCACCATTCTATTTGGCTAATGCTGCAAGGAAGACTATAGACATTTGTAAGACCTATAACATTGACATTATCTGTCCGTTCTGGGCAATTCCACAAGGTCTCATCGGCATCCTTGTTAAGCAAATTTTTAACCGCCCACTAATAGTTGGTACTTTTCCTGTTGAGATTGCCCTTACTCAATCAAAATATCGCTTTCTGATGCCTGCTCTTCAGTTAGTTTTCCAAAATGCTGATATAATTATACCTAACTCGAATTTTACAAGAAAAGAAATTGAACATATGGGCGTTGACCGCGACAAACTAAAAATGGTTTATCCTGGCGTAGATCCTAATAAATTCAATCCCAATTTAGACGGAACCTCTGTTAGTGATAAATATAACTGCACTGGCGATCCTATTCTTCTTACTGTTTGTAGATTGGTAGAGCGGAAAGGCATAAGATATCTTATAGATGCTCTGCCCTCTATCAAAAAAGAATTTCCAAACGTCCAGTTAGTAATTGTAGGAGACGGTCCTGAAACTAATGTCTTAATCACCAAAGCGAAAAGATTAGGTGTTATGGATAATACTCTATTCTGTGGAACAGTACCAGACGCGGAACTCCCATATTTCTACGCGATTGCCGATGTTTTTATCCTGCCGGCGATTATAGACTCAAAAGGAGACACCGAAGGGCTTGGTGTAGTTATGCTTGAAGCGATAGCTAGTGAAGTTCCAGTAGTTGCTTCAAGGGTAGGTGGAATTCCAGAAGCCTTAAACTACGGAAAGGCTGGGATTCTCATTGAACAAAAGAATCCTAAACAAATTGCAGAAACAGTAATCTCCGTTTTAACTGATGATAAATTAAGAAAATCCTTGATCAACAAAGGACGAGATTGGGTGATAAACAACTTTAGTTGGGATAACCTTGCCAAACAAATGGAAAGGATTTTTCGCTATTCGCTTACTCTTTAAAAGTCAAGAACCCCTGCAGAAAAGAATTCCATGCGCACTAAGAACTACTTATAGAGCGCGTTTTGTAATTTCTGGATAAGCACTTCGTTCCAAACACTTTGAAAGTGCTTTAAGAGCTTCCATGTCTTTTTGAGATCACCATTAAGTCGTGCTTTCTGCGCGGCGGTCAAAAGCTCATGCATGAAGAATAAACTTTGAGTGGATGGTTCGGATGTAGGATGAAAAAAAAGAGAAGTCGATTCTACTGGCTTGATAGGGGGAGCGATTCTAATTCTTGATCGCCATGTTGCAGCCAAAAATAAACCCAAGATAGCTACATAGCCAATTAAAATAAGCGAATTATTCCGCACATTTACATTGAATACCCCTAAGATGGCATAAACCAAGGTAAGAAGTGCCATTATACTGACTGAGAATAGCGAAATAACAGTCTTTCGATATCTTTTTGAATTGTGGATGAGATCCTTGAGGAATAATAAATCGTAAACAAGAACTGATAGGAAGAGATGATAATCGTATCCCAATTTCTTAATTAGCATCTTCATCGTTTAACTAATCATCCTTGTCAAGTTTTTTGTCCTTAGATGACTTCGGAAATTCTACATAATCGCATTCTTTGTTTGGGCATTTATAATACCGTTTCTTCTGCTTAGAAAGTCTGCTAATCATGGGATATCCACATTTTGGACATGCTCGCTTAAGGGGTCTATCACCATTGTACAAGGCGACGGTGGTTTTACATTCTGGATATCTACTACAACCAAGAAATCTACCATATTTACCTATTCTTTCAATTAACTCTCCTTCTCCACAAATAGGGCATTTAACAAATCCACTTTCGCTTTTGCGGGCTTCTTTATAATCAATTTCTTTAGTACATTCCTTGTTAGCGCATTTATAGTATCTTTTCTTTTGTTTACTTAAACGAGAAATGATCGGCCATCCGCATTCACACACCTTTTTCAACGGTCTGTCACCAGGATAAAGTGTGATAGTAGTTTTGCAGTCCGGGTATCGATCACACGCCAAAAACCTTCCATACTTACCTCTTCTAGTTACTAGCGCACCTTCTTCACAGACAGGGCATATTAAGCGTGATTTTTCCTCAACTACCTTTCCCTTACAATCCTCAACCTCACAATTAAAACACGGTCCGCGTTGTTTCTTTCCTTCATCTGTCTCGATTTCTTCAATCCAGCAAATTGGACAGAGATTATATTGTACTCCTTTCGGAGAGGTCATTGTTATGATCGGTTTATCACATAAGGGGCATATGAATTTTGCAGCTCTGGGTATCCCTGCGGGAAGCGGATATGATGTTTTACATTCTTTCTTATCCGGATTAGTGCATCGTAAGTAATATCCCTTTTTTCCTTTAAAAATCTCAATTTGATGGCCGCAGTTTGGACAATCAAATAATTCGACCTTTGGAGCGCTTTTTCTCCTTTCGCTCTCTATGGCCTCGGCTAGGGCATTTATCAAAGTTTCTTCTTTGGCTACAACTTCTTTGAAGAGTTTTTTCATGCGTTTCGACGAATCTTTGACAACAGCTTCTTTTTTTTGCTCTCCTGTCGCAACAAGATTCGTTTGGTTCTCAATATAGGCTCTGAGTTCTGGCTTTACAAGCATCTCATCTATATTTCCTAGGCCAGTGACCAGTGCAATGCCTAGCTCAGTCGGCTGAATTGATCGTCCTCTTCCAGAGATTTTAAAGTAATTTCTGTCCTTATTTGTTTTTATATGTGCCGGAATGGTCGCATCGGTTCCAATACCATTTTCGTCCATTAGGTTGATCAATGCAGCCTCTGTAAGAGGAAACGGTGGTTGTGTTTTGCCCTCTTTCATTTCAAGACTTGATACACTGACCTCGTCGCCTTCCTTAAGAGCTGGTAACGATTTCTCAGCAATTTTTCTAAATGGGTAAATTTCCAGAAAACCCTTATCCTTTATTTGCTTTCCAGTTAGGTTAAACATTTCATCGCCGATCTGGATGACTATTTTCGTCTCCATATATACTGCAGGCATGCTCATAGTTGCTAAGAAATGCCTTACAATCATATCATATATTGCCCATACTTCGTTTTTGTTAAATTTTACGACCTCTGGTAGCTTTTCCAATGCATTGATTTCAATACTCTTTGTAGGATGAATTGGAGGATGCGCTTTGTCGTCTCGCTTGCCTCGTGTTGCGCGAATACGCTTTGAAAGTAATTTTGATGCATAATCACCCCATTCGGAGTGGTCAACATGCTGCTCAAGCAATCTTTTAAGAGAGAAGGTTCTCGGATAGATTTCCGTTTCGGTTCTCGGATAACTTATAATTCCTGCATTATAAAGGCGTTCTGCGATTTCCATAGCTCGCTCTGATGCAATATGCAAGTGTTTTGCCGCCATACTGACGAATGTTACCGTGTTCATGGGTTTTGGAGGCCAGAACTTCTTTTCTTGGGCCGATAATTCTACAACTGTTCCTTTCTTTTCTGTTTTTAACGCATCAAAAATTTTCTTACACTCTTTTTTGTTATCCAGACGATCTTTCTGCCATTTGAGATCGTACAGAGTTTTTTTAATCTCAATTTGTGCATAAATATAAAAGAATGGTTCTGGAACAAACGCTTCACGTTCTAGATGTCGTTCAACAACAAAAAATAATGTAACAGACTGGCAAGGTCCCCAACTCAATAATTTGGGCGCTGTACCCGGGTTAATTTTTCGTACTCCCAATGTTTGAAAACGAGTAAATGCACTTCCTGATCGTAAATCAACTTCCTGTCGGGCTTCTACTTTTCGCACAATATTATCATCCAAAATTGTTGTACTCGCCTCATTTAACGCCTTTTGTATGTCTTTTTGTGTCACAGCAGAAAAACGCATACGGCGTACTGTGATATTTGGATTTACCTCTATTATAATATCCGCAATGTCATGGCCAATTTTCTCACCTTCAGAATCAGCATCAGTAGCTATTATGAGTTCTTCAACATCCTTACCTAACGTTTGAAGTTGTTTAATCACTTTGGGGATTTCCTTATTAGTCTCGTTGACGCGGTACCGAGTCGGTGCATCAAATAAAGTTTCTGGATCAACCTTATCCCATTTGTTGTACTCTTCCTCAAAATCCAATGAATAAACATGACCTAGAACTGAAGTTATAGTTATTTCGTCATCGTCGAGTTTAAATCGATGAATAGGAGTGTATTTACTCATACCTTTCTTTTTAGTCACGTTTTTCTTTCCCAATATGTAGGAAATTCTTCTAGCAATGCTAGGCTTCTCCGTAACAATTAATATCTGCATTTGCTCATACCTTTCTCTTTAGTGACTTTTTTGCATTTACCATGCCTCAATGAGATTAACAGTTTTGCTCCTCTGTAAAACTCAGGTAGATTTGCGTTGTATAAAAATAAAAACATAACGATTGTGACGATTCAAATCAGCTTTCGCTTGATCTATTGTTTAAAAGTTGGCGAAGTCTTGCTTTAGTGAGTGTCGAAAAATTGGAGTATACTAAGATATCGAAGAATGCTCATTGAATTTTTTAAATTTTGACTCATGATGAATTTCGATATGTTTAAATATCAACTAAATGTGAAGTGATTAAGTTTTTCAGTTTTGTAGGTGAATAATCATGTCTTCCGAAAGGCTACCATTGAAGAAGCTTATGCATACAGTAAATTCGTTAATAATTATTAGGCTTAAAGATAATAGAGAATTCCGAGGGCGACTCCGTAGTGTTGACAACTATATGAACTCTATCCTGAGCGATGCCATCGAAATGAAGGGTGGCAACAAACTCGCTAAGTACGGAGAAGTGTTTATCAGGGGCAATAACATACTTTGGATTCAGACCGAATGGGAAGAGACTGAAGAGACTGAAGAGACTGAAGAGACTGAAGA
>Ga0114921_10000589_pt1 | contig 15593 bp, 13 predicted proteins | sample BentaG_FD_87016 | JGI IMG/M metagenome (GOLD analysis project Ga0114921, IMG submission 87016) | Deep subsurface microbial communities from South Atlantic Ocean to uncover new lineages of life (NeLLi) - Benguela_00093 metaG | ecosystem: Environmental > Aquatic > Marine > Oceanic > Sediment ...
AATAGTTCCCGACCTCCCGATTGAAGAAGCAAGCTTCCTTCTAGATGAAGGAAAGAAAAGGGGCGTGCACGCAATATTCCAAGTAGCTCCAACAACGACTGAAGACAGGTTGAAGAAAATCGCCGACGTTGCCTCCGGTTTTCTTTACGTCATAAGCGTTGAAGGAGTGACTGGAGCAAGGGAAAGTTTGACAGATTCCACCCTAAAGTTGGTCAGCAGGGTTAGAAGACATACAGATGTGCCTGTGTTGGCCGGCTTCGGCATCTCGAAGAGAGAACACGCAGCGGCTGTCGTTTCAGCTGGAGCAGAGGGCGCCATAGCTGGAAGTGCTTACGCGGAGATTTACGAGAAAAATCTAAAGAAACCCGAAGAAACATTGCCGGAGATTGCTCAATTGGCAAAGCAAATAAAGCAAGGTTGCATTGAAGGATATAGACAGCGTCGCAGTAACTCGTACGATCATTAGGTGTAAACGTGCGCGCGCAAAAAAAGAAAGTTTGCGGGTGACATCTCCACTCACCGCCTAGTGTTTTTGGAGAATTTGCTTTTTTTCATATGTTTGTGGATGGTAGAGTGGATGCAAAATACAAGAGGTTATCCCTTCTAAGAGTTTTTGCTGGTTCCAAGTGGGTGGTTTTGCGTTTTCAGTGATTGGCATCCACATAAGATATATGCTAAAAATTTTTCCTTTGTATTTTGTTTTGTGTGCTACCTTAATTGAACCCAAGGGTTTGAAGCCTAACTTTTCTATTTCCCATTTCTTAAACCATGGGCTCCAATGATTTTCCAAAGCTATAGTTGCGAAGCCAGATGCATCTTTTTCACTTTCTATCATATCTTCTAAGAGCTGTTTTCCAAAGTTATGTCCCTTTGCTTTTTTCAAAACCCAGATGCAATTCATTACTATTATATTATCACCCATTATTGGGTAATAAGACACTTCAGCAGGTGAATACTCTACCTGACCAACAATCTCTCCATTGAGCATCAACAGTTTTTTGTGAAACCCTTTTGGGATAGCTTTTCTCAGATATTCCCTCCTTTTTTTGTATCGTCTAAACGGACCCGCCAGACACCTGTGAAGATATTTTTCGTATTCACCGTTTTTTGTAATATCAACAATTTTAGTTTCAGAAGCAAGCTTCATGTTACTCATGCTTAGCTCATCTAACAAACTTAAAATTCTTACGTCCTAACAAAAAGGGGGGAGTTGCGGGGAATATCTTCACTTTAGCCGAAGCTACCTCACCTCGGCCGCTTTCCGTTTTGGGCTACGTGCTGTTTGATTTGAGAGTTTTCTTGCGAGACTTTATTATAAAGATGCCCGTAATTTGATTTTGGCGAGTTTCTATGTCTGATCTTTCCTCATCTGATTTGGCGGTGATCGAATCCCAGTTGAAGGGCAAAACCCTTCAGATATACTGGTATTTGCTGAGGTCTCCGAGTTCCAGAGTTGGAGTCCGCGAGATTCAACGATCCTTGGGCTTTTCCAGTCCAAGCGTGGCCTCCCACCACCTAGGAAAGCTTCTTTCGCTTGGTTTGGTGGAGAAAAGCATGACAGGCGAATATTTTCTGGTACAGGAGGTTAAAGTCGGCCTCCTAAGATTCTTCACTAGGCTAGGGCGTTTCCTTGTTCCCCGTTACCTCTTCTATTCTCTCTGGCTCTCCACCATGTTTGTCATCTACCTAACCTTATACTGGCCCAGCGGGTGCATCCACAACATAGCCGCCATCATCTTCGGTTCCTTAGCCAGCTTCATCTTGTGGTTCGAAACCGTGAGGCTTTGGAGAGCAAAACCCTTCTGAGCAAAGGACGGAGTGTTCTAAAACGTGGACTTAAAAGCGCGTTACACCTTGTAAAAGGTGGAGACGAATGATGAAAAGGGCTCTGGCATATGGGACGACTGCAATCTTGCTGGGAGCAGTGATGATGCTTACTCCGTGGATGTTAGTTAAACAAGATTCTTATGACTTTTTGGATTCTGGTGGTGAAGAAGCCGTACGTTGTTTTAGCGGTAAAGGTGAAGAAACATTTAGCGGAAAAGAAGCCTTAGAAAGAATGACAAGTCTTCCAAATCTGTCGTTCGCTGGACTGATGCTCATACCAAGCTTCCTTATCGCATTAGGTGCTTTTCTATACCTTAAGAAACGGATGTTCTAGTGTTCTATTTTTAGTACAGCTTGTTCTAAAACGTAGCATTAAGTGCTTAAATTTCATAGTTAAAGTAGAAAGCGTGCCATCGTTGGTGAAAAAACATGAAAAAAATTTCCCTATTTCTCGTCTCGCTTCTGGCAATAGTTGCCGTTATTGCGCCATTCTACTTTAAGATTCCTGAGTTTTCAAGGCAGACCCAACTAAGAAGGTTCTCGTCTTACGAGGAGTTGAAAAATTTTCTAAAGGCAAACTCGCAAGCGGGTCCCTACTACGATGAAGGCCCGTGGGTGCAAACCTTCGACCTGACTCAGAGGGCCCTCACGGAAAGTGGCACTAAAGCAGAGACTGTCCCCGATTACTCCACGACAAACATCCAGGTTGAGGGAGTGGACGAAGCGGACGTCATAAAGACCGACGGAGAATACATCTATATCGTTTCAGAGAACAGTGTTGTCATTCTGAAAGCTTATCCCCCCGAAGAGGCTCAAGTTCTCTCCCAAACGAAACTCAACGGAACTCTGAGGGGGATATTCATAAACGGAGACAAATTGGTCGTCTTCGAAGACGAGTTCGGTTATTACGGTTCTTATGAAAAGTTCATTCCTTATGAATCGCCCAGAACCTTCATCAAAGTGTATGATGTCTCAGATAGAGAAAGCCCTGTCTTAAAGAGGGGCTTCTCCATGAACGGCTACTATTTCAACTCGAGGATGATAGGCGACTACGTTTACGTCGTGATAAATCGAGGAGCATATCGCATTGATGACGAAGTGGCTCTTCCAAAAATTTATTCTGGCGACCGAGTTGAGGAAATAGATGCCACGGAAATCTACTATTCCGATGTCCCAGACTACTCCTACATGTTCACAACAATAGTGGCCATAAACGTGCAGAACGATGAACAAGAGCCAACACACAAGACGTTCCTGCTGGGAGCGACGCATGGCATGTATGTCTCTTTAGACAACATTTACGTAACTTTCCCCGAAGGTGAAAGGACACTCGTCTACAGGGTTCACATAGAAGGCAGCGAAATAGAGTCTGTAGCAAGCGGTGAAGTTCCGGGCTACGTCTTGAACCAGTTTTCCATGGACGAACATGAGGGCTACTTCAGAATAGCAACTACGACCGGCCAAGTCTGGGGTGGTGAAGCACTTTCTCGGAACAACGTGTACGTTCTTGACATGGACCTAAACATCGTTGGAAAGTTGGAAGATCTTGCTCCGGGAGAAACAATTTACTCCGCCAGGTTCATGGGCGACAGATGTTACCTCGTGACTTTCAGAAAGGTTGATCCCTTGTTTGTGATAGATTTGGAGAATCCTTACGCTCCAGAGGTTCTAGGCTTTTTGAAGGTAACTGGCTACTCAGATTACCTTCATCCCTACGACGAGAATCACATCATAGGGATAGGCAAGGAAACCGAGGCAGCGAAAGAAGGCAACTTTGCATGGTATCAGGGAGTGAAAATATCGATTTTTGATGTCACCAACGTTACGAAGCCGAAGGAGATAGCGAAGTTCGAAATAGGCGACAGGGGAACAGATTCGCCCGTTTTGAGGGATCACAAAGCGTTTCTGTTCGATAGATCAAGGAATCTTCTCGTAATACCTGTCCTGGTTGCGGAGATAGACGAAGCGAAATATCCCAACGGGGTTTCTCCCAGCACTCACGGAGACTACGTCTGGCAGGGCGCTTACGTGTTCAATGTATCCCTAGACGAAGGGCTTGCGCTTAGAGGTAGAATCACTCACCTAGAGAATGACATCGAGCTGATGAAAAGCGGCTATTACTTCTCGTCCCCCTACTCTGTGAAGAGGTCTCTTTACATAGACAACGTGCTCTACACGATCTCAGACAAGAAAATAAAGATGAACAGCCTAGAAAACTTGGGCGAGATCAATGGGGTAGAGCTTCCCTAGCTGTTCTGTTGTGCCTTGAAAGCTTTGCGGGCAAACGTGATGTAGCCGGTGTGGCCGGTCATTAAGGTCTGAGGACGAGTTTTACCCCTTTCAATCTGCATTCTCCGCATGAGGCTCTCAACAGTTTCAATGGCTACGAATCTATTTTCTTTCAAAGCCTCAACCGTTTTCACGACCTGATCGATGGTGGGGCTGAAGGAAACCAGAACTCCGCTTCCTTTTAAGGCTGAGTAGGCATGGGGGACAACCAGCCACGGTGTCGCCATATCCAAAATTACGGCGTCCACTTCTTCCTCGTCGATGCCTTCTGTCACGTCCTTGTTTTTCAATTCCACATGTTCCGACACTCCGGCTCTCTTCAGGTTTTTGAGAGCCATTTCCGTGAACTCTTGTCGGATCTCGTAGCTGTAAACGCGTCCGGTGGGTTTGACGTAGAAGGCCAGGGCGCTGGTGAGAGCTCCGGTTCCTGTCCCTGCCTCAACAACACGGCTCCCTGGGCCAACTCCGCTGAACATGAGGATGAGGGCTATGTCCTTGGGATAAGATATCTGGGTTCTTCTGTGTGCCTTGAAAATGTAGTCTCGGAGGGTGGGTTTTAAAGCCACAAACTCTACGCCCATGCTGCTGATTATTCGGGTTCCATACTCTTTTCCAACCAGGTCATCCAGCTGAATGAAGCCCTTGTGGGTGTGAAAGCTCTTCCCCTTTTCCACCCTGACCAAAAACGTTCTTTTCCGGTCTAGATAAAGAAGAACATCTTCACCTTCACGAATTGGTGGAGACAATGTCTATGCTCACATCATGCCACTAGTTAACGGGAGAAAATAATAACGTTACGGGAACTCGACGTCCATCATGGTGTGTATTTGAAGGGATGTTTAGACCTCTCCTTGTTTTCTATAACTTCTTCAACCGTGGGTCTGCCTTCCATAGCCCTTCTTACGGCGTGGCACATCGCCTTGTAATTGTTGACATAAACCCTATGTCGATTAACCGCAGAAGGGTGAACAAAAACATTAGCGATAACAATCAAGTCCTCCGCAGCAGCTTTGGGTATAATCCCATCTGCAACGCTGTCAGCAACCGCCTTTGCCACACCAGCCTGAGCCGGACCGTAAATTATGCTAGCTTGTCTCATGCCCTTGATAGTAACTGTTGGAACGATCAGCGTAACCGGCTTAACAATAAGATTGGGTTCCAGTATGGCAACAAGGGACTCATGACCAGCCGTTGGAGTGGCCTTCGCCTTGGCGTATGCTTCGCCTACTGGACCGTCCTTTCTTCCGATTAAGAGGTCGATGTGAGCAACTTCGGGTTCTTTTCCAGCTAAGGCCTCACCTATGCGCAGATGGAAATTTCGAATGACTTTTGGCGTTATGCCTACAGCGGCGAAGCGCTCCTGTAAGACCTTCTTTTCAATTTCAAACTTGATTAGCTTTGGAGCGATTTTTCCTATTTTTTCTAGGTCTAAACGAAGCTCCTCTCTCTCTTCGTAAGTGAGCTCTCCTCCGACACTCAACGGTCTTCTAACGGGTCCAACCTTAATTCCCATCATATTTAGCGCCTCTTTTGTTCCAACGGGTCCGCTTTTGGCGATGATTCTTGCGATCTTCTGAATTTTGAACTGCAGTTCACGAGCCTTTTTTAGGCTGCCCTTTTGAACAGAATCGTAAATGTCAACCCAGAAGTCTGGAATTACGTTGGCGCTCGCCAGTATGGCTCCTGAAGCACCGGCAGCTAGGGCGGGTAGTACCACTTCGTCGTAGCCGCACATAACATTAATTTTGTCTCTAACCTTCTCCAGAACGGCTAGGATGTACTTCAATTCTCCACTGCTGTCTTTTAAGCCAACTATGTTTGGGATTTCCGCAAGGTCCTCCACCATCTGCCAAGTTAACCAGACTCCGGTGCATTGAGGAATATTGTAGAGAATGATGGGAAGATCTACCTCAGTGGCGATGGTGTAGAAGTGTTCGTAGATTCCTCGATCTGTGGGCTTCAGATAAAAGGGGGTCACGATAAGCGCCGCGTCTGCTCCAGCATCCTTCGCATACTTAGTCATTTCCAGAGCCTGAACGGTCCCGCTTGCCCCTGTCCCTGCAACTACGGCTACCCTGCCGTTGACTTCATCAACAACAATGTCGATCAACCTCTTCTTTTCGTCAACCGTGAGATTTACAAACTCGCCAGTAGTGCCACATGGAACAACTCCGCTTACTCTCAATTCTATGCAGCGGTTGACAAGATTTCGCAATCTATCTTCGCTCAAATCCTTTCCGTTGTCAGTGAAGGGCGTTACTAAGGCTGGCAGGATTCCCTTCGGCTTGAACATCAAAATCCTCCAGCTAGGGCTTTGGAATAGCTAGGTCCTCGGCGCCAACTTTCGAAAGTTTGGCTTCTGGATAATTTTTCTCGATGATGGATATTATGATCTCAGCTTGCTTTACTTTTTCTCTTGCAAGGAAGGCTAGGTGGTCTGGGCTTACCCAAGGCTTATAAAGCGAACCAACGCTGGGTTCAGGCTCAATCTTGTAGTAGCAGGGTGCAGTGACTCTCGTGATTTCTGGGGTTTCCCAAAATCTGTTGAAGCCGCCCCATGAATCAAACAAGTAAACATGCACATCAATGGGTATGTTGATGGCTTTCCTTATAGCTGCCAACATGGGAACCGTTAGATCTGCCACTGGGTTGAAGGTGTCGGCGCCCAGCATCTCTAAAACCTTTGCTCCAGCCGGGTTTGCGTGACCTGCAAAAATTGAAACCTTAAAGACTATGTCTTTCGGTATATCTCCCGCTTTCCTCATTTGGCTTAGAAGCCAGAGAAGTCCCTCATCTACAATTAAGAAGCCTCTAAAACCGAATTCTATTGTTCTCTTTATGTCAGCTATTACGTAGGCGAGGTTGTCTGATCCCCTAAAACGCATTCCAGAAATGGCTCCCTCAGGTGTCCTTATTTGCCCCCCAAGATCCCAAGCAGTTCTCGGACCGGGCGTCACAATAACCTCGAGTTTGGCGTCTCTCGCCATTTTCGCAAAACTTTCCAGCTCGTCGTCCGAGAGAAGGGTGGATCCCATAACCATGGAAATCAGTCTGTGAACTGGAACGTTTCTTTTCTCCATTTCGTCGATTAAAGCCTCAAGGGTTGAAGGGCGTTCAACTCCTGAAATCTCTATCCTATAATGGCATCCGTCTGGAAACCTTTTCTCTGATGTCAGCAGTTCATACGAGTCTCTTCCGGGTATGCCATGCCTCTCCATACTTTTTCTAATATCTTCCAAGCATTTTCCTCCATTTCGTTAAGTGTTATCTTTGTGCCGATATAAAAAAGGAATGTTGAAAACAGTCATATCTTATTTCTCTCACAAGTGCGCGCGCGATGCATGCATCCAGCTGAACGTAACCCTTGTGGGTGTGAAAGCTCTTCCCCTTTTCCACCCTGACCAAAAACGTTCTTTTCCGGTCTAGATAAACGAATTGACTAAGGCAAGGTCCTATGCCTACACACTATTCTACTAAGTTAACGGGAGAAATGACAACACTACGAGACGTGACATGCCATATTTATACTAAACTGATATTGAGATTAAATAGGGGGAAATGTTTGACACGGGCTCCAAAGCTTTACTCAACAAGCGTGATAGTGCTTTCTCTTTCTTCGTTAATAGAAAACTTGGCCTACGGCCTTCCTTTGGCATATTTTCCTAATTATGCAATTTCTTTGGGAGCATCAGTTGCCTATGTTGGTTTTTTCACAGCAGCTTTTATGCTCACTACGGCGCTTCTTTCAGAAAGGTTCGGAGGACTATCTGACAGAATTGGGCGGAAAAGGCTTATTGAAATCGGGTTGTTTACAGACGTTATTCTGGGGATATTAACAGGCGTTATCCAGAGCTGGATTGTCCTATTGTTGATAAGAGCTCTGAACGGAATCGCCACGGCAGCCGTCAGCTCACCTGCAGAAGCCTCATTAGTGGATCAAGTTCCTAAACATCGAAGAGGCGAGGCATTGGGTTTTTACTTAACCCTTGGAATAGCAGGCTGGACGCTGGGACCACTATTTGGAGGAACCGTTCAGCATCTTGCTCAAAATCAGCTCCAGATGGAACTAGAAACTAGTTACAGAATACCCTTTTTCGTCGATTCCCTTCTGGCCGCAATTGCGATGGCTTTAGTGGCGTGGAAAGTGACAGAGACTAGGGGAAGTTCCAAGAGTTCAGAGGTTTCAGAAATTATAACCGACGATGTTAAGCTGACTGGCTGGAGACTGCTGTCCGTAAGAATTTTGTATTTCGTCGGACTCACCAACGGTTTTGCAGTGGGCTTCATTGCTCCCCTTGCAGTTCTCTTCTTCGGAGACCTCTTCAACGCAACTCCCCTGCAAATCGGTTTTATTCTCACGACATCAGGATCCGTTGGGCTTCTTGGCAACTTTTTCGCTGGAAAATTGGCGGATAGGATTGGAAGGAAACCGGTCATAGCCTTCGGAAGCTCCTCATCACGCCTATCCACCTTGATTATGCCATTCGTCTCCGACATAAATTCTGCAGCTGGGTTAATGGTCTTCAGGTCTATGGGCCATAACGTTGCTATGCCAGCAAGCAGGGCGCTAAGAGCTGACTTAGTACCAGCTAAGATCAGAGGGAAACTCTTCGGAAGATTGCAAGCCTTCTTTAATCTAGGTATGGTAATTGGACCAATCTTAGGAACATGGTTGTATGACCGATATAGATACGAAGTTTTCAGAGTCACATGGCCCACTGACTTTAATGTGAGAGGGTTAGGACTTCCCTTCTTTATCAGCGGAATCCTCGGCTTGACAGCACTAGCACTCCTACTAATCTTCGTCAAAGAACCTCCCAAGGCAAAACGAGACACAAAATAGGATGTAGCGATTATTCATAAGTCATTTAAATTGGTAGATTTCATATAATGAATATGCGTTGAAAACGGTGGACAACATGCCTAAACGAGTGACGAAACTTATTCTCCCTTTTGCTGTCCCTGCGGAGGATCGAGTCACAGCCTTTACAAAGGATATGGAGATGGCCGCTATTTTCTACCTAGCTGAATCGGATAGGGAAAAAGGTGAAGGACGCATTTTGAAAAAGCCAGCTCAGAAACTGGTTTTCATAGCTGAAGCTTGTTATCCCATATTGTTGGTTCCTTGGAGGGGAAGAACCTTGCTCTTTGACGGACTTGCTGTCACAAAACACACATTGTCTTATGACGTACTGCCGGATATCAAGGCCTTTGACCATGATATTCAAGGAAGTGCGAAAACACGTGAAGCCTATTTCGTGGCTCTTTCCCAAAATGCCAGTTACTTTCAAAATTTCGCTGGTAAAGAGGAGACAACCATAGAAGGCTTCATTGCAGATGCCAACTTCATTCAAGATTTTGTCGCCTATCTTTCAGAAGTGGAGGAAATTGAAAAACCTGTAACTGCCAAAGCCGTTTTATCTCCCACCATCGGCGAATCCGAAATCTCAGCTTCCGTCGAAGAGCTTTCAGATTTGAGATCCAGATTGAGGGGGGACATCAAAAACCTAGGTAAAAGTATGAAATTACTCAGTATACGGACTACAGAACAGGTGAAAGCCCTTCGCGGAGAAATCAAGGAAATTCGAAAAAAGTTTGACCAAAAAATTGAGAGGGTTAAGCCCAGAGTAACAGAACGGACACAGCAAATTCAAGAGAGGCATGATGAAGAAATCACTAGGATATCCAAAAGATTCGAAAGGCAACTCCGACCTCTTCACAAAGATCGCGTTAAATTTGAAAAAATGCAAGAACGGCTAACAGCTGAAATTGACCGTTGTGAGGCTGAAATAAAATCTTGTAGGCTTCGCAAAGATGAGGGCGCCGAGATTCAATGGAGCCAGAAGCTTGAAAAAATCAGGAAGAAGCTTCCTACTTTAGAGAGAAAGATCAGGGATGTAGGCAGAAGAATAGAGGACGTTAAAACCGCTAAGAAACTTGAAATATCTCAGCGGAGAACAAAGCGGGACACCCGCATCGAAGAAGCCATGAAGATTCTTAGAGAGCTCGAGGCTTCACGGGAGGCCAGAATCAGAATGAAACAACAAGAAATGACATCGCTAAAGGATACGACTTCCTCCATCATAAATCAAATGAATGAAATGGTTAAGTCAAAAAAGGCGGCCTTAAATGAGCTTGACCGGATAGGTACGCCGAGGAGAAGAAGAGAGTACGCGCTTGTATACTTGCCTCTTTACTTTGTTTGTTACGAAACGGAATTGAAGAAAAGATATGTTGTGTATCCTTCATCCATCGTAGGTAGCATGGGGATCTTAACAAAATTGAAGGGCGTTTTCGGCGCCACAAAAATGAAGTCTTTTCTTCAACCTCGTTCAAAAGCCATAACCGCGCTTCTTAATCAACTTGTGATCCTAACCGGAGAAAATCCCGTGTTTGAAAAAGAGATCAGCGACGCTGGAATCAAAGCTAGCATCTTACGAACAACAGAGTTGCGTATAGGCGTTAAAAGAGGATTGGGAGAGTTAAGAGACGAGAAGTGGATATCGGAAAGTGAACTTCGATCTTTCAGCGGGCTTCTCTGAAAGGCATATTCCACCTCAAATCGTGTACCTTTTTCCGTATTTGACCAAGTGTGCGTGTTTGTTTATTTTTTTGAATAGTTTCGGGTTTTCTGTGTGTATCGGGAAAATCTGTTTCGGTTCGATGTAGTTGATGAGGTCTGTTAGTTGACGTCTGTTCATGTGGCCGGAAGCATGGAGTTGGTGAAATTTGATTTTGAAGTGCCTCAGCCAATTGTGCATAACTTCGTCTTGGATGTCTTCTTCACTGTAGGGTTCACTCATGCTACGAATGAAGTGACTGTCTGGATCCTGCCTTATGTCGATGAGTTCTGCGAATTGGTAGAAATCTAAGTCCATAACTATTCGGCTTTGATGTTCGTGCACATGCATGCATGCATGCCGTAAAGTATTCTGCGCCCATGGTGAAAGACCGCCCAAAATCTAGGAAGATTCTAACTTTTTTGTCTTCTAAAAGAACTTTGTTTCCACCAATCTCGTTTACTCCGCCGTAAAAGGTTAGAGACGTTTTTTGTTTTACCATCCCATCTCCCCGTCAATTACTATTCTTCAATCTGTCTCTAACCTATTTTCCCATTTTTCGGCAGAGGTTAGAAATGGCTATGATAACATGGGGTGGGGTGAAGACGCTGAAAACCTTTACGTATCGCGCTGATGCTGCATTCTTTACGGTTTCCTTCCTTCCTCCAGCTTCTAGATATCCTTCAATGAAGTTTTTGGCTATGATGCTCGCGGCTTTGGCTGAAGAGATGGGAGAAACGTAGTGTCCTGAATAGTAGAGGAATTCGGCTATGTCCCATGTTTGATTTCCGTTTCTCGCCGCCTGCTCGAGGTCAACGAAGAAAGTTTTTCCGTCTTTTGTGACGATGAAGTTTTCTGGTTTACAGTCTCCTAGGCTGACGCCAAGCCTGTGAGCCTCAGCGATTTTTCTCCCCACCTCCTTCACCATAGCAGCCTCTTTTACAGCCTTCTCCTTAGATGAAATGATGCGCTTGATGGTTTCCACCATCTTTTCTCCTTCGATGAAGTCTTCAAAAATCAAGCGTTTTTGGGGACTGACGTAAAGGATCTTGGGAACCGGATAACCTTGACTGTGCAGAAACTGGTTTGTGGCATATTCTCTTTCCAGTCTTGACCGCCCAAGCACGGCGAAGGTTTTGGTGCCTAGAGACCATAACGCTAGGGGGAACCATTTGAAGCTAGACCAGTCTCTGAATTTCTTCACCACGAATCTTTGTTCCTCGTGATTTCTCCGAAGCGTGAGGAGGTAAACGTCGTTTAGGACTCCTCCCATTTCTTCAATTTTTATGTCCAAAGCTTTTCCATCTGGAATGGTTTTTCTGACAAAATCTTCGATGGTGGACTTGTCTGATAGCGCTACGGGTCCGAGAGGCGTTGGCATCAACAAGTATTTTTTGGGGTCCTCGAGCTGGAAAGCTAGTCCCTCAGCTTTAACCTTTCGATGCGATTTCATGAAGATTCTTTGGTCTTGCATGAGGGAACTGATGGTTTTTGAAAGAACGCTGAGAACGTGGAGGAGAGCCGCCCTTTGAACTGATCTGAGGAAAAGGGGAAGCCGAGGTTTCCGTCTTCTGATGGTATCGATATAGCTTCGCGTAATCTTGATGTATCCGTTGGAAAAGGTGATGCGATTTTCTTTCGCCAGTTCGTCAAGGGCTTCTGTGTATCCTTTCATCATTGACTCAACATTTTTTCTTCTGAGATTTTTTCTTAACATGTTAAGGAAACTGTAGGTTATGAGGGGGAACAGTCGAGCCCTCTGCATCATAACTTCATACATAAAATATTCCACCTTGATGAGAAACTCACTAGACAACTCAGGGAATTCCAAGACAATGTTTTCCAGAAGCTCCGAGACAATTCTTCTTTTCATCTTCACTTCCTGACGCTGCAAATATTCCCCGTTGATCAAGGGTTCGTAGGGAACCATGACCTTTTCGGCAACGAATTCGCCTAGCCACCCCTGTTCCACATCCCTTTCAAAGGCCCTTCGATCAACTGTCAAAATTAAGGCGTTAACTCCATCTGTGGACTTGAAGTGAGTGTTTAAGACACGAGGAAAACCTTCAAGGATCAGCAAAACGTCTACATCACTTTTCTCGTCAGCGTATCCACAAACCCATGGACCGTAGAAACAAGCGGCAACGATCTGGCGAGAGCCAGCAATACGCTTACACAGATCGAACACGTTTTCTTTTAGACTCTCGTTCAAGAAATGGTTCATCATCACTTTTTCCACAAGACTTTGCCGTGAGGAACTACAACAACTATTTCCCTTTGCTTCATTTCTATGAGGTCAGCCCTTCTTTAAAAATATCTTCATTGTGAAGTGTCCATGAGACATTTGAAAGAAGAAATGATGATCGATAGAATGTTGAAAGCCGTTGAACACTCCGCGCGGAAGATCAGGGAAGGTTCTTTTTCTGACAAAGGTTTTTAATAAACAATAGTTCATCAGAATTGTGGAGGATGTTGTGTCTGCATTTGAAACTACTCTTCAAGAAAGCTGAAGAGATGTTCAAATCCTGCATTCAACGAAATAAAATGATAATTAAGGCAACTACTATAGCCTTCTTTGCGATAATGGTGTTCTCAGTCTTTTTGACTGTTCTTGTTTTCTCTATGGCTCCGTGGCTGTCAGACTGGTTCAGGTCTGTGGCGGAGTCCGAAAGAAGTTACATAGCTATTCCACCCCCATTCACTGAAGAACTTTATTCTTACATTTTTCTGAACAACGTAGGGCATTTCTGGAACCCGCTTAAGATGCTTGTTTGGATACCCTTGCTAGGCACATTCGTTCTGGGTTCAGAGCTTCTGCTTAATGGAGGAGTAATAGGGATAGTGGCCGTTATAGCTGGAATGACTCACGGCGTATTTTATCCGATCGTAGGACTGACGCCTCACGGCATACTCGAAATACCCGCATTTATACTTCAATTTGCTTCTATAATACGTTGGCACGTAACAACGGTTGACGCAATAATGACAAAGATAACTGGCGAAGAACTGGAGATCGCGGAGTTTAAACGAGGCGTAAAAGACACCCTAATTCTTGTGGTGGCATCCGTGATACTTTTCATGATAGCAGCCGCTGTAGAGACATATATTACCCCATACCTACTTGGAATGTAGAAACCCATTTGCATTTTGTCGTTTACGAAGAGTTTTATGATCAGAGAGGAAGGCTACCACAGAATAACTGAAAAAGAGGGAGTTGATTGGTAGTACAGAAATTTTCTAGATTGCGACAGATTCCAGAGTACTTAATAGCTGATCTTCTGTTTGTATGTGGTATTTGAAGTGTTCATTGGGGTCTTTCAACAAGACGTAAAGCCAGTAGATCCCAAATAGGCCCACAGTTATTATTGTTAGAATTAGGTATAGAACAAAGCTTCTGTTAGGCGTGGCCTCTGTTCTTCTCGGCAAAGAAAATGTGACACCGCACTTGTCTAACGTCCTGGTTAGGTCTTCCCAAAAGCCATCTTCTCTTCTCTCATGCTTGTAGAAGTCTTTCATCAGGAAGTAGTAGACATACCATTGTGCGAGAGATCCAATGTAAGGAACAGCGGTCAAGATGGCCCAAAGTACCGCACCTTTTTCGGTTTCTTCAGCTTTGGCTTCCCTCACTGTTCTTTCAATGGACGACAAACTGGCTTCTACGTCAACACCCTTTTTCGCCGCTATAGTTTTCACTGCGGTTACAACATCTTCAGACAGAAACATCTGTCTCTTGAAGTGCGTGTTGCGTCTCTTAACGAGCTTGTATGTCAGTATTATAGACACTATGAACCCGATTATGGCTAACAACACTAACAAAATAATCAACACTACAAGCAGGGGCCAAGCAACTGATGGTTCTTCAGGCACAATCCAAGGTTCTGCCATCGCCGCCAATACGACGTAAAACACTGTAATGACTGCTATGATTGCAGCGAAGATTGGTATCAAGTAGACGAGGATCCATGCAGTCGACATTATTGGATCCGATTCATGACGCATCCGAATGTCTTTCCTCACATTCTCAACTGGAACACTCAATTTATTCATCTCACGTTTACGCCGTTGATTTTTATCGGAAGTTACTATTAATAATTGCGTAGTATCAAATGAAACATTTGTGTTTTTCACTGATGCCCAAAAATTTAAGGAAAAAACGTATATTATGATCTTTCCGTTTCGTTTTCAAGCACAAATCTAGCCCACGAACGTGCCGCGACGAGTCTTACTTGGCCTTCTGCACAGTTTTGTGATACGTTCGTAACGTTTTCAGGGCTTTCACAGCCTTTTCAGGTAAATTGTAAACAGGTATGCTGGTATCCCGTAACACTTGGTAGACCATCATGAAGTCTTCCCCTCCCGCTGGAACATCCACCACAGGCTTACCAGAATGCTTTTTGGCTATCTCAGCAATCGCCACAGCGTCTTCAGGCTCAAAAAAGCATGACTTCAACATGTTTATAACCAAAACTCCGTCAACGTTGGGATCAGACAAAACCAAGTCCAAGACAAAAGAGTATCTCTCAGCCCTAGCATCAGCGATGAGGTCTACGGGGTTAATCGCCTCCACACCCGGATAGCGACTTTCTATCTTCCTCCTAGTCTTTTCTGAGAGAGGCGCCAGTTTTAACCCGTTTTTCACCACAGCGTCGGCGGCTAAGATGGCTGGTCCACCAACGTTGCTCACGATGACAACGTTATCTCCCCTTAGGAGAGGCTGCTTTGCAAAGGCAATGGCTGCATTGAGCAGTTCCTCAGCGTCTCCGACACGAATGATTCCCGCTTTTTTGAAAGCAGCGTCAAACACTATGTCTGAACCGGCTATGGAAGCTGTGTGGGACTTGGCTCTTCGAGCTGCCTCCTTCGTTACTCCGCCCTTTAAAGCTAGAATTGGCTTCTTTTTCACAACTTCTTGAGCTG
>Ga0114921_10000590_pt1 | contig 15577 bp, 13 predicted proteins | sample BentaG_FD_87016 | JGI IMG/M metagenome (GOLD analysis project Ga0114921, IMG submission 87016) | Deep subsurface microbial communities from South Atlantic Ocean to uncover new lineages of life (NeLLi) - Benguela_00093 metaG | ecosystem: Environmental > Aquatic > Marine > Oceanic > Sediment ...
CCATCTAAGCCTGGCTTAGAAACTAGTATTCTTAGTTTTCTATCAGTGCTCATTATCACCTTCAATCGAAGGTTAATACTCTTACTATTTTTCAAAAGTAAGCGGGGTCACGATATTCTCCAAAAACTTCTCGATATACATCACAGATTTCTTGCTCAGTGGCATACTCTCTAGCAGCCTCAATAACATAGGGCATTACATTTTTCCCATTTTGGCAGGCGACACGAAGATCGTTCAAGGCATGAGCTACTCCTCGACCGTCTCTTACCCTCTTGACTTCGTGAAGTCTCTTGATCTGCTCATCTCGGAGCTTTTCATCAATCCTTAGCAGTGGGATGGGGGGTTGTTTGGTAGCATACTTATTTAGCCCTACCATAATCTTTTCCTTACTATCCAACTGCTTCTGAAACTCATGAGCGGCATTACCAATCTCAATTTGTGGATACCCTTTGATAACAGCAGCCAGCATGCCTCCCATTTTATCTATCTTTTCAATGTACTCCCAGGCTTTCTCCTCCATCTGGTTGGTTAGCGTTTCTACAAAATAGGAGCCAGCTAGGGGGTCTATGGTATTAGTAACCCCTGTCTCTTCAGCCAGAATCTGCTGGGTGCGGAGGGCAATAGTAGCCGCAAACTCGGTAGGTAAAGCCCAAACTTCATCAAGGGAATTAGTGTGCAGAGATTGCGCTCCTCCTAAAATTCCTGCTAGAGCCTCAATGGTAGTCCTGATAACATTATTGTAAGGCTGTTGCGATGTGAGGGAACAACCTGCCGTCTGGGCATGGAACCTCAGCCGCCAGGAGTGAGGGTTCTTAGCTTTGAATCTATGCCTCATTATTTTCGCCCACATCCTTCGGGCTGCCCTAAGCTTAGCTATCTCTTCAAAGAAGTCCGAATGACAATCAAAAAAGAAGGAAAGTCTAGGCGCAAAAGCATCAACATCTAGTTTCTTTCTGTCAATTACGTCTTGAACATAGGCAATCCCATCAGCCAGGGTAAAGGCTAGCTCTTGAACCGCGGTAGCGCCTGCCTCTCGCATATGATAGCCACCGATGCTTACAGTATTCCACTTAGGAACATACTTGGTTCCAAACTCAATAGTATCACTAGTAAGTTTAACTGAGGGTTCGGGGGGGCACATAAAGGTTTTTTCAGCAATAAATTCCTTTAACGGGTCATTTTGAATCGTCCCGCCTATCTTGTCACAACTTGCCCCCTGTTTTTCAGCAGCTACTATGTACATAGCCCACATTACACTTGCCGGGGGATTAATCGTCATCGAAGTGGTTACTTCATCTAGAGGAATCTTGTTAGTTAGAATCTCAAAATCGGCCAGGGTATCGATGGCTACCCCGCACTTGCCACATTCTCCTAAAGCTTTTGGAGAATCACTATCATATCCCATTAATGTGGGGAAGTCGAAAGCGGTGCTTAGGCCTGTTTCGCCCTCCTTCAGCAAGAGATGCCACCTTTTATTGGTATCCTCAGCGCTGCCGAAGCCGGAGAACATTCGCATCGTCCATATTTTCCCTCGATACATGGTGTCTTGACAGCCTCTAGTGAATGGAAACTCCCCGGGATAAGCTATGCTGGCATCAAAGTCTAGATCTTTGATGTCATCCGGGGTATATATTGGTTTTATATCTACTGAGGAAGCGCAAGCGGACTGATTCTTCCTCCCTAGGACATTCCTGACTTTACTTGTTCTGTCTAGCCACCGCTCCATCCCCTCATGTGCCCACTTTAATGTTTTATGAGTAAACATAATAAGTCCCATTCGCCAGCCATAATATTAGCATAACTCTTTTTCACCATGCACCAAAACTTAACACATTATCTACATTGTGTACTCCTCTATGCGATTAATGACACTTTCGCTCCTTTTTAGCTAACCCATTTAATTAGAAGTTAATTGCTGACTTTTCCTCTTACCCATTGTATTACGGTAGCGTTCAAAAGTTGCTTATTTTTCGGCCCACCTGAAAATCCTACTTCACTACCTCCCCCTTGTCAAGTAGGGGACCTTTTTTCGCAAAAGAATTTCAGCCCATTTAGGGCACAGTATTTTCTGTCTCGCATCACTACCCCTGATATAGATTTCAGTCCTCCCTCCGCCGCCAATAAGCCCTCCAGTCTCTGCGGTCATACCTTAGTAGCCTCAACTTCAACAGGTTCCGGACTCCAGCTCGACTCCAACTCATCCCTCTACCTTTAAACCGACGGCAGAGATAAGGTCGATATTCTTCTCCACACCGCCGCTACCCACCACCAGGACCTCTCTAGCCTCAATCCTCTCCCTTAAAAACCCCTCGACCCATAAATTCCATCCCAGTTCTCTTCAAGATAGCCCAGCAGGTCATCCAGTTTCTCGGAGGGTCCATCCACCAGCTGCTTTAGCTTTAGCAGCCGGCGATGTTCCTCCCTTTTGCCTTGCCATAGCAAGTTCATCAGCTCCTGCTGCAACTTCAACTCACCGCGTAGGGCAGCCCTAAGCTTCTTCTCGTAGTGCCACCAATCGAGCTGATAGGTAGTCTTAAGATAATCGGCCCCGGCGATATCACTAATCCACCTCACCCCATCGCTGATGAGCAGGAGATTCCCGGCCAAGTTCAGGCTCAGCTTCTGCTCACCTTGGATATAGAGCCTCTCTCCGAAATCATCGGCCCCTTCTATCCCACCGTAAATTACCTTCTCCTTCAGCCGGTAGCGCTTGCGTTTGGCTTTCTTGCTCTCCAGCTCCTTACCGGAATACATTATCCCCAGCTTAGCCTCAAAGTCGTCTTCGCCTTTCTCTTGAGAGTGAATCATCGTCCCATCGACCTCTAGCACCACGATTTCCCGCTCTTTACCGTCATTCCTGACTTTCTCGGCTCGAGCAAAGACTGCCTCCCGTCTTGCCTCCTCCTCTTCTCTCGGCTTCTTACCCTCCTCCTGAGCCCAGCGGTGGATGGTGCGGTAGCTTATTTCATCCCCTATCTTATGCCTGAGCAGCGACTTCGCCTGACGATAGGGATACTCAACCGCTAGCTCCAGAGCACGCTGCCTCACCCAGCCGGTCTCGCCCTGGTAGGGTTTAAGCCCCAGGACATCATCCAGCAGGAAGCCAAATCTACCTTCGTCCTTGTACTTCACCTTGTGCCTCTCAAACCTTATCAGCCCGAGACGGGTGAACAGGTATCGTGGCGCTTTCTCACGGCAACTCACTTTCCCCTTTGCCTCAGCCAACTCCTTCTCTTCTATCTGCTGCAATACCTTACCAAATACCTGTTTCCTGAACCTCTCTTTTTCCCTGGCCAGATACCGCTCCAGCCTATCGACATCCAGACCATCATCTGGTATACTAAGCTTAAGGGTCTCACTTACTCTCATGTGGGCTCACCTCCATCCTTGTGGTGGTCTTTCTTAAGGTGAGCCTACTTTATTTTTCTACCTTTGACAAGCACCAAACTTGTCACGCATCGAAACGTAGATGTAATCGACAGGATAGCTGAGTATGCTAGAAAAGGTTCTCGAATTCTTCAATACGGTCAATGACCCATACGAGATTAGGCATCGGATTAAAGACGACCCGAATTTTAGCACCCCGTCGACGTCTGGCTATGGCATCAGTCTATCAGTAGCGAAGCGGATTCTGGAAGCGCGGGATAATCTTCCAGGTGGACGCTTCGATTCCATTCAGCAGATCGATGACGTGAAGGGCATGGGAGCCGTCACGCTCCACAATATCCTTTACAGCTTCTGGACCGGCACTCAGGATTTCATGATGATCAAATCAGACCTTTCCTTTGATGTTCTCGTTACACCGGGGAAATGGGGCAGTCGAGGAGCGGGGGACGGGCAGTTCAACGACCCAAGGGGAATTGCAGTGGATGGGGAAGGAAATGTCTATGTGGGGGATCGCAACAATAATCGGATTCAGAAGTTTAGGCCCGACTACGTCCGAATCAAGTCTATACTAATCTACCTTGTTGGAATCAAGGATTATTAATAGCCGAGCGAACTCGCTTCAAACCTCGGCCGAATATTTCATTGAGCATTACCAAAAAGTCGAGTGCCATTGGCCTAAGCCTAGTTCTCCAAGAGTAAGTTAGATTTACCCTGGCTAGGTGGACTCTAGCTAAGGTATTTTATTTTGCCCGGGCAAGCGTTCGGCTTTGGGCTTTTAGCTTTATTGAGTTGTTAAGGTTGAATTGCTTACGATACCATTGTTTCACAAAAGCGCAGAATGTCGTCGGCTTTTTGGATCAGTGAGAATAAATGTTTGCAACCGATGCGGATACTGAACCTTCCTTATCTTGAAACGCTTGTTTGCTTATGGGGAGAATCCGCTTGTATTTTGAAATACGACTACGCTTGCGCAAAGACTCTAAAGGGGTTAACATAAGGGGCAGGGCATTAAGTGCTAATTATTGGGGAGTTATTGAACTCGATGCGGAAAGAGGTCCAAAGGCTCTTCAAGGAGAAAGACTCCCATTCGGCCTCTCGTTCTAGAGCGGGTGGACTACTTCGGCTTTCTTAGCGAAAGGACCTCGGTCAAGTCTTCATAGAGAGTACGAGTGCTTTCAGGCATCCAGTTTGGAGTGAGTTCTTAGTCATCTACAACTTTAAAGGTTAAAAGAATATTACGCTAGTAATGTAACCAATGAACAGATCAGTTTTAGTAATTGGTGGAGGTATAGCCGGCATTCAAGCCTCGATTGACCTCGGAAATATGGGCTTCAAGGTTTATTTGGTGGAAAAAACACCGGCCATTGGAGGAAGGATGGCGCAGTTGGACAAAACCTTCCCTACCAATGATTGTGCCATGTGCATGCTATCTCCCAAGCTTATAGAAGCTGGGCGGCATCCGAATGTCGAGATTATCACGCAGGCAAACGTAGAGAAGGTAGAAGGAGAAGCTGGAGACTTCAAGATTACCATTTTGAAGACCCCTAGGTATATTATTGAGGATAAGTGCACTGGATGCGGAGACTGCGCCGAGGTTTGTCCGGTAGAAAGACCCAGCGTTTATGAACAAGGATTGGCGAAAAGAAAGGCTGTTTATCGCCCCTTTATCCAAGCTATTCCTAACATTTTCACCATCAGCAAGAATGAGAGGCCTCCGTGCAGCACGACCTGTCCTATAAATAACAATGCTCAGGGTTATATCGCCCTGATCAGGCAAAGAAAGTTCAAAGAGGCCTTACGATTGATCCGAGAGAAGAATCCTCTGCCTTCTGTCTGTGGCAGGGTATGTACCCGTCCTTGTGAGACTGAGTGTAACCGCAGAGATGTAGACGAATCCATTGCCATAAGAGCTCTCAAGCGCTTTGTGGCTGACTATGGGTTAGGTGTAGGTGAGGAAGTAATGCCTGTTCCTCGTACCAAAGAGGAGATGGTGGCTGTTGTTGGTTCTGGACCAGCTGGTCTGACCGCTGCCTACGATCTAGTCAAAATGGGCTACGGTGTGACTATCTTTGAGTCTTTACCCGTTGCTGGGGGAATGTTAGCTGTGGGCATTCCTGAATACAGGCTACCCAAGGATATACTTGAGAGAGATCTTGAGGCTATTGGAAAACTGGGGGTGGAAATCAAGCTCAACACCCACATCGGTAGGGACTTGACTATCGATGACCTGTGGAACCAAGGTTATAAAGCGATATTTATAGCAGTAGGGGCACATAGGAGTCTAAAACTCAACATTTCAGGTGAAGATTTAGATGGTGTCTATCACGGTGTTTCCTTTTTAAGAGATGTTAACTTAGGCAAAAGGGTGGAAGTGGGAAAGAAGGTAGCTGTAATTGGCGGAGGTAATGTTGCCATTGATTCGGCTAGGACGGCACTCAGGCTCGGTGCTACAGGAGTGTTTATCCTTTATCGTAGATCAAGACAGGAGATATTAGCTGCTGAAGAAGAGATAGAGGGAGCTGAGAATGAGGGGGTCGACATCCATTACTTGACGACACCTATTAGAATTCTGAGCAATGATGGAAAAGTGATGGCTATAGAATGTATTAGAATGGAATTGGGAGAACCTGATGCCTCAGGTAGAAGGCGACCAATACCAATTGAAGGGTCAGAATTTACTATCGATACAGACATGGTTATTCCAAGCATCGGACAAGTTCCTGATTTTTCCCTCCTTCCTGAAAGTAGTAAATTTCGATTTGGGCGTGGAGGTACATTTGAAGTCGATGCCGTGAGTTTGGCCACTAACGTGCCAGGAGTGTTTGCCGGTGGAGATGCAGTGAGTGGTCCGGCTACTGTAGTCGAAGCTATGGCCGCTGGCAGGAGAGCTTCTAACTCTATAGATAGATATCTAAGGTGTGAGGATCTAAGGATGGGTTGGGAAGGCGAATTTATGACTACTACCCATGCCCCTTTGGATATCGATATCTCAAAGGTGGAAAAGAAACCTCGCCAGCAGATGCCAACGTTACCAGTGGAGGAAAGAGCGAGAAACTTCAAAGAGATAGAGCTAGGCTTTACCGAAGATATGGCTGTTGCAGAGGCTAGTCGTTGTTTAGATTGTGGTATATGCGCCGAATGCCTAGAGTGCGCCAGGGCCTGCAAAGCGGAAGCCATAGATCATTCTCAGCAGGAAAAGACCATTGAGCTGGATGTTGGGGCCATTGTCTTAGCCACTGGCTTTGATTTATATGATACCTCACTATTAGAAGAGTATGGTTATGGCAGCATCAAGAACGTTATTAATGCTATGGAATATGAAAGATTAATCAGTGCGTCGGGTCCGACTGGAGGGGAGTTAAAGAGGCCATCAGATGGAAAGATTCCAAAAAAAATTGCCTTTATTCAGTGTGTTGGCTCTCGAGATGTCCACCATAAGCTATATTGTTCAACTGTCTGCTGTATGTATGCTACAAAAGAGGCCATGTTGGCGAATGAACATCATCCGGATTTAAGGTCGTTCATTTTTTATACTGACTTAAGAGCAGTAGGCAAAGGATTTCAGGGGTATATTAATAGGGCTAAGGAAGAATACGGCGTGACTTATATTAGAAGTCGTCCCGGAAAAATCACTGAAGACCCAAAGACTACTAACCCCATTATTTGGTATGAGGAAACTACTACAAGGGAAATAAAAAACAAAGAAGTAGATTTGGTTATACTTAGTCAGGCACTAATCCCATCCCGTAGCTTTGTGGAGGTAGCCAGCAAGTTACATATAGGCTTAGATGAATATGGATTTGTGCGCGTTCCAGATAAACTATTTCACCCCCTAGATGCTGAGACGCCTGGTATACTGGCTTGTGGTTTTTGCCGAAGTCCGCAGGATATTCCAAGTTCTATCATCCAAGCATCGGGAGCAGCAGCCAGGGTCGCTGAACTCCTATCGAGTGGAGGCTAAGAATGCAAAAGATACGGGTGGGCGTTTTTATATGTCATTGTGGGAGTAATATAGCATCAGTAGTCAACGTTCCACAAGTGGTAGAATATAGCAAAGGGTTGCCCAACGTTGTCTATGCTCAAGAGAATTTATATACCTGCTCCGCGGATGGATTGCGTTCAATTAAGGATAAAATCGAGGAATATAACTTGAATCGAGTGGTGGTGGCTTCCTGTACTCCCAGAACTCATGAACCATTATTTAGGGATACCTGTGAGGAAGCCGGTTTGAACAAATATCTGTTTGAATTTGTCAACATTAGAGAGCAGTGCTCTTGGGTACATATGAATATAAAAGAACAGGCAACGAAGAAAGCTAAGGATTTAGTAAAAATGGGGGTAGTAAAGGCTTCTTTCTTGGAGCCCCAAGAGGAAGTTAAGGTCCCGGTAGAGCCTGCATCGTTGGTCATTGGGGGTGGGATTGCAGGAATGACTGCTGCTTTAAATCTGGCAAATCAAGGCTTTGACGTTCACTTGGTGGAGAAGGAAGGGGCACTTGGTGGTTTGGTGCGGCGTCTCTACAGGCTATTTCCAACAAACGAAGATGCAGAGGAATTAATCCGCCCAATTATTGAAAGGGTTAGGAATCATAAGGAGATAGAGATACACATGCCGGCCATCGTCAAGGATGTCAGCGGGTATATAGGTAGTTTTGATGTAACTGTCGAGGAAGGCAACAGTGAGAGAAGATTTAAGGTGGGAACAATAGTAGTCGCTACAGGCGCACAAGAGTTAAAACCCTACCATGGTTATTATGGTTATGGTGCGATGTTCAATGTGCTCACTCAGCTGGAATTAGAGGAGCGATTGAGAAGAGGGATAAATCATGTGGAAAACGTGGTAATGATTACTTGTGTCGGTGCCCGTATTCCAGAGAGGTCTTATTGTTCTGTATTCTGTTGCGTAACAGCCATCAAAAATGCGATCTTACTTAAAGAGAACACCCCCACGGCGAAGATCTATGTTTTGTATAGAGAATTAATGGCTTACGGAGCTGAATTCGAAAACTACTATCGAAAAGCGATGGAAGTAGGTGTAAGGTTTATTAGATGCGGCTTAGAAAGGCCTCCCCAAATTATAGGAAACGGAAAGGCAGCTGGGGTTAAAGTGTATGATGAGTTATTCGGTGAAGAAGTAAAACTTCCGTCTGATATGGTAGTACTTACCACACCGCTAGTGCCCTATCTAGAAAATGAGCAGATTTCCAGAATGTTGAAAGTGCCGTTAAGTGAGGATAAATTTTTCCTTGAGGCGCATGTAAAATTAAGGCCGGTGGAATTTTCCACCGAAGGTATTTATGTCTGTGGTTCTGCTCGCTGGCCAGCAGATATAGCAGAGTGCATTTCTCAAGCTTATGCTGCTTCATCCAAGGCTGCTATTCCCATGAGAAAGGGTTTTGCCACAGTTGAACCGATTACTTCATTCGTTAATGAGAGTATTTGTGTCGGATGTGGAAATTGTGCCCTAGTGTGCCCGTTTAATGCCATTGAAGTTCAATCTCAGAACGGGAAAAGAGTGGCCAAGGTGACCGCTGTTAAGTGTAAGGGCTGTGGGGGTTGTGTCGCTGCTTGTCCCAGCGGAGCAATGCAGCAGAAAGGCTTTACCGACCAACAAGTGATGGGGATGATTGATGCGTTAGTGGGAAGGGGAATATTTAATGCTCAACTACGAACCTAAGTTTCTCGTCTTTTGCTGTAATTGGTGTTCCTATGCTGGTGCGGACTTGGCAGGTGTCTCCCGTCTGCAGATGCCGCCGAATTTCTTAGTAATACGGGTGATGTGCTCATCCAGGGTAAGACCCGAATGGATTATTAAGGCATTAATGAGCGGGCTCGATGGAGTAGTGGTGTTAGGTTGTCACCCAGGTGATTGTCACTATCAAACGGGGAATTATTATGCTCGAAGAAGGATGGCTATAACTAAGAAGTTCCTCGAGTATATGGGCATTGAGTCACAGCGAGTTCAGGTTAGCTGGGTTTCGGCTTCTGAAGGCGGAAAATTTGCTGAAGTAGTTACTAAGGTGACAAAAGAGATGAAGGAGATAGGTCCCAACCGGCTGTTTACTGATGAAAGACGAGGGCATGGAGTCAAAACTACGTAGTGAGGCTAAGGCTCTACTGGAGCAGGGTAAGGTCGACTATATTATAGGCTTTGAAGACGGCAGTCTAAAATTCACCACTACTCCATTAATGACTAGTGATAAGGATGATACTAGCCGATTGGTAATTAACCCCTTTATCGTAAATAATCTTAGTGTATTTCTAACCGAGGTCATGGGGCGCGTTGGTATTGTTGCTAAGGGATGTGATAGCCGCTCCATTGTCAGCCTCGTGCAGGATAACAAAGTAGCCAGAGAGGATGTGGTGATTCTAGGTGTACCCTGCTTGGGAATTATTGACCTAGGCAAGGTGGAGGAGTTAGTGGGTAAGGGCAGGGATGAGATAGAGGATATCATTCGGGATGGGGATAGGGTAGTGATAATGGCTAGTGGGAATAAAAGAGAATTCCCCACCCGAGAAGTTCTTTTTGATAATTGCCTTAGCTGTGAGTTACCCACCCCCCAAGAATATGACATTCTTCTGGGTGAGCCGACCTCACTAGCCGATGATAGGGAGAGGGCAGCTAGTCAGAAGAAGATAGATAGTTTGAGAGATATGACTCCCGAACAGAGGTGGGAGTTCTGGACAAGCGAGTTTGACCGCTGTATTCGTTGCTATGCCTGCCGAAATGTATGCCCGGCTTGCTTTTGCCAGCAATGCTTTGTTGAGGAGACTGAGCCGCAATGGTTGTCACCGCTACCACGCTGGCAGGATAACCTCATGTTTCAGGTGGTGAGGATTATTCATGTGGCGGGAAGATGCACTGACTGTGGTGAGTGTGAGCGTGCCTGCCCGGTGAATATCCCGCTTAGAAGTTTGACCCGGGGAATGTATGATATAGTAGACGTTCTCTTTCATTATAGGGCAGGGATGGATAAAGAGGCACCGCCATTGCTAGCTACCTACGAAGCTACAGATGCCGAGGATTTTATCAGGTAAAAGGGTGACTAGTAAAAAGAAAATAAACAAAAAGGATATAGCCAAACTCCTCAGCGAATGGAGTCAGGAGTTTACCGTATTCGTGCCCTGGCGAGATGAAGGAGTGGCAAAGTGGGCCAAGTGGGACGGTAAAGATGCTAGTTTCTTAGATTGGTATCGGAATACAATTGTTCCGCCCAAGGCCATTTTCTTACCCCCGGTGGAGGGGATGTTCAGCTTCCAGAAAGGCAAGGAAGGCTATCATATAGAGCTACCACCATCAGATAGGCGAAAGGAACTGATTTTTGGTATTAGGCCCTGTGATGCTAAAGCCCTGGCTATTCTAGATATGATCTTTAGTGACACCTATGAAGACCCCTACTACCTTGCCAGAAGAAAAAATGGGGTACTAGTCGGGCTGGGATGCGTTAATCCCTATGATAGTTGCTTCTGCACTTCGCTTGGTAGCAGCCCTACTGATTCAACCAATGTTGACCTGATGCTTACCGACGTTGGCGACGAGTTGTTGGTGGAAGTGATTACGGATAAAGGTAAGGAGCTAATGACTAAGACCAGCCTGGCTCAAGCGGCGACTCAAGCCGATGAAGCCAGAGCTAGAGGAGAGAGAGAGGTAGCCTATAACAAAGTAACCAGACAGCTTGATACCAAAGACATTGAGAAGAAACTGCTGGCCAACTTTGACAATAAAGACTACTGGGAGAAGATAGCCGCCAAGTGTATAAGCTGTGGTATCTGTACCTTCCTCTGTCCTACTTGCTATTGCTTTGATATTAATGATGAGCTCATCAAAAATCAGGGGGAGAGGTTTAAGAGCTGGGATAGCTGTGCTTTTCCTCTCTACACCAAGATGCCAATGGAGAACCCCAGGGCGGAGAAGTGGCGGCGGCTGAGGCAGAAGGTATGTCATAAATATGAATTCTATCCTATAAACTTTGATGTTATTGCCTGTACTGGTTGCGGCAGGTGCATTCGCCTGTGTCCGGTGAACTGGGATATTACCCAAACGTTGGATAGCTTGCCCACTAAAGAAAAAGTTAAACTGGAGAAGTGATAGATGGCTGTTAGCGATATTAGCCACCGACTGAGGTTTCTCGCTGAAGGGAATGCCTACCTACCACACATAGCGGTAATAGAAAAAATAATTGATGAAACCTATGACGTAAGAACCTTTCACTTCAACTGTAAGGATGAGAAACTCCGTGAGGAGTTCACCTTTGAGTCAGGTCAGTTTGCTCTGGTTTCTGTTCTTGGCATAGGAGAAGCCCCCTTTTCTATTTCCTCAAGTCCCACTAGAAGAGACCATTTAGAGTGCAGTATACGTCAGGTGGGACGGTTAACTCGGGCTCTACACCGGCTTGGCGAGGGTGCGGAAATAGGTTTTAGAGGCCCTTACGGTAACTCTTTCCCACTCGATTTCTTAGAGGGTAAGAACCTCGTTTTTGTTGGTGGCGGCATTGGCTTAGCGCCTCTCAGGTCTCTAATCTGGAATGTTGTGGACAACAGGGATAGATATCAGAATATAGATATTATCTACGGGGCGCGTAGTTCTACTGACCTGTGCTTCAGGTATGACCTGGAGGCCTGGGGTAAGGATAAAACCATAGATATGGTGACTACTGTTGATAAGGGAGATGAGGTGTGGACAGGAAGGGTAGGTCTTGTTCCCGTGGTATTGGAGCAGGCGGCACCTTCAGCGAGTAATGCGGTAGCCATTGTTTGCGGCCCACCGATTATGATAAGGTTTACCTTGCCCGTGCTGGAGAAACTAGGCTTTACCCCGGAGCAGATGTTGACCACTTTGGAAAAAAGGATGAAGTGCGGTGTGGGTAAGTGCGGACGATGTAATATTGGCAATCTCTATGTCTGCCGTGATGGTCCGGTATTTAGCTATGCCCAGATTAAAGGCTTCATCTCTAGCGAGTATTAAGAAAATTGGGAAATGGGAGAAATTGACTCCATGGGTAATACTATCGATGAAATCATAAACGAGGCGAAGTTATTTTACTGCGTTGAATGTGGAAAATGTGTTGCGGTTTGTCCTTTGAGAGAGATATTCGATGAGTTTTCTTATGAGCTTTCCCCTAGAGGCATCACTAAGAGGGCCTTATTGGGGTACGATATCCCGGGAATCTTAAAGGGCAAAGAAATATGGTTTTGTCTTGGCTGTACAGTCTGTACGGAAATATGCCCAGCAGGAGTGAAATATGCGGAGTTCATCGAGTCTCTAAGATTTCTAGCTATTAGGGAAGGTATTACAGAGTATTGTTCTTTCTGTGAACGCTGTGGAAGCTATTTTCTAACCACACCTATACTTGACAACATACGAGATGTTATGGAGCAAAAAGGGCTATCAAACCATCTTCTAGCTTTATGCCCTAAATGTCGTAAGTATGATCTTGCAAAAGTAGTTTTGAACCCGACTTCCAATATTAGCTCGTTAAGCGTCTGAATATCTTCCCTAGTTATAGGGCTGCCTTTGCCACCACGATATTTAATGCCCCTTCGCACAATCTCGAGTATCAGTGGGCAGAACTTCTCCCTTGTGAGGTCGAGAGTGTTTTCTAGAAGAGTATTGATGGCAGGTTGCTTACTGCCACCTTGCCAAAACTTTCCGAGGCTAAGTTCACGGGCGATGCCTGCGAAAGAAATTCCTTGATCTGCAAATGGGTGGGCCTGTCCAGGGAGGAATGAATACAGAAACTCACTGATTTCTGCCAACGTTTGAGTTTCCTTCAGAGTTAAGCTCATCCTAATTCCATTGTGCCCCTTAAGGCACTCTCGCTTCCTTATTCAACCTGATTTTATCATGTTAGTGACCTCCGATGCATATGAGAACATACAACTGGACGATGGATGTATTTGGTAAGATGCTTTGAGACCGATTTGAGGTAGAGTAAGCCTTACACTGGGGAGAGTAACCAGTGAGGAGGCATGATGAGCAAGTTTTCTGCAGAGGAGAAGATAAGGATAGTATCAGATGGCATGCGCTATCCGGAAGGAATTACCGGGCTCTGTCATCAGGCAGGGATTTCACGGAGCACTTACTATCACTGGCAAAGGACACTTCTGGAGAAGGGGAAAGAAGGGCTAATTTCACGAAGGAACGGGAAGCCTGACCCCCAAAGGGCAAGGCTAGTTCAGGAAAACCAGCGGCTTAAGGAACTGGTGGCTAACCTCTCGGTAGATAATCTAGTTCTCAAAAAAAGATTGATGGGCAGGTAGTCATGGAGAGGAAGGTCTATCAGAGAAGTCAGGCGTGGGAAAAGTTTGAGATTCTACAGACGGTAGTCTCCTGTCCGCTGTCTGTTAGAAAAGCCTGCCAGAAGCTGGGTATCCCTAGGTCAACCTACCAGCGATACTGATTGGACAGGGACAATTATACGGCCAGGAATCGTTGTGGTTTTGTATTATCTATTCTTTTCAGACGATTGGGAAATGGGTGTACGATGGCACGTGATGATACCACCGCTTGACTGGGCAGAAATTTACCTTCGGCACCGATTTACCGAGGTAAGACCCTCATACGCTTTCAAGTTCTCATCGCTCGAAGGACAAGAAGAGCCTCGACCTGTCGAACCAGAGGAATCAGTGTGGCGCTAATCATTGCGCCCCCATTAATACATCCAAGGCGACCGAACTACTTTTTGGCTTCCTCACCTACAAAGTATTTGTGGCTTTCTGGGAATCTTCCTCTAGATATGCTTACATGTAGCAGTGGTAAGGCGTTGGTCTTCGAAATATCATAAAGGGCGAAGCATTTTCTAAACTCATTCCTCAGCTCTACTGTATCCCAGTGAGAGTAAGGGTAAATTGGTTCTTCGCTACAAGGCCGGCGCACAAATTCAAAAGCAAATGCTCCAAACGTTAAAACAACCTCCTAAATAAAACTTCGCCTAGCGTTCACCTTTCGTTAGATACCGTACCAGTGCGTAAAAACGTTAATTGGGTCGCGGGTGCGTTCAAAGTTGTTGACCGGAGCCTCAATGTCAGGGTAGCCAATTGCTATCGCCAGCGCTAAAAGCTTTGTTTCAGGAAGACCAAGATGCGCTCGTACTATCTCAGGCCAGTTTAAAGGCATCGTCTGAAGACAGGTACCCAACCCATAGGCCAGGGCAGCTAAAGCGATGGTCTGGCCCATTATACCTATATCCAAGATCGCTTGCGGGCAGAGTGATCTCTCGATATAGATAATTATTACGCTAGGTGCGTCGTAAGAGCGCCCTCCAAAAAGAAGGTAATGTCTTCTCTTCTCCTCCAGCCCTGGTGTTCCCGGCGGAAACTGGTGACGGTCAATACGGTTTCTAATTTCAATTGCTCTGCGGGCATATGGTTCGAACAACTCTGGATAGGGTATATCACAATTGACGTTCTTATAGGTGAGAGTAGTGGCATCCCATTCCGCCTTTATTTTTTCAATGACTTTATTATTGAGCTCTTCCAGAACCTTGCCTCCCAGTATGGCGAATTCATAGGTTTGTTTGTTGCTGCTGGAGGGCGCCCACAGGCAGGTTTCCAATAGCTCTTCCAGAATTTCTCTGGGTACGGGGGCTGGCTTGAAACTGCGAATGCTCCTCCGGGCACGGATTGCCTCAATAATTTCCATCATTGTATCCTCCTTTACTTAATCTTCATCGTTATGGGTCTTGGCTCCTTCATCTCCTTTTGGCTCTACATTTGATACAATATGCTTGCATTGATCGACCTTCTCTCACAGATTCAGTATGAACTATAGACTATTTGTGATGGAAACGTCAACAGCCTCGGTCAATTGAACTTTCTGACGGTTGGTATAATGGGGATCCGTGGGCTTTACTGAGTACTGTAGAAGGCATTTTATAGTGTCTACCGTCCCCTCTGTGGATGGAGCACCTACTAGGCAGGCGCGAATGCATAGGTCGCAGTCGGTGCAAAGTTCCTCCTCCAGCAGAGAATCGCTTGCCAGCGGGGCATCGGTAGCGACAGCGGCATATCTCACTCTAGGGCCCCATCTAGGATTGAGGACGAGTCGGCAGCGACTCCATACCCCCAGCCCAGCAGCTACCGCCGCGTACCGTAAAGAGAGATCCCCCACCAGTCCCCTGGTCTCCTTGCTCATCTCCAGGGGGGAGAAAGAGGCCACGGTGGCTGCATGGTATCCCGTTCCCTCCAGTAGC
>Ga0114921_10000591_pt1 | contig 15566 bp, 10 predicted proteins | sample BentaG_FD_87016 | JGI IMG/M metagenome (GOLD analysis project Ga0114921, IMG submission 87016) | Deep subsurface microbial communities from South Atlantic Ocean to uncover new lineages of life (NeLLi) - Benguela_00093 metaG | ecosystem: Environmental > Aquatic > Marine > Oceanic > Sediment ...
CCTGTAAATCTGGTAAACCAGGGTGTGCGCCAATTGCCAATCCTTTTTCATGCGCTAATTCCACCGTATGCCGCATAACAATTGGATCACCCCCATGAAGGCCGCAAGCTATGTTCACAGATGTTAAAAAATTCATGTTCTCTTCATCGTTTCCATATATATAATTGCCATAACTTTCACCAACGTCCGAGTTTAAATCAACATGGCTCATGTGTTCTCTCCTTTTCTCAAAATAGTTCACCTAAATATTTAAAACACTTAGTCCTCAATCTCTTCCAAATCTTTTTCAAATATCGACTTTTGCCTATAAAGTTCTTTATAGGCTTCTACAAGAGGTGCAGATTTAAATTTGACTTTATCTCCAGGCCTGATCTGGCCTAATAAAAAGAAATCTGCACTAATGTTTGTTCCCAACTTAGCATATCCGCCCTCACAGGGACCATCAGGACCAATGATAATTAATTCTGAGCCCGCCGGACATTGAATCGATCCTAATGGGTTCCCCTCTGTGGGAATGTTGGACAGATCCCTTCCGCCCAATTCATGAAGCTGAGAACCAGTGCGATGTTTGAATTCGAGGGCCGGTCCTTGCAAGCGAATTCCCATCCGATTTGTTTGAGAAGTAACCGTCCAGGTTGCCGACTCGAAGCGCTCTAAACTTTCCTCTGTAAAGAGTTCGTACTGAAGGCCGTAAACTATACGTAAGCGCCATGGAGGACCGTAGATCGGTCGTAACCTATCTGGAATTCGACGAGGTAGTACATCCTCAGAAGAATGAAATATATTTAGAATATCTCCTTTTTCAAGCTTCCGACCGCGAACCCCTCCCCTCCCTAAAAAGAGATACGTGGATCTACTTCCCATAAAAGACGGCACATCCAGGCCGCCGGCAAATAACAGATAAGCCCGCAATCCATTTCTCCGGCCGGAAATGGCCAGTTTTTGTCCCGGGATTACGGGCAAAGTCTGCCACATGGGAACAGGATTATTGTCAATTCTTGGCCCCAAATCGCCTCCTGTAATTGCAATCCAAGTCTTTTCAAAAAACTCCAAACACACTCCTCCCAAGAGAACTTCAATCCCTGCTGCATTAAGAGAATTTCCAAGAGCCATATTGCCAAGTTTAAAGGCAACCGAATCGAATGCTCCACCATCGGGAATGCCTTCGGAATAATGTCCTCGTCGGCCAAGATCTTGAACCATGCTCAAAATACCGGGTTTAACGACTTTACAAACCCTCATTTTTTGTCGAATCAATATGGCTTTCCTCTATTTTATAAGAATACTCGTCAATGTTTTCTTTTATATGTTCATATTCCTCACCATCAATTGGGAAAAAACGAATCATATCACCAGGATGAATAAGCAGAGGATCTTCCCCGAAAAATTTATGGCGGCCCTCTGTATCAAAAGTCTTAACGGGAATATTCCCTAACATCATAAGACCTCCGGGTGATCTTATGGAGTAATAAGTTGTTGTTGTACCCCCTATCCCGATTGTTCCTGGAGAGGTCCATTTCCTCGGTGTTTTATACTTAGAGTTCTTTAGAATTGTGAAAGGGGCAATTGGAAATGTTCCGAAACTACCATACATAAAAGATGTGTAGCTTACAAAATATATAGGCTGGGAATGAATTTCTATAACTTCCTCTACAGAAATATTGTTTTCTCTTGCAATGATCTCAAGGTTGGGGGGTAATCCGAATGCTTTTGCACATTCTCTGGTCCATGGATCATTATAATAAACGGGTAAATGGATTAGCCTTGAAGAAAACTTTTTAGGGACTTCTACCCCTTTCGCTATTAGGTCCTTCAACTTCTGAATAAGTTGATGGGCCTGCATAATAAAAGGATCGTAATGAACCATGATGGTGGTACGGAGGGCAGTTGTATCAATCAAGCCTGGAATATCAGACCCCCATATCATTTTCTCCAATGTGAGGATATATAAATTCAGGAATAAGCTTCCATCGTCACCCAATTCGATGGTTAAAAACGAGTCCCCTCCTATATGAAAGATCGGCTCCTTATAAATCATTGTGTCAACCTCTGGTTATTCGCCAAGCTTATTAATAGCGGCCAAATCCATTACAAGTGATCTGATTCAGGGATTCCATGAAAGAAAATATTAGGACTCGATTAAAGAAAATAGCTCATTGATATCATTAGCCTTTTCTATTTCCTTTACAAATGCAATGATATTCTTGATCTTACCTACATCATCAATTTCTATCCGGACCAGATCGATAAATTTATTCTCGATCTCTTCTTGAGTCATTGGATTCCGGTAATCTCCTTTGGGATTGTCAATTACCGACGTGAATTCTTGCCCATTATCCATCGTTACCGTTACTGTACAGGAATAGGAAGCTGGATAGCGCCGTTCAAATTCCTCATCTTTCTGCCATTCAACCTTCGGAATCAATTCAAGGACTTGAGGATCTTTAAAGTTCTCTTCACAAAACGTTTTGATATCGACATCTCCTCGCATCAAGGCGACAGCAGCCTGGTAAGGCAAACTAAATTGCGCATCTACTGTTGTTTGAGGCCTTAATTTTCTTTCTAAAGGAGTGGTTAGAAGTCTAATTGTAAAATCTGATGAACGTATTAAAATTTTCTTTATCATTTTCGGATCTGGATGATACGTCTTAAAAATTTCTCGACATGCATCTAAATGTCCTGCAGAATACCTGCAGCAAGGATAAAATTTGATACTCGATTTGGAAAAATTCCATGTCTTCCCAAAACCCTTTGCAATATAATTATTATCATATTCTCGATTGAATGAGTAGGCATTTAAGAAACCAGATTCGCCCTCAATAATTGTACTAGGACCATTAAACCCTTTTTCAGCTAACAATGCCGAGAGGAGGCCACACATAGCTGGATGACCTGCCTGAAGCCTCTTTGTGTATGAACCTTCAGCATTCCATTCCATTAAACCGGCCGCTTGGCTTCCTGCGATTCCCAAGCCCCAGACCGTTTTCTTGAAATCCAAATTTAGAAGCTTCCCAGCGGAGATTGCTGCACCAAATACCCCGCACGTACTGGTCGGATGGAATCCCTGATAATAGGTCTTTCCGAGAAATGCCGCGCCTAAACGGCAAACAACTTCGTTACCCAAGGCGATTGCTTTGATTAATTCCTTCCCAGGAGAGTTCAATTTTTGACCAAGAGCTAAACTACACGGAATCGTTGCGACACTCGGATGACTATTGGACTCGTTATGATCATCCGCATAATCAAAGGCATAAGATTGTATGGCATTGGCAAAAGCCGCGTTAGGGGCCGATACCTTTTGATTATATCCGACGATATTACTCTCTTCTGGACCACCCAATTCTAAGGCCAATTCCGCCGCCATTCGGCTAGATTCAACCCTTTTAGAGCCAACCATAGATCCCAAGAGATCCAAAACCAAGTTGGCCGCATGCTTACGTGCTTCTTCAGGTAAATCATCATAGCGGAGATTTACGGCCACATCGGCTATCTGTTCACTGATTTTCTGCTCTGTACTCATATCAATATCTTCTCCTTCCAATTTATAAACCTTTTTTAAGAACAAGAATTTTCTGTTTTGTATCTATTACCCTTTTTGTAGAAAATTGATAAAATTAACATTAAACTGTAAGTTACCCAAATAATTCGCTTTAGTTGCTTAATTCAGCCATAGGATAATTATCAGTAATTCTGAGTAACTCATTTAGTTTTGCTAATCTTTCACCTCCTAACACACCAGTTTTAATCATGGGTAATTGCCACCCTACCGCTATGTGGGCAATAGATGCATCATCTGTTTCGCCTGAACGATGAGAAACTACAACTTTCACATTATTTTTATGAGCAAGTTGAAAAGTTTCCAAAGCTGCCGTAAGGGTGCCAACCTGATTGGGTTTTACAATCATTGCATTTGCAGAGCAGAGCTTTATTCCCTGTTTAGTCCTTTCTGGATTACTGGCAAAAAGATCATCTGCACAGATAAGACAGTATTTCCCATATTTTTTATTTAACAATGCAAAGGATGAATAATCATTACTATGGAAAGCATCTTCGACATAAAACAAATTATATTTTTCGATTAACGAAGATAAAAATTCTATTTGTTCTTCAGTAGTTCTGCTTTTGCCTTCACGATGATATTCATATTCCTTTGTTTCAGTATTCCAGAGTCGATCCGCGGCAAGATCAAGGCCAATTCCAAGTCTAATACCTGTTTTTTCTGTTACTTCACGGGAAACATCATAAATAATATCAAAGGATTCAACATCTGTTAAATTAGCTACCCATGCTCTTTCATCATCCATGCCACCGGCAAAACTCGAGTCCTTCACTTCCAAAACTTTACCTATTTTTTCATGTACCTCAATATTAATCATTATCGCCTCTTTAATATCTCGGGCACCAATAGAAACGACAAGATGTTCTTGCATGTCTGGAGCAGATCCCATACTATGTGCTCCACCACCAATCATATTGCCCAGAGGATATGGATACGTAAAACTATTCTTTAAAGCAAGGTGTTTATATAGCGGTATCTTTAAAGCTGAAGCAGCGGCTTTGGCAATTGCCAAAGAGATAGATGACGAAGTGTTTCCTCCGATTCGTTCAAAATTATTGGTACCATCTATTTCCCTCAAGAGAAGATCGATTTTCCTTTGATCGGTAGAATTTAACGCAAATAATTTTGGTTTTATTTCGTTTTCAATAATTTCTATTGATGCGTTGAGTCCTTCTGGTGAATAAGCAGGGGCTTCAAATTCCCCCCTGCTTCCGGGTGCGCCAAATGGAGCAGCTACTCTTCCAAAACCATTTTCTGTAATAATATCGATTTCTAAAGTCTCTACTCCTCTACTGTCAAAAACTTTTCTTGATAAAACATTAGTAATTATGGGCATATCCCACCTCCATTTTAATTAGAGGTCAATCGTTTACTCGGTTTGCAGTATAGGTTGAATTTTCACTGTTGTTTGGTTGTTCTCTAATTGAAGGAAAATGTTTTGCGACCAACTCTCATCCATTTCAGGCCAATCTTCTCTGTTGTGTGCCCCTCTTGTTTCTTTTCTCAGCATAGCGGCCAATGTAACGAGCTGTCCAATTATCATAAGATTCTCAACCTCTAAAAGGTCAGCAAGCGTTTTAAATGACCGATCGCCTATGAGACACATTTCATCTATTTTGTTTTTTTTAATCTCTTCAACCACTTGAGTGGCTTTTCGAAGTCCTTCTTCGTTTCTAATAACCCCCACACATCTGCTCATGATTCCCGTGAGCTCGTCTTTTACCTCGAGGTGATCAATCCCTCTATGTCGTTTAAGAATTTTTTCGATGCGGTCTCTTATTAAAGCAACTTTACTTGGTGATACAGGGGTACTCGATACTGAAAGTGCTCTTTTTGCTGCATACTCACCTGCGATAGCCCCAAAAACCTGGGTCTCCGTCAGTGCATTCCCTGCCAGACGATTCGCACCGTGAACCCCGAAGGCAACTTCACCAGCGGCGAAGAGCCCATCTATTCCCGTTTCACATTTCTCATTGATAACGACGCCTCCTATAAAATGATGGGCGCCGGGGGCCCACTCATATGGCTGCCATGTGGGATCAAGGTTTTCTGCAGCGCAGGCCTTCATGAATCGTTCAAACTTGAGTAATTCCTGTTTCGGAACGCCCGACAAGTCCCCAAACACTCCTCCATGGGGAGTACTGCGTCCGGTCAGTATTTCTTTCTGAGCACATTTTGCCATTTCAGCACGAGTTACAAGCTCCAATTTATCAGGATGATATTTCTTCATGTAACGCTCACATAATCCGTTGTAAAATCTACCTCCTAAAGTCACGAGACCATCCGCTGGGGGGACCCACCCCCGCAGAGATTTGGGATAAATCATGCATGCCCTACTCTGCATAAATTCCATATCCGATAACTGAGCGCCCACTTTATATGCAAGAGCATACCCATCTCCTGTTATTCCTGACAGATTGGTTGTAAGAGAATACAAATTCCCCGCTCCTCCAGTAGCAAGAATTACCGCTTTAGCGTTTATTATCAGAATCGTATCTGTTTCGAGTTCTAAAGCTGCGGCACCCACAACCTCGTCTTTCTCTTTAATCAAATCCGTTATCATCACATGGTCGAGGACACGAATACCAAGCCTTTTGACTTCTTTAACAAGTCCTTTAATATACCCCCCTTGATAACGCTCACTTGCTATGACACCACGCGGGATCGAGCAAGCAGTAAAGGGAAAAAGTTTGTAATCCCCATCCTCTTTGTCGAATTCGGCCCCGTACTGTTCGAGATCTTTGGCTCTTTCGCGTGCATGGTCGACAAGCAGCCTCACCAATTTGGGATTGTTTAGATAATTGCCTCCGCGAAGGGTGTCCTCAAAGTAGAGGTCATGGCTGTCTCGTTTATCAAAAGATGCCAACATACACCCCATCGCAATAGCCGTAATACAACCAGAAGGGAAGGCCCCCTTCGACACAACTAAAACATCAGCACCAATATTCTTGATCTCGATGGCAGCTCGCAACCCCGCACCACCAGCACCAATAATCAAAACACCCGTTTCCAAACGCCTTTCCTTGATTTTTGTCATCTCTTACAATCTCCTTCGCGAATCTTTAACACCATATAATAATAATGACAACTTTTCTTTCCCTTTCGTTTCTTTACTCCTTCACTCTGCAGCGATCAACTTAGGGTGAAAGGGTTCTCTTAGGAACGAATGCATATCCTTTCATTAGGCAACGGGCCGTTCTGTCTACTGTCGCTCTCTTTAAAACATAGCCTCCATTTTCAAAATCCACCTTACCCTCTGGAATAAGAATACCAGCTGGATGGCCAATGCGAAGTTCTCCCTTTTCTATAATTCCCGGACGAGCCATTTGATTGGCTATCGTTCCGGGAATCATCGCAGCCGCTACCGTGCATATGGTTCCCGTTACAGGGTAGGTCTTATGCATTTTTTGCATAAAAAGCAATCTGACAACCAAATCCACAGAATCTTCACGTACTTCTTCGCCTGTTGTCCAATTCTTATAAGACAAAGGAAGCGCACAAATCGCAAAAAATGGGCTGTAAGGTACTTTTTTTGTTGCTTCTCTCCAATCATCACAAAGTCCCATTTTTTCTGCTGCAACACTTCTTATCTTTTCGATCCTTTCTAACAATCCAGCATTAGAGTCTATTTCTTGAGGCGTCTCGCTTCCTTTCAACACCAGACTATCCGCTCGAACAAAAACCACCGGAATAGCTGCATCCACCAGGGAAACTTCTAAATCTCCTTCTCCTTCTATATGCAATGCATCCGTAAGATTTCCTGTGGGAAGGAGTCTGCCCGTAATAGATCCAGCGCTATCAGACCAATCTAGTACTATCTTTGCTCCTGTTCCTGGGACTCCTGCAATAACGTGGTCTCCCTCTACTTCAGCTTTATTTCCTTTCACTGGAACTTCCGCAATAATAACTTTTCCAGTGTTTACCTGATGAATCCTTACCTTTGTCATTGGTTCCACTGCATCAACAAGTCCCTCATCAATAGCAAAAGGGCCCACTGCCGCTGAGATGTTTCCGCAGTTGGATTTCCAATCAATCATCGGTTCCACCATGTTTACTTGACCAAAAAGGTAATCAACATCACACACCTCACGTGTGGGTGGACCAATAATGGCTACCTTGCTGGTCAGGGTATCCGCGCCGCCAAGACCATCGATCTCCCTTGGATCAGGGGCCCCAAAAATACGGCGAATGATTTTGTCTCGCAATGCCTCCTCTTTTGGCAAATCATTTCGATGGAAAAAAATTCCTTTGCTGGTCCCCCCCCTCATTATAGTACATTTAACCAATTCTTGGATTTCCACTTTACGCCTCCCTGTCTTAATATTATTAATGGCTGTTGCTTTAGCCCCAAAAAATAATGCTCAGGCTTCCAGGTTCTCGATGTGACTCCATAGCCCAGCGTCAAGCCTGACACAAGCATAGGGAGTCAGAAAAAACTCTTGGATACGCTCTGATTGCCCATCGAAATTAGCATGCCCAAAAGGACGACATAAATGGTGGAAAGGCCAAATACCCACCGAATCATCGGTTCATCTTTCCTGATTCCAAAGCATTCATAGAGAATCAGCCTTCATCCATTGAGAGCATGGAAGATAACCTGTATGGCTAAGGTCCACTCTAAAATTGCGAAAATAAAAAACCGAAGAAACCCTCATCTCGGCATCATAGAGGCCGGGTGTATAAAGATGGGTATAAATATGAAACCATACAAAGGCCACCAATAGGAGCCTTGCAATGCAATACCCCAGGCCATGACAAGAGGCAACCCCATTGTCTTTAAACACCCCTCCCCCTCGTTCACAGAACAAGACCACTACCTTGGTCTGCGGGTCATTCTCAAACAGGGTTTCGATGTCGCTTCCAAAAAGAGGCAGCAGTCCCGTTCGTTTAGTATCATCATGGGCATGGGGGGCCAAAATGGATTCAAGGTGCAAGCGCCTACCGAAAGTTCGGCAAAACCGCTTCAAATCGTAATGAAGGCAGTTTAAAGAACGAACGCCGCCACTGGCCAAAGTCATTATTTGCAGCAATTCCCGTGCGGAACGTGTTGAAGGCAGCAGTATCCATTTGGCGGTGGTGTCTCCATATTTTCTGAAACAAAACTTTCCAGAGCAGTTTTTTTCTGCCTTTTCAAAAAAAATTCCCAAAAGATACATATTCCCCTATTTGTTTTCCTCCTTTAGCTTCGTGACTGCGATCTCCTTCAATTTGAATTTTTGAACCTTTCCGCTGGCAGTGCGGGGAAAGTCCTCGAGCATGATGACCATGTCAGGAATGAGGTATTTCACGGTCTTGTCCTTCATATAAAGGGCAAGATCATGCCTGGTGATGACATCCGAGGGGTCCTTCGGAATGATGCACGCCATGGTCTTTTCCCCGAGACGTTCATCAGGATACCCTACTATCTGACACTCCTTGACCTTTGGGTAGGTATAGATGATTTCCTCCATGTCCGTTGCATAGATGTTTTCGCCGCCCCGGACGATCATGTCCTTGATCCTTCCCTTCAACCGGATGTTCCCGCCTCCGTCCATGGTTCCTAAGTCACCGGAATGGAACCAGCCCAATTCGTCCACCGACTCCGAGGTCTTTTCCGGGTTCTTGTAATATCCAATGAAATTGGTAGGCCCTCTATGGCAGATCTCCCCTAAGGTATTTACTGGAACAATGCGTCTACTTTTGGGATCGACTATTTTCACTTCATTGCCTACATCCAGTGGAGGTCCAGGGCTTTCGGAAATCACTTCAATGGGAGAATCAGGAAGGCTCAATACATTGCAGCCACACTCGGTGGTTCCATCGCCCTGAAGCATGCCGCAGCCAAACCGATCCACGATCTGCATGGCCACCTCCGGTGGCATGGGAGCCCCGGTGAAAAGTATGTACCTGAGGGAAGATACGTCGGTTTTTTCAAAATTTGGATGATTCATCAAGTCGATGTACATTGTGGGAACACCGATTGCGATTGTTGCCCTGCATCGTTCAATTTCTCTTAGGGAGACGTGAACGGAGTACCTTCCCATAATCACAAGGGTCCCTCCGGTCAGGAGGGCCGTGTGCTGAACGACGCAGTTTCCGGTGGTGTGAAAGAGGGGCGTCATGCAGAGCCAAGTATCCTCAGGGGAGGCCTCCATTCGATTAGCAAGGCCCATTGAATGAAGCATGCGGGTATTATGGGTGTGGACCGCTCCTTTCGGAGTACCCGTTGTCCCAGATGTGTAGGCAATTTCCAGCAGGTCATCGGCCTCCACCGGGTTTTTAATGAGATACTCCCGCAGGTAATTCTCGCCATAACTTTGATTGAGGTCTCTTTGAAGGAGCTCATCGAAATCGTGCATCCAGGGTCTTTTCCCCTCTCCTTTTACGATCACGTTTTCCAGATGAGGGACATCCGAACGAATCTGCTCCATTAGATCGACAAAGGAGAATCCCCTCCATTCTTCTGGGATGAAAATAGCCTTGGCTTCCAGATGATTCAAGATGGTGCTAACCTCCACCTTCCGGTAGAGAGGGTTCATGGGCGACACAACCACCCCCAGCCGGGCACAGGCATAAAGGGAGATTGTATACTCTGGCCAGTCAGGGGAAAGGACCCCTACACGGTCGCCCCTTCGAAGGCCAAGATCCAGAAGGGCCATGGCCATTCGATCGACCTTTTCGTTGAGATCGCGATAGGTATACTTGGTCTCTCCGAACCAGATTGCTACACGGTCTGGGAAGCGCTCCGTACTGTTGTCCAGCATCTCTCCAAAGGTCAACCCCTTTGCGATGCCCGCTCCGGGCCGATGCCGGTAACTCATTCTCAACTCTTTCATACAAATTCCCTCCGATCAACAACAGGGTTTCAAGAATATAGGTGGAGTATTGAAGCAATGGAGCCCTTTTTTTTCCACTACTCCAATACTCCATTAATTAACTGGTTTTAACTTTCCTCGCCATGATTTCTCGGAGCTCAACCTTCCGGGTCTTTCCACTTGGAGTTGAGGGAAACTCATCCATGACCTCGATACGATCGGGGATCTTGAATCTTGCTACTTTGTCCTTGAAGAAGGCCTTGATCTCATCATGCAAGATCGATTCCCCCTCCTTCGGAATAATGCATGCGCAGGTCTTTTCGCCCAGCCTCTCGTCAGGGATGGCGACGACCGCCACCTGTTTTACCTTTGGATAGGTATAGAGAATATCCTCAATTTCGGTCGGCGAGATGTTTTCGCCGCCTCGGACAATCACGTCTTTGATCCTTCCTACGATTATCAGGTTCCCGTCTTCGTCTATCTTCGAAAGGTCACCGCTGTAAATCCATCCCCGATCGTCGATGACCTCGGATGTGCGCTGCGGGTCCTTGAAATATCCGATACAGACGTTTTGCCCCCTCGCGCAAGCCTCTCCCTCTTGACCAATAGGAACAACCCTCCGATTTTTATCGACTACTTTATGCTCCATACCAGGTTGCGGACGTCCCACCGTTTTGCAAACCACCTCGATAGGGTCATCCAGGGAAGTGATATTGCTGATAGCGGTCTCGGTCATACCATAGGCTGAGGTCACATAGCACCCCATCTTTTCTATGATCTGTCGCGCTACTTCCACCGGTAAGGGCGCACCTGCCAGAACCATTGTCCTCAACGAAGAAATATCGTATTTTCCCAGATCAGGATGCTGGAACATCATGATAGGCATGGTGGGAACCCCAATCGGTATTGTTACCCTGTTTCGCTCGATCTCCTTTAAGGCCTCCTCGACGTTCCAGGTCTCCAACAGCACCCCACAAGATCCACTGATGACCGAGGTATAAAAGGCATTGACGAGCGCCGTGGTGTGAGAAAGGGGGACCATGATCAGCCAAACATCCTCGCTGGTGAGACGGGTCCCATTGATGGTTCCGAGGGCGGACCGGCATCGGGTATTGTGAGAATGCATGACCCCTTTGGGTTCGCCCGTTGTGCCAGATGTGAAAACGATCTCCAACAGGTCGTCAGGTTCCACTGGATTTTCTTTCAGGTAAACTCGATGGTAATAATCGTCCGGATAAAGATCCTCCCAGTCTTTCTCAATCAGTTCCTCCATCAGAAGCTCATGAGGATGATGTTTTTTCCCGGAAACGATGACATGCCTTAATTGGGGTAGATCTTTCTTAATATCAGCGATCAGGTCTGAAAAGGAAAAGCCCCAGAACTCAGGGATCATTATCAATGCGACTGCCTCAGTTCTATCCAGGATATATCGAATTTCTCGCTCGCGAAGCCTTTCTGAAATAGGGACGAGAACTGCCCCTATCTTGGCCAGGGCCAGGGCAGAGTAAATAAATTCAAGCCGATTGGGGAATAAGACCGCGACCTTATCTCCATGGCCAACGCCTAGGTCGATCAGAGCCAGAACCAGTCGATCGACGATTTGACCGAGTACCTTCCAGGTCACCCTTTTTTCTCGAAACACGAAGGCTGCTTTGTCAGGAAAACGACGGATCGTCCGCTCGAGGTATTCGCCCAGAGTAATGCCCGGTGGAATCTCCCCGGGCGTGTGGTAATAACTTTGAGTGAGTTTCCCTCCTTCCATTTCTTCCCTCCTCTACAGATAAAAACGATCCGTTCACTCCGGTCAGAATCTTCGAAGTTTATGAATCGACAGTTACCTTAACGCATACCGCTTCGGCATCATACTTCCTTTACAAGATCTTCATAAACAGTCCAAAATCCCTGATGGACGGCCTCTTTGATGTTGCCAGGGGTTCTACAATCCCCGATGACCTTGATCTTACAACCGCATATTCGAAGCTTCAGCTCTAATTCATTGTTCGGCTCTGAACCAACAGCTAAGACCACGGAATCGGCCGGTACGGTTAGCCTCTGCCCTTTAAACTCTACTATTGCCTGGGCATTGGCGATCGACTGAAGCTTACAACAGGTCATCGTTTCTACGCCGAGCCGATTCAGCCTTTCTAAAAGGAGAACTCTGGTCCTTGGTTCAACGTCCAAGCCAACGGCCTCCAGTTCCTCTATAAGCCTCACCTTCTTTCCCTGCTCAGCCAAGAACTCGGCAGTTTCGGAACCCACCAACCCCCCTCCAACCACCAGAACATTCTCTCCAACAGTGCATAAACCTGACAAGACATCACGGGCCATCACCACATTTGGCTGATCCACTCCAGGAAGAGGAGGACGGATTGGTCGGCATCCAGTTGCCAGGATCAAAAGATCCGGCCTTTTTCCGTCGAATGCCTTCTCTGTAACGTCTTCTCCGAGGTGTAGCTCGATGTCAAACTGGGGGAGTCGGGCCTCATAGTAATTTATGATGGTCTTTAAAAGGGCCTTGTGGGGTGGGGCAGAAGCTGCCCACAATTGACCCCCGATCCGATCCTCTCGTTCATAAAGAGATACTCGGTGTGCTAAAGAAGCAGCCATGCAGGCAGCTTCCAATCCTGCCGGGCCTGCTCCCACCACCATGATCTTTTTCGGTTTTGAGGGCATCATGAACGGCACCTGATTTTCGCGGCCAGTCAATGGATTAACGGAACAGGTGATGGGTTCCTGGTTAGTGATGGCCTCAATGCATCCATTACAGGCAGTGCATTGCCTGATTAGCCTCTTAATGCCATCTTTGACCTTCTTGGTCCATTCCGGATCGGCGAGCAGAGCTCGCCCCATAGCAACCAGGTCAACCTTATTGTCCCTCAGAAGCTGCTCGGCCGTCTCAGGACGGGAGATGCGCCCAACCCCAATGACAGGCAAACCGACCTCTCTTTTGAACGTTTCCGCGAATTGAGCCAGGCAAGCCTCGGGCATGGCCTGGGGCTGAATGCAATAAAGGGATGATTGGGGGCCCTCGGTGGTCCCTGCTGTGACATGGAGAATATCGACTCCAGCATCCCTCAATTTCTTCCCCAAGGTCAGGGCCTCCCCGAGTTTATAGCCTCCCTCCTCATATTCCTTGGCGCTGATCCTGAAGATGAGAGGAAAGTCGTCCCCCGCCGCTTCCCTTACGGCCTTTGCTACTTCAAGGGGAAACTGCATCCTATTCTCCAAACTGCCGCCAAAATCGTCTGTGCGTTGATTGGACCTGGATGAAAAGAATTGGTGGATGAGATATCCATGGGCACCGTGGATCTCAATGGCATCGAAGCCTATCCTAAGAGCTCTCTTGGCAGCCCGTGCAAAATCGGAGATGGTCTCTCGTATGGCCTTAGGACTTAAGGCCTGGGGAATGGGCGTCCCAGCCCGAACGGGGATCTCCGAGGCCGAGACGATCTGACCCCCACTCACCTGAGGATTTACGAGTCTTCCAGCATGGTGGAGCTGAATGGCCACCTTTGATCCCGCCTCATGAATGGCATCGGTTAACCGCTTCATTCCCTCTTCATGGGCTGGTTCAAATAGGCATAGGCATCCTACTCTATGCTTGCCTGTGAGGCTTACTGGAACAGCCTCGGTTATGATCAAGCCCACACCTCCCTCTGCCCTTGCAAGGTAATAGGCTATTGCCCGAGGGGTGAGGTGGCCCTGGGCGTTGGATAAGTTATTACCCATGGAGGGCATTACGATCCGGTTTTGGACCACCAGGTCTTTTATCTTGAAGGGTTCGAACATGAAGGGGTAGGGCATCATTGCCTCCGATTAACTAGCGAAGTTTTGCCTCCCCGGCCCGTACCGGCCCGGGACGGGCAAACCGACGAGGCACGAATTCAATAGGAAAATCCGAAATTCGAATACCCGCCTGCCATGCAAAGTATTTAGGGATAGAATAATAACCATGTCAATAACATTAGCTTTTAGGTACTACCCTGAATCTACACAAAGGCAACTGATAAGAATTGCCTTTCTGAGGCAGGAAGTATAGGGAAATTACCGTTGTGTGTCAAGGTGCAATCATATCCGTTATGTTGAGGTTACAGTCTCTATGAAGGTGGTTGAGAGGGAGATAGATTTGGACCGATCAAATTTTTTTGAGGTTTTTGCGCAGTTTTTTCTCAAAAAGTGAACTCTCCTCGCCTTGAAAGGCGGGGCATCACGATCGGCATCCCATGTGATGCCGATTAATAAGGAATTATTTTCATTGATGCATTCATCCCCGCCTTGAAAAGCGGGGCATTCTGCTATTCTTTCGTAAAAAATTGGCTTGATTGGGACACACAGCTCCAATTGAATCGAGCTTCCCTTTCAAAAATTATGCTGAAAAGGCATCCGGATATTGCTCATCCACATAGAGATAGTCATCCGACCCGCCCGCCTCGCCTGAGCGAGAGTGATGGCGGGCAGGTGGGGGGATCAACCTCATTTACCCTGTTAGGCGAGACCGCAAGCGGTCTCGCCTAACGCGGCGGATGCAAGCCGCCGCTGGTGGGGCTAACTCCGGTCGGCCTACGGCTCCCTCCGTCAGCCCCACAACCCTGCTTCCACCTCAATCAAGAAAGGGAATACAAACTCAGAAACATTATACTGTTAATACTTGCGTTTTCCAGCAGATTCAAAACAAGGAGCATATCCGAAAGTTATTATTTAACAGGGTGAATCTTCTGGATAAGCCTGGCCCAGTTCTTGCGGTATTCTTTTGAATTCTCTTCTGGTTCGATAATATTAGGTATCAACCCATCCTGGTTTTCCTTTTGTCGTCTTCCACGGGAGACGTTCCTGTAGTAGCCATAATAATAACTATCTGCTCTCCCTTGTTGGGTATGTGAGAGCACATGGCGGTTCACCCTGCTAAATAGACGAGTGGAATCAGAGGACATTGTTGGGAATAATAGTGGACAATGAAAAGAAGGCAAATGTCCCATGCCTATTTTTTAACAGGGCATGCCATTCGAGTGCGTCAAAGAGCTTTTCTTCTTTTCCATCCTTGGATTGATAGATAACCTTGCACTCTCCTGGAACGTAAGCCATTCTCTCCTGAGAGAAACCCGCCTGCCATCGCGACACCCGCCCTCCTGCCAAGCCAAGCAAGGCGGACAGGTCACGAGCGGGCAGGGGGGCGCGGATAATGTAACTAGGCCAGGTTTTTTATGGCCTCTTCA
>Ga0114921_10000592_pt1 | contig 15562 bp, 15 predicted proteins | sample BentaG_FD_87016 | JGI IMG/M metagenome (GOLD analysis project Ga0114921, IMG submission 87016) | Deep subsurface microbial communities from South Atlantic Ocean to uncover new lineages of life (NeLLi) - Benguela_00093 metaG | ecosystem: Environmental > Aquatic > Marine > Oceanic > Sediment ...
ATTGGAAGTAACTTGAATCTACCGAATCACGTAAAAAAAACAGCTATTAGACTTTATATACAAGCATTTAAGAAGAAATTATTACGCGGTAGATCTATTAACGGTATGGTCGCTGCGTGCTTATATTTCGCATGTAGAGAGAGAAAAATACCAAGAACGCTTCAAGAAATATTAGATCAAACATCTGTTAATGCCAAAAATGTTAGAAGATGTTACAGAACAATAATTCGAGAATTAAATTTAAAAGCACCATCAACAAATCCGATTTCATTAATCCCTAGGTTTGTCGCTGAATTAAGTTTGGATGCGGAAACGGAAAAAACTACAATAAATATTCTCCAGTCATTTATTACAAAATATTCAACTAGCGGAAAAGACCCAAAGGGTTTATGTGCAGGAGCACTTTATCTTGTTTGTAAAAAGAGAGACAAGAGGATATCTCAGAAAGAAATTGCTAATGTTGTGGGGGTTACAGAAGTAACTCTTCGTTCGAGATATAAAGAATTAGTAAATAAGTTAAATATAAAAATATGATTTTTATTTTAGATTTCTTTTTTTAAAAGTAACTTAATAAAATCGGGCAGTGTTAATAAATAACTCTGAGCATTGGGTAGTTGTTCTTTAATCTTCATGAATAATTGAGAATAATGCTCTGCTCTATCTTTTTGTTTTAGAACTTCGTTTCGAGATTGTTCTCGAATTGGCTCAACAGGTATACCTCGCAATACGGATCTAGCGGGAATTGTTAAACCCGGAGGGACTTGACTGTTTTTTACGATGATAGATCCTTCTCCTATTGAACATTCTTCATATATTAGAGTACCTTCCATAATTTGTACATAATCTTCCATAAAACAACCAAAAATAGTTACTCCCGATTCAATAATACAATAACGACCAATATTTATCGAACTTTTTTGGGATCGCGTAAACATCATAACACCGTTAAATATAGTAGTATACTCGTTAATGTTTATTTTTGAATTTTCAGCACGGATTATGCAGCCAGGCCATATAATCGCGTTATCGTTTATAACAACATCCCCAATTAGAGTTGCTAATGGAGATACATAGCAATTACTACTAATTGTTGGACTTCTTCCATTATATTCAAGCAAAACCATAAATTTTTTCACTTAATTTATTATATTTAAACTAAAATGATGGTAAAATTTAAACCATTTAAATTTAATTTAATTATCTTCTGCTAGCAATTACTTTGCTTTTGACTGAGATTGTTCCATTCTAAATATTGGAAAACAAATAGTCTATTAATTTTACATGAAAACTTGGACAGGATTTTTTGCTTCAAAAAAGTAAAAATCGTCATGTGGGAATTCTAAGCTAAGAAAATTATGCAATTTTCTTAATGCAATTGTATTACAATTATAAAGAGATATTCCAATTAAGTTTAGCCCTGTGTCCTTTGCAAAACTAGCTAAACTATGATTGAAATTTCCGGAAATAAAGCAATCACATCCGTTCTTTAAAGCTTTTCTTAGATAATTTAAATCAATTGTTTCTCTTCCCACAATACAAATTTTATTGATTTCAGTATTTGAATCGCCAACAAATAAAATCTTTTCTACATTTAAATTCGATTTAATCCTATTCAACAAAGTTTCGATAGTTAGTGCTCTTTTAGCCTGTGTATAAGAATTTGGCAAACAAATCCTCCCAATTGGAACTTTCTCGCTTCTATCATTCTTAATATTTAGAGGTTTCTCTAATTTTAAATGTAAGGCTTCCATTAATGTGTCGGAAATTCCTCCTTCTGCAGCTATAAAAGAAGAATTTAGAATATATACTAATATAGGATATTTAGAGAGTAATGTTATTTTATTAATTAGAAGTTGATTGAAATTAGTAATTGGATCTTTAGTAAGACCATGCAAAGAAATAATAAGATTAATTTTATTTCTGATAGCATAATATATCGATTCTAAATTCAAATCGACTGTAAACATTAGTCTTTTTATGTGTTTTTTGTTATTAGCTTGACCGTAATATAGACCATAAAATTCAGAATTAATTCCGTATATTTTCGGAGATAATTTTTTTTCAATTAATGATTTAAGCTCGTCATAAAACATATATATCAAACCCTTTTAGGTATTAATTGAGATAAAAACTAACTACAAAAATTAAAAGGCTGTGTTAGTTTTTTTAAAAATCAATAGCTCTTGTTTTATTTAGAAAATGATTATTAAAAGGTGAAAGATTTGGTAAAGGATGAAGAATGCATTTTTTGTCAAATAGTAGAAAGAAAAATTCCCTCTCAAATTCTATTCGAAAACGATAAAAATTTAGCTTTTTTAGATATTTTCCCCGTTTCAAAAGGTCATACAATTGTTATTCCTAAAAATCATTATAAAAATTTAGAAGATATTCCTGTCCATAAATTAGCTGAAATATTTGAAGTTGTTAAAAAAATCTCTGGATTAATTCATAGAAAATTAAAAATTGATGGATACAATATTTTACAAAATAATTTTAAAGCTGCCGGTCAAGTAATTAACCATTTTCACATTCATATAATTCCTAGAAGCAAAGCGGACGGGAAATTCCAGTTATTGATTCCTAGAGTACAATCAAAAGAAGAAGAACTAAAAAAAATCTTAAATACTATTATAGAGTAAATGGATATTATTTTTATGTTTAGTTTATAAGGATATTTTAAGATAGCTAAATAAAAATATATAACATTGATCATGAAAAAATGGAATTCGATTAAAAAGAATACTAATACCCTTAAAGAGAAAATTAAAGATTTCTTTATGGACGAATATGGTGGCAACCTAGTTGAATATGCTTTATTAATTGGATTAGCTTTGTTCATTTTTTTTATAATTGTTGGTGTTATGACATCCTTGTTAGACTGGCCATTAGACTTAGTAAGTGATTTTTGGGAAGATTTTGGTGCCAAATTTTAGTAGAATTATACTTCTCTTTTCATTTTATAAGATTTGAATAAACCAAAATTAGAAGGCTTTAATCAGATTTCTTAAGAACTAAGTTTTCTTCAATCCTGATCTTGTATTTTTCCGTCCATATATGAATATTTTCTAACACATATTTCTTATCAACTTGCAAAAAATCAATGAACTCATTAAAAGGTATCTTGTTAACGCCCTTAAATAAATTCTTAATTTTTTCATTAATAGTTGTTTCATCAGGAGGGAATAATTCTCTCTTTTTTGCTTTCAATTTTTCTATTACATAATCAAATTTGCCATAATCAAAAAAATGTTCTACAATTCTACTTATTACAGAAGCAGGTGTGCTTCCAAAAACACCTACTAATTCTTTTACTTGATCCATACTAATTTTACTTAAAGTGACTGTTGTTCTTGTTGTTTCAGTCATTATAATGATTTTCCAATTTTGTTACACAAATATACAATTAATTTGTCGTTTTTAAAGTTATGTTTATTGATGATAATAATGCATAAATAAGCATCTTTATATAAAAATTGATACTATAATATATTATAGATCTAGGTATTGGTTCTTTAGTTAAAAAGTCGAAAAATTGTCGATAAAATAACTGAAGCTAATACAAAAGCAAGAATTTTGGAGGAATAAATTATGGCTAATACAATAGTATTTAATAACGAAATCAAAACTAAAGAGTATTTAACTCCGATTCAATATAATTTGATAAAAAAACTTCAAACTATCGGACCATCAACTCGTAAGGATTTAGTTAAAGTACTTAATAGTCCACGAACAACCATATATGATAACTTGCTTAAATTACAAAAAAGAAAACTTATTGAAAAATTTACTCGGAACAATGGAATGAGAGGAAGACCTCTAGTTTTTTGGAAATTAAAAGAATAATCAATAAACTTCTTTTTTTAATTTTTTATTCTATTATTGGTAAGCTAATAAAATCTTAAAAACTCCTAAATTTCCATTGGAATTTTTAATAAAATATGCTAAAAGATTTATCTATAGTATAATAAAATAGGGCCCAGTTTTAATTAATTTGTAGATATTTAAATTATCTTATTAAACATTTAATTTCACTTCAATTTTAAATTAAAATGATTTCATTTCGAGTGGAAAAAAAGGAGTAACTCATTATTCACATAATCTAATTAATATGAATAAAAATCTTCACATTTCATTTGGAAATATAATAGTACTCATTAATTTGTTTTTGATAAACATCTTTTGTGCTACCAATTTTATTAACACGAGGTCGTTTTGTTAATTTTTCTCTTCTAAAAGTAATTCCCATCATTTTCAGAAACAAATTAAACCCATCTCTTAAATTTAGAGGAGCCAATGCTTTTCCTTCTATACCAGGGATTCCCTCAAAGACTAAAATAGAATCTGCTATAAAATCTTGTGTAATTATGTCATGTTCTACTACAAAAGCCGATTTTTTTAATTCTTCAATAGATTTTCTCAATAATTGTGCTACTGTCAATCGCATTTCAATATCTAAAAAAGCAGATGGTTCATCTAACAAATATATGTCAGCTTCTGCTGATAAACAATTAGCTATAGCAACTCTTTGCAATTCTCCTCCACTTAATTCAGAAATTTTTCGTTCTTTAATATTTTCTAATTTAAGACTGTTGATGAGTCGCTTTTTATAAGACTGACTTAGATAGGGAGCCATTTTAATTTGATTGATAATATTAGAAACCAATTTTGATTCTGGCATTTTGATGTATTGAGGTTTTAACGAAACTTTTAATTTGGGAAAAGGAATTTCTTCATTATTTATATTAGTTTCGATATCTGATTTAATTTTATTTGCTATTAAATCAATAAAAGTAGATTTACCAATCCCATTAGGTCCTAAAATGCCTAATATCTCTCCTGCATGAACTTCACTACCAGCTACACTAAGATGGAATTCACCTAAGGTTTTTTCCAAATTTTTATATGAAAATATGCTAGCACCAATGTCAAATAATGAATCTAAAGGGGGTCTTTCATGAAATTGTATAGGTTTATCTCTTATTCTTACATTTTCATCTTTAATATATCCATTTAAATAAATGTTTATCCCAACTCTAACACCTTGAGGATGAGAAATGATACCATATACTCCTGGAGCTCCATAAAATAAAGAAATATAATCACTTAAGTAATCTAATATAGCTAGGTCATGTTCAACAACTACGACAGTTTTATTGCTATCTGTGAGTGATCTAATTAATTTTGCCATATTTATTCTCTCACTAACATCTAAATAAGAGCTAGGTTCGTCAATGAGGTAAACATCCGCGTTTTTGAGGTAAGCAGCGGCAATCGCTACTCTTTGAACCTCACCACCAGATAAAACAGAGAGATTTCTATCTAAAATTTGTTTGAGGTTTAGTTCATCAATTATTTTATCCAAACGATCATCTATGTCATTTTTTTTTAACAAATCATAAACTCTGCCTGACACATGTTTAGGGATAAGAGTAATATTTTGAGGTTTATGAACAACACTCAACTTATTATTAAACATATCTATAAAATATTGTTGTAATTCTGAACCTTTAAAAAAATTAATTATCGCATCATTATCAGGGGTTTCATCATCGAACTTCCCAAGATTCATTTTTAATTCGCCTGACAATATAGAGAGCATTGTACTTTTTCCTATACCATTTTGTCCTATTAAACCCAACACTTTCCCCTTCTTAGGAATCGCCATTCTGAATAAAGAAAATTGATCTGGGCCAAACCGATAAGTAATTTGATTTTGTAATGGATCAGGTAAATTAACAATGTTTATCGCTTTAAAAGGGCATTTTTTTATGCAAATTCCACACCCTGTACATAAACTTTCAATAATTTCGGCAGATTTTCCATTTGGACTCAGTTGTATTGTTTTATCACCCGTTCTCACTTTTGGGCAATATTTAATACATGGTTTTTCTCCAAATGGGCTACATTTTTCAGGTTTACATCGATCTTTATTAAGGACAGCGATTCTCAAAACTCTTTCACCACTTTTAAAAATGTAAAATCATAAATAATTTTTATCATTTACTCTGTTAAGGTTTTTTAATTAGTGAAAAAGTATGGTAAATAAAGTATTAGTACATTGGTTAGAAGAAACAGTACAAGAAATTTCTAAAAGAAATTTAACAGAAATAACGCTATCCACCGGGAAAACACCTTCCGGGCATGTTCATATCGGAATATTAAGAGAAATAATTATATCCGATGCTCTTAGGAGAATATTTGAGAAAAAGGGGGTTGACGTATCCTTTTATCTGTTTATGGATGATTTTGACGCAGCCAAGAGGTTTCCATATTATATTGATGAAAATTATCAGAAAAGTAATTTAGGTAAACCATTTGCTTTAATCCCTTGTCCATATGAAGATTGTGGATGTGAAAGCTACGCTTACCATTTTGGAAACGAATTAATTTCCACATTTAAGCAATTTGGTATAAAAAACGAGATTATTTGGTCTTATAATTTGTATCAGAAAAGAGAAATGCAAGAAAAAATTAAAATAGCTCTTGATAATACGGATAAAATCAAGGAAATTTTAAAAAAATATATTTTACCTACTTTAGATAATGATCGAAAAAAACAATTTAATGAAATGCAAAAAACTTGGATTCCAGTTATGGCAACATGTGAAAAATGCAATAAAATACAGAATCGAGCAAAGGATGGCTCTATTCACCCTAATAGAGCAATAGAGTATCTAAAGAAAGAACAAATGGTTATATATGAGTGTCCTGCATGCGGTTATCGGGGAAGAACATCAATCTATAGTGGAAGACTAAAATTAAATTGGCGTATCGACTGGCCTGCTAAATGGGCTTTATTTAAAGCCACTTGTGAACCTGCAGGAAAAGATCATAGCGTAAAAGGGGGAGCATATGATACAGGATTAGAAATTTGTCAAAGAATATATGATTATGAAGGTCCTATAAAATTACCTTATGAATGGTTAAGATTGGGCGATCAAGATATGGGAACATCCAAAGGAATCGTTTTTACTCCAGAAGAATATTTAAAATTAGCAGATCCAGAAATTTATAGAATGTTGATATTAAGAACTAATCCTATGAAACATATTTCTTTGCGAATTGAAGAAATCCCTCAATATCACGACTACTACGAAAAAATGGAAAATATTTTTTATGGGATAGAGGAACCTGATTCCAAGGAAGATTACGATTTATATGAATATCTGTATCCCTTAACCAAAATTAGTTATATCCCGGAGAATAAACCAATCAGAATTCCTTTAAAGCTTCTGACTTTCCTTTCTCAAATGCAGAATATTTTGAGTTTGGATAAATTATATGAAAAAGCAATGTCTTCTTTAAGAGTTAATAAAACCGAAAAAAGTGTTTCAATCGAAGACTTTAAAGTCTTATTAAAAAGAACAGAAAAATGGATTAAGGAAATTAAAAATAAAATAACTAAAATAACGGATCCCAAAATAAAAAGAAGTATTCAGAATAAAATAGATATTTTTGCCATACCTGAAATTATCCCTAAGGATCTCATTAATACTTTGAGTGATAAACAATTAGAAGGTTTAAAATTGTTTAAAAATTTCTTGTTAGAAAATGAGAACCTTGATTCTGATTCAATTCAAAATGAAATTTTTACTATAGCTAAAGAAGAGCTAGATATTCCACCAAAAAAAATGTTTGAAGCCTTTTATCTAATTTTACTAGGTAAAAAATCAGGACCCCGATTAGGACCTTTTATTTCAATGTTAGATAAGGATTGGCTTATAAAGAGATTAGACCAACTAGAAGATAAGAAGTAAAGAGGTACCGATTAATGAAATTTCAGTTTTCCTCTTTATTTTTCCTCTTATACCACTTTTTACTCTTTTTTTGCTGTAATTTCTGGTAGCAATCAGAACAATAAGAAAGACCTTCATCTATCATTTGATCGCAGCTTTTACAATGTTTATGTGGAACGATATAGTCTACAGAAGCCTTTTTATGTCTATCAAATTTACTCAAATTTACTCTGCACCTTACAAATAATTATTTTAAATATTCATTAAATTATAACTTTTTCACTCCAGATGCTATTTTTATTCTAAAGAATTGAGCTTTTTTCAATTCCTGTCTTATCTCTAAGGGATATTCTGGGAAGCGTGATAAGAAAATTGCGTCATTATTGATTATTTCATTTAGAATATGTTCCCAATCGTCTAAAACTTCTTTAATTTTATCTGGTTTTACTAAAGCAAATACTGATCCTCCCCCTCCAGCCCCAGTTAATTTTGCGGAAAAAACTTCCGGATGATCTTCAATTAATCTTATTAAAATATTATTAGATAATCCTATTCCGTGACTGAATCCTACATATTTCATAATTTCATTCATAATCATTGTATTTTTTTTAAAGTAATCACCTAATAATTTCCAATCCTGTTTCATTATAGCAAAGCGCGATTTCCATGATATTTCTGCTAGATTTCTGTAGTTGTTCAATATGAATGGATCTTTAAGCAAGTAGCTTTGTCTTAATCTCTCATGGACACCTCCACTATCGTGAGATACTCCAGAGAAGCAAATGATTATTGGTAAGTTATTAATATTATATATTGTATCAATTCTATCGTAAATTGCTAAAGGTTCTAACGAAATTTCTTTATGGTGTAGCTTTCCAGAGTAAGAACAAAAACTTAGTCCTCCTCTAGAGATCACATATCGATCTCCATAACCCGCAGTTATTTTTAAGTCATGATCTTCAACTCTTGTGGCCATTTCAGCGATAATATCCCTATTGATGGGAAACTCACTTTCTTTTATGCAATTTAAATTTTTGTATAGGTTAAAATATTTTGCAAAACAAAATAAAATTGCAATTATTATGGCAGCACTACCCCCTAATCCACTTTGGGATGGTATAGTAGTTAAGATTCCAAGTTCAAAATTGGAATTTTTAAATTTTTCCCAGAAGAATGAGTTTGTCTTAATTAACCTGTATACACTAGCATAAAAAAGCTTAAATTTTCCGTTTAATTTTTCCTCTGGATTAAATTTATACTTTAAAATTTGTTCCTCATATTCAATTTGAATATTAAATGTACCAAAGTTATCATAAATAGAATAAAATTTTACAAAACTAACCTTTTCTCTTCGTTTTATATAGACAAAGGCCGATAAAGGATTATTTATTCCGTTAATTGCTACAGACGGCATCCAATAATCCCCTTCTACTGCGTCTAACGGATTTATTAAATTAATCCTAGAAGGTGCTTGGATAACGATATTTGGATTTAATTTATTAATAAATTCTAAAATTTGCTTTAGCATTTAAATAATTCAACTTGATTCTTTTTGAGTATTCACATTAAGCTTGCTTCTTTATAATTTGCTTAAATTTTAATCATTATTATCCTCAAACCAGCAAATATGATAAGTTTTTATAATTTTTCTAGATAAAACTTATAACATGGTAAGAAAAGGAAAATTTAAATTATTCTCATTTTTAATTGAAAAGCATTTAATCTATTATAAAAGCATAAACAAAAATAAAAAACTCGTAGCATTTTCAATTCTTAAGATTAATAACTTGCTTAGAGTTATTCCTCTTTTAAACGATTTTCTGTTAAATAAATTTCTCTACTATTATTCAATTCAGATAAATGTTCCTAAAAATAGAAGAAAAATTATTATATTAACTTTTGTTGGAAATGATCGGTCGAAAATCGATAAATTTTTTAACTTAATTTTTCAGAAAATGCGAGAATATGACAAATCAATTAAATTTTTGAAAACCCATAATTTAGAAAGGCAGTTTTTTCATATTCTTTCGGATAAGATAAATAATGACATAAATACCTTGAAAATGGGGGATTCATTGATATTAAAACAAGATGAAAATTTACAGTTTTTAAACTGTTATGAAATAAGTTGCGATTTTATGCTAAATGATACAGTTTCCTTACATAATTTACTAAAAGGACTTAGTAATTTCAATCAAAAAGGCTATCTAATTTTCAATATGAAAGCCCTTAATAGTGGAGTGATAGTTTCGAACGCGTATTTCCTTGATGTTAGATATGAAAAAGATTGCAAATCTCGGGATATTGAACAAGAAGTCAATAATTTGTTTAATTGTGAAATCTTTAAAAAATCTGCAATACATTTAAACCACCTTTACAGTATATTATGGAGGGCTAATTTTTCTGAAATTTTTTATAATATAACTCAGGATTCGGATATTTTCTTATCTTTAAGTCAATACAATTTTCAAGATTTATCTAAGTTTAGCATTCAATTTGATAAAGCTTTACGCTTGAATCAAATTGATTTTCATCAGTTAAAACCTAACCTTTATTTCATAGAAGAAAAAATTTTGTTCCTAATTTTAGATCTTTACAACCCTGTTGAGATTTCAAGGATATTAGAACAATTTTTTTCGAAATATTACATATTCATTTTAATTTTAAATATGGATGAATATAATAAGTTAATTCAATCTAACGAAATAAGGTTATTGGAGAATATAGAGACGCTAAACTTTAAGGATTTTATCAAGTTTAATATAAACAATTTAAAAAATGAATATGTATTAAAAAATTCCTAAATCGATTGCTATATCTTGAGCAGAGTAATTCGGGTGAAGTTTTATTAAAGCTTTTTTTTCTCCTTTGGGGGTAATAATTGTATTAACTTTAATCACTTTAACATTATGAATTTTCTCGATAGCTTGTTTGATTTGGCTCTTATTAGCTCTTTTATCGACAATGAAAACTAACTTGTTTTCTTTTTCAATTATATCGAAAGTCTTTTCTGTGATTAAAGGTCTCTGAATGATTTTATAATATCGTTCCATTCTAAATTAACTCCTCATATTTTTTTAATTCATTAAAAGCGGATTGAGCCCATAGAATTAAACGACCTGGCAACCCTCCCGGTGCTAAATTATTTATTGATAAATTCTCAAATTTTATAATATCTATTCCAGGAATGTTTCTTGCGGCTTTTATAATTCCGAAATCATCTTTGATAACAATTAATATGCTTTTCCTACCTTTATATTTGCGTCCTCTTCTTTTCCCCTTACCAGCTCTAATATTCTTACCATCTTTAACTCTTATCAAATCGTCTTCTACCCCTAATTCAGTAAGGATTGAATACATAAACTTAGTTTTTTTTACAGTTTGAATTTTGTCATCAATCACTAGCGGTATTTCAGGAACTTTACTTATCTTATGTCCTCTATTCTTGACCCAATCTAAATCTCCTGAAGCAGAAATCGCAGATACTATCGATAGTCTATTTACTTTTTTGTTTATTTTTTTTTCAATTACTTTCTCAGTTTTAACGGGATGTGCTCTTCTCCCTCCTTTTGCGTAAGGAACACGTCCTGCATTTCTAGCTGTAGGAAACCCCGATCCTTTTATTCGTGGAGTTCTTGCCATTCCATGTCCTGTACCCCAACCTTCAGCGGTATTTCTTAACCCGGCTCTTTTATTTCTACCTTGGACTTGCTTATCTTTACTAGAAGCAGCTTCACTTGCTATATGTATGAGGTCCTTTCTGGGTTTATAGTAAAATATCCGTGGTATATCAACTAAATTTTTCTTTTTACCATCTAAATCGTATACATTTGCTTTTTCCATAAAATCACAGTTTTTAAAATTATTTTCTTTGTTGACTTTCTCTACTTATAAAGGTAATTTCCGGGGATTTAACCATAAAGGATTTAACTGGTCTTATTGTTTTTCTTATTCTAACTAATCTGTTTTTTGGTCCGGGTATAGATCCCAAAACCAGAAGATAATCTCCGTTAACTTTACCATATCTAACAAATCCTCCCTTAGGGTTAATTTCCTCTTCATTTTCCCCTATTACCATAATCCTTTTATGATATTCAGTTCTTTGATGAAATCCTAATTGTCCCGGTCGAGGAACTGTATAAAGTACTCGTGCGGGGTGCCAAGGGCCTATACACGCTACAGCTCTTCTAACCTTATTATTTTTTCGAGTCAAGATTTTTACACCAAACCTTTTAACTGGTCCTTGAAACCCTTTTCCTTTAGTAACTGCTAAGATATCTACTAGATCTCCTTCCATTAATATATCTCGTACCCTAATTTCATTTCCTAAAAAATCTAAGGCAAAATTAAATTCATCAATAGGGTTACCAACAGAATTTACTTGTATTTCAATTATATCAGGTTTTTTTCTAGGTAAAGAAGTTAGATGGGGCTGAGTTTGAAAAATTCCTCTAATCTGACTTGTATTATTTAATGCTTTAGAGAGTTTTTCTTTCATTGTTTCAAATTCATAGTTTTCAAAATTTGGTAAGTTGATTTTTCGACTAAGATAATCATTTAATTCTGTTGAAAAAATATCACCCACAATATATTTTCCATAATCATCTTCATTATAAACTCTAATGCCAATTAAGATTAAGGGAGGTACTTCAATAACGGTAACAGGTTTCATCAATTCTTTTCCAAAATAGGGGCTATTTTTCTGATCCTCTATATATGTAATATGAGTCATTCCTGCCTTAAAACCCGCGTAACCTAAAAATGCTACGCTATCAGATGCATTTAACCATCGCCTTACTCGACCTTTAGTAACTGCTGCTCTTTTTCGGGGAAGAAAAGCTAAAGAACCATGTCTTGGGGCGTGTTTTTTACGATGTCCCATGAATAATCACTTTGATGTTAAAGCTTTAAATTTTTCAAAATAAAAAAAGTTTGTCATTCAAAAATAACCATTGATCCTTTCAAATTAAGAAAAATGGACTTTTTAAATTTCATTTGAAAGAAAATAGTAGATGAAATCGAAAATTGAAAACTTAAACCATCTCCTGGTAAGAGAAGGCTTAAGCAATAAAGAAGAGCGTATTTTCTCTATAAATTGTTCTGAGTGTTCAGATCTAATAGAAAATAAATATACCTACGACAAATGTATTAGGTGTGTTCTAAAGAGTTTATATTTAAGTAGAAATAGAATTTTCAAAAACTCAATTTTAAAAATACATGGTAATATAATCAAACCTAACCAGATTATACTATTTTTAAATTATTTTAAAAAACTTAATTCTATAAAAAAAATTTGGAGAAAAATTGAAAGCATAGGAAAGAATAAATGTTTATTTCAAGAATTTAATTGTAGGGTTGAAAGTATAAAAAAGACGTTCCTTTCATTTAGTGAAAGCATTATTATCGATCCAATTTCAGTTTTCAATTTTATTACTGAAAAAAAAGATGATATAACTGCTCACAGTTACTCTAGTATAGAATGTCAGAAATGTTCTATAAAGATATTAAGCCTATTGGAAATTCTTTTAAATCTTTTAAACAATTTAAAAGTTATTCAACATTATAATCAATTTCTGGAAAATAATAACAGTTCTAAAGATGTTATCGAGTTTTATAAAAAAAACTTTTTTAATTTACCGTTAGACCCTAAAAGAAATCAAAAAATCGATAAAACCTTTAGAAACTCTCTTGGTGAACTATTTGAATCCTATTACGCCGGAGAAAATCAAATATTTAGGATTATCATTTTCGATGTTAATGGCGAATACGAAAAGAAGTATTCAGTTCATTATGCCTTTGATTCGACGGTTGATGAAAATTACTTTAAAACTATAGTAAAAGATGCAAAAATTAACTTGGATCTGATTGAGTTTAGCGAAGTGGTTCCCCTAGAAGAATTAATAAGAGTATACAAGGAAAAAGTATCAATCTATTTAGATTTAAAGTATAAGCTCTCACACAAGGAAAAAGAAAAAGTTGCGTACATTACTGCGTTACATAAATTAAACTTAGAGAAGATTTTTCCTCTATTAGTTGATGACTTTATTGAAGAGATTTTTCTAGATTCTCCAAATGAAAAGATTTATATTAATCACCAAAAATTTGGGCGTTGTCGAACAGAAATTGAGTTCGATCTTAACGATATTGAAAGATTAAAAACCTTTTTAAGGATTTATAGTGGAAAAAGACTCGATTACTCGAACCCAAGTATCAAAGTAGTTATAAAGAATAATTATTTTTATTGTCGGTTTGCAATCGATGTAGAACCAATTCAGATAAATAACTTCGCGCTAGATGTAAGAAAACTAAATAAAAACATTTTAACCATTCAAGATTTGTTGAAAAATGGGACTTTAAATCCATCAATCGCCTCATTTTTATATATATTAATTTTAAGGAGAGTAAACATAACAGTTACTGGTGAGACAGATACAGGAAAAACAACTTTAATTAATGCTTTAGATTTGTTAACGCCAAAGGAATTTCGAAAAATATATGTAGAAAATGTAATCGAATCATTAAATCAATCCAAATACGATCGACACCAATTAAAATATAAAGTTGATTCACTTCATGACCAATCAAATAATCAACTTTCAAAACAAAATCAAATTAAGAATTTATTACACCGAACTCCAGATATTATATACTTAGGTGAAATCCTAACTAAAAATGAGGCTGAAGCGATGTTTCATTGTTTAGCTGCAGGTTTGAGGGGGTTTCAAACAATTCATTCTAATAATATCGATTCTTTAATAAACAGGTTAATATATCATTTTAAAATTGATAAAACATGCTTAAAGGACTTAGGTCTTATTATCTTAATGAAGAAAAATCGAGAAAGAAGATTCATCGATTCACTTACAGAAATAAATGAAAATTTGAGTTATAATAATGAACTATATAACAACTTGTTCAAACACGATCCTCACATAAAAAAATGGGATGCTCTCAGAGATTTACATGAGTCGAATATTGTTAAAACATTAAGGAAATATGAAGATCTTCAAAAAGAAAAATTTGAAATTTTATTCTCTCTCTATCGAGATGTATTTGATACGCTACAAAAAATTGAGAAATTAGAAATCACCAAATTAATCGAATTTTTTGATAGAATTTCCTTTCAATCATTTACTGGCATAGAAACCCTTCGTTTATTTTGGGAAAACTGGAAAAACTCATGTAGTTTAAATTCTTAAATTAGTATAAGGTTATATGACAAATCTATTAGAAAAAGCATTAATTACCGGTTTTGGAATATTTATATTAGCCATTTTCATTTCAATGATTAATCCTTTTATAATACAGGTTTCGGAATTTAACGAAAACATTAATGATGATATAGAAAAATATGAAAATTTCTTTTTTGAGGTAGATACGGGAATAAAATTTATCCTAGATAATCCCAACTCAACCTATACCAAAGTTATTGAATACCCTAACAATTTAAACATTACCCTAGCTGGTTTCTATTGTAAATACGAATATGTCATAGGAACTAATTATTATTATAAAATAATCGAATATGTTAAACCCTTCATTGATCACAGTTATACAAATTTACCCCTTAATAGTTATATTTTAAAAGTTTCAAATATCTATAATTTTATCGAAGTCCAGTTTAATTAGTTCAAAAATGTGACTGATTTTATGGCTGTAAATAATGTATTAATTAGTTTTTACCAAAGAATTCATGCTTATAAGATTCCTAAATTAAAATTTAAAGAATTGGATAACAGGTATAAAATAATATATAAAAAGGAATTCAATGTCGTCGAAAATGATGTTAATAAAGGTAATTTCATAATATTCTTAATATTTTTTAG
>Ga0114921_10000593_pt1 | contig 15558 bp, 11 predicted proteins | sample BentaG_FD_87016 | JGI IMG/M metagenome (GOLD analysis project Ga0114921, IMG submission 87016) | Deep subsurface microbial communities from South Atlantic Ocean to uncover new lineages of life (NeLLi) - Benguela_00093 metaG | ecosystem: Environmental > Aquatic > Marine > Oceanic > Sediment ...
CATATTGCGGAGCATTTCAAGGAATCAGAAAAGCATTATCTGCGCGAGGAAAATGTTCTCTTCCCCTATCTTGAAAAACATGGTATCACGGGACCTCCGGCGATTATGTGGTCTGAACACAATGAGATTAGGGAGATGAAGAAGAGGTTCTATGAAATTTTAAATGCTCGCAATGAAACGGGATTTTCAGAATTTGCCAAGGGGATTAATGAGATTTCACAGCTTCTTGGCGAGATGCTATCGAACCACTTCTACAAGGAGAATAACGTCCTATTTCCAATGTCCATGAAGACAATTGCGGAAGATGAGTGGAGAGATATCAGGCAACAGTTCGATGAAGTTGGTTATTGCTGCTTCACGCCCGAATATGCGAGAATGGCTCCGGAGAAAGAAGAGAAGCCCGCACATGAGATACCTGCCACACAAAAGGGGAGAATTCCATTCGAGACCGGAACTCTATCAAGAGATGAGCTGGAGTTAATTTTCAATAACTTACCGGTTGATATCACATTTGTTGATAAAGATGATTCCGTTAGATATTTTAGCCAGACAAAGGACCGCATCTTCGTGAGATCGAAAGCTATAATCGGCCGTAAGGTGCAGCAATGCCATCCCCAACAGAGTTTACATGCGGTGCAGCAGATCTTAAATGATTTCAGAGAAAATAAGAAGGATTCTGCGGAATTCTGGATCAATTTAAATGATCGGCTTATCTACATCCGATACTTCCCTGTTCGAAATAATAATGGAGAATATCTTGGCTGCATAGAAGTGACGCAGGATATAACAGATATTAAAAAGATAGAAGGCGAGAAGAGGTTGTAATAGAAAGCGAGATCGGCACGCGACGGTTTCGCTCATTCTCCATTTTTTCGATATAATTATTGAAGGAAAAATAGTACCGGAAAAATCCATTTGATATAGCTGATATCTTCCGTAACTCCTACCATTTGAAACGCCCTTTGAGCGTGAGTTCATGAAATCCTTTATATCGACTGGCACCCTTCAGTATTCTGTCAACGCTGACCGAGAGAGGGCAATTACATTATGATAACCGTGGCGATGATTACTGAGGTTAAATCATACACTGAGATCTTCTCGTTTCAGAACCCAGGCGGAATGGGCACAATAGTTCCACTCTGGGCCAGGGAGCTAGAGAAGCTCGGATGCCGGGTGGCAATTGATGATCCCAAAGTCGACTGGGATATTCTTCATCTCCATTCGCCGCTTCCCGCATCTATCTATCTCGCCATTCGGGCTAAGCTCAGGGGAAAAACGATTGTGACTCATGGCCACCACCTACCCGAGCTGATCAGAGGTGGTTTCAAGGGTGGAACTCTATTCTATCCTATCTTCAAGAGATACAGCTGCTATTTCTACAATCTGAGTGATGTGGTAATCGTCCCTTCTCCATATGCCGAAAAAGTGCTCCGGGCGATGGGCGTGAAGAGGCCGATGGAGATTGTGTTCAATGGTATTGACCGCAATCGGTTTAAAAAGGATCCCGAAGCCGGGATCGAATTTCGAAGGAAATGGAATCTCAGGGATGATGATTTCATAATCCTCAGTGTGGGTCTTCGTATTCCGCGGAAGGGAGTGGACACCTTTCTCGAGACTGCGGCGGAGTTCAATAGGAGGCATCCATCCTCAAATGTAAAGTTTGTCTGGGTTGGTGGTAGTGAGCCCCTACTGGTGGATGCGATGCCAGGAGGTGCTCTTCCCGATAATGTCCTTTTCACTGGATTTGTGAGTTTCGAACAGCTATTGGCAGCCTATTCAGCTGCTGATCTCTTCCTCTTTCCGACGAGGGCTGAGAGCTACGGTAACGTGATCGTCGAAGCGGCAAGCTGCAATCTTCCGCTCGTTATCAGGGAGATCCCTGTATTTGATGAATGGTTGGTCGATGGATCAGACTGCATTAAATGCAGAGATGCAATGGAATTCGTCAGTGCGGTCGAACTGCTTTGGGAAGATCGAGAGATGCGTGCTCGTCTCTCCTTTGCTTCTGGCAGGTTGGCTAAGAGTCACGACATCGAACATACAGCTAGACGATTGTTCGATATATATTCGCAACTGATCGGTGACATCGGATGAGCTTTCATATGATGCGGAGGGATCAACCGAGATGAAGGTCTCTCTAATAGTGCCCACCTTCAACGAACGAGAGAATCTCGAAGAGCTCGCGAGCAGGGTCTTTGCCGCATTTAACGTCGCTGGAGTAAGGGGGGAGATAGTACTTGTCGATGATAGCAGTCCTGATGGCACATATTCCAAGGCGGAAGAGCTGTCGAAGCAGTATGAGATCAAAATAATCAGCCGTCCCGCGAGGCTCAGTCTATCCAGTGCGGCAATTGATGGCTTCAGAGCTGCCACGGGAGATATTGTTGGCGTGATGGATGCCGATCTCAGCCATCGACCCGAGAGCATCCCCGATCTGCTGGCTCCGCTAATAGATGGCGAGTCGGAAATGACAATTGGTAGCAGGCATGTTGATGGCGGCTCCATTGATTCATCATGGCCAATATCTCGTAAAATCATCTCTCGAGTGGCTGCAATGATAGCCAAACCTCTGACGAATATCAGAGATCCAATGTCAGGATATTTTTTCGTGACCCGGGAAGTTTTGAGACGGGGCGAAGATAAATTGAACCCAGCAGGTCAGAAGATCCTACTTGATATACTGGTAAACTGCCGTCCCGAGAAGATTACGGAGGTGCCAATCACCTTTGCGGAGCGAAGGATGGGCAAGAGTAAGATGAGCTTGAAGACGATCCTGAGATATTCCTTGCAAATCTGGAACCTCTACAATCGAAGCGGTGCAACCCCGGCGAGGTATGTGAAGTTCATGATCGTTGGGGCTATCGGAACTGCAATAAATCTCATTGTCTTCTGGCTTCTGACAGGCTATCTGCCCGAGCTCTTCTTCGAGCATGACAGATTTCTCATCGCCTCCTTCATTGCCTTCATGGTGGCTGTGACGAATAATTTTCTTCTGAACAGTTACTGGGCCTTTCCGGACAGAAGGGGTATCATTCATATCCAGTATGGGCAGTTCGTCATTGCAAGTCTCGGAGGTCTGGCGATTAATGAAGTTATGCTAAAGCTAATGATCGATGCTGGATTTCACCATATGCTGTCACAGTTCATCGGCATACTTATGGGGAGCTCCTTCAACTTTATCGTTAACCTGAAATGGACCTTCAGTCTTCGAGCATCGCTTCGCGGCAGAAATGCGAGAGGATAATATCGGGATAGCAGATATTTTGTTATTAATTGATTATAAATACCAACCGCGTTTGAGCTTTATTGCCGGGAACGAACCGATCATCTCAACTGTTAAAGGAGATCGCTGAACTCAGCGACAATCTCCGGATATCTCTTTTTTACCGCCTGCAAAATGCTGAGGGTTGAGAGCTTTTCCACACCAACCTCGCTCAGAGTTTCAATTATCTTATCGAAAGTCTCATCAGAAAGGGTTACCAGTTTCTCTTTGGCCATCCAGTTAAGGTAGAGCTTCTCTTCTATTTCCTCCCTCCATCCCCGTTCATATCTCTTGAGCGATCTTTCCGAGAAATCGTTCTCCTCTGTGGCGATCGCCAGTGTTTCACCCGCGATCTTACCGGCGATGCAGCCGTTCGAAATACCTCCGCCAGTGATGGGATCGATCTGTCTTGCAGAATCGCCCACGAGGAGTATTGCATCGCCGATCGTCTTCTCTATTGGAGCGCAGGTGGAGACTGCTCCGCTTACCATTTCCAGCGGTTCGCCCTTCCTGAGCCTCTCATCGTTTGTTATGAACTTATCCAGCGTCCTCTTAATCTCGCCGGGATTCTTCAATTGGCTCAGTTGCAAACCGAGTCCGACATTGGCCGTATCCTCATCCTTCGGGAATATCCAGACGTATCCGCCAGGGGCGGCGCTCCCGAGTGTGAACTCGCAGTAATCCGGATCGATATCTATGCCTGTCAGCCTGTACTGAAAACATGAGGTAACATCTCTGAGCTTCAGCTTCGTATCTATCCCGGCCCATCTGCTGATCTGCGATTCGAAGCCGTCAGCTCCTACAACGCACCTCGCATGAATCTCCAGATCACCCTCAATGCTCGTTGCTCTCGCTCCCGTCACCCTGCCATTTTCCATGAGGAGACCAACGACTGTGGTCTTGAGAAGGATTTCCGTCCCTTCGTCAGCAGCGAGCTTTGCTAGATATTTATCGAAAAAAACCCTGTCAAGAACAATACCAACTTCGTCACCCGCTTGCTCCTCTGAGATTGTCAGCACATGCCCGGCGGGTGAGACGATCTTTGCGCCAACGACTTCTCTCGCAATGCATCTCGCCGGCGGATCAATATCCATTTTCGGAAGTAGCCCTTTGGAAATCCCCTCACCGCATCGCACTGGTGAACCGATCTCCTGTCTCTTCTCTATCATGACAACTTTAGCTCCACCTTTTGCGGCGTATCTGGCAGTTGTCGAGCCAGCTGGACCTGCACCGATGACAACAATGTCCGTTTCGATGATTTTCATCGTCCTTCGCTCCCGTCCTCCTTTTCTATCGCCCCGACGGGACATACCAATGTGCATGTGCCGCAACCTTTGCATTTCTCATTGGCACCTACTGTGAGATCGTGAAGGAATAGAGCGTTATTTGGACATGTCCCGACGCACGCTCCGCAATGCATGCACAGCTGGAGATCTATGGCGATCCACTCGAACTCGCTCTTCATGTGTACTCCTTGCCCCTCTCTCTGCGCCATTGCTCTATCGGTATTGAGAACTTTTTCTCGATCTCGTTTCGGTAGACAGGCCCGGAGTTGTACGCGCAGAACGGGATGATCCTACCATCGGGAGTCGGGTAATGAATGCAGCATCTCATCACTCTTTCAACATCGTAATTGTATGCATCTTGAAAATGCATGCCGCTGACCAGAAGCATATCCCAAGAGAACTTCGCTAATGCAGTCTTTGTCTTATCACTGAAAACACCGATAAGAAGCTTGAGAAAAAGCCTCCTGTTCATGCCCTCGGGCAGATTGTCTTTGGGAATGTAATTTTTCAATAGCTTGTATGCCCTGAGCTTGACTCTGAATTTTGAGAGGAATTTACCCTGGTGTTTTTCCATCCAATTCGCGAGTTTTCTCATTTCTCTGAAAAGACTGGTGACATCAATGAATCTCGTTATGGGCGTTATCTTTCCGTCCTTCTTGTTAACGAAAATGTATGTTGCAATTCCGCAGTGCGGATGGGTTGTGAACGTAACATATTTCTTGCCGACAATTGCTCCAACTAAATCGCTCACTACAGAGACAACTGGAACGGAATACCAATCACTCCTCTTGATAGCCCCGTTGGATTGCCTCTCAATGTCAATGGCGAGATCCGATAGTGTGTATCTCTGATGCTCGCGTTCCTCCTGAGAGATCCTGCCCGAGAAGGCGACCGGTTGAAAGTTTATTCCCCTTATGATATCCAGATTCTGAAGTCCAAACTGTACTATCGGCCATACCTGATCATCATTTATTCCCCTTACAAGGGTTGGAACCAGAATGACCGAGGGATGCGGATCAAATTTTCGAAGATTCTCAATAACTTGCTGTTTGATATTCAGGAGTGGCTTACCTCTTGCTGAGATGTAAATATCTTCTCTCAATCCGTCAAACTGCAGGTAGATTGAGTTCAAACCCGCCTCTGCAGCAGCTTTGAGAAATTCGGGTTCCTTAGAGAATCTTATTCCATTCGTTGCTACTTGTACCTGGACGAACCCCATTGTGCTAGCTTTCTTGATCGCATCCAAGAAGTGAGGATAAATAGTTGGTTCGCCACCCGAAAATTGAACTGCGGGTGTTGGAACGGGACGTTCCTCTCGCAATACCCTCAACATTTTCGTGATTGTTTCGATATCGGGTTCGAAAACGTAACCAGCCGCATTCGCGTTTGCGAAGCAGATTGGGCATCTGAGGTTGCAGCGATTGGTGAGGTCGATATTCGCCAGTGCGGTATGACTCAAATGAAGATCGCATAGCCCGCAATCGAAAGGACAGCTCTGCGCCTCCGTTATCGCGGGATTCTCCACACCAATGCCATCCCTTGCCCAGTCTTCAGACTTCAGGTACATCTCGGTGTCGGACCATACTACATCGGAGAATTTTCCGTGATCGACACACTCTTTCTCCATTACTACGCGGCCGTTGTCATCTCTGACGGTCGCATCAATGAGCTTCCCGCACTCTGGGCATAAAGATATGACGTCCTTGGGCAGGCCCTTTGAAATCGTAGAAGGTTTGGTAAGCATCCTACTCCCTTCATGGAAAAGATAATTGGAAGAACATTTAAACATTTTGTCGCTTATATCGCTACAAAATGCCGCGAAAAAAAACGAAGAAGAAAGAGATGTACTCCCTCTCTGAGCTGATGGGGCAGATCGAATCGCTCTCATTGGAGCTGGAAAAGCTCGGTCTTACAAGCTATGAGGCGAGATGCTACCTTGCTGCGGCGATCATCGGCGGTGGGGGCGCGGAAGAAATTGCTGAATTTGCACTGGTTCCGAGAACATCAGCCTATAAGGCACTTGAATCACTAGCTGCAAGAGGATTCGTGGAACCGAGTAGCGGAAGACCTCGTAGATTCGAACCGACAGATCCCATCGCACTATTGGGCCAACTCAGGGGTGACCTCGATACGACCTTCGAGGAGATTGCGAGAATTCAGGAGAGCCAAGAGGCGCGTGGTATTCCGCAGGTCATCTATACGCTCAATGGTAAAGATCTTGTGCTGAAAAAAATCGGCGAGATGCTCGATAAGACGAAAAGCAGATTCATAATCTCATCGCCAAACATAAGCCTGATAAGAAAGCACTATGCAAAATCTTTCGAAAGGGCAATTAGACGCGGAGTCGAACTACTTATTATTGCCCCACCCTTTATCAAGATTCCGAAGTGCACAAACGCCGTTCGGAGGCATTCATTGATTGCAACTGATGTAGTAATGGATGGTGAAGAGGCGCTGATAGCCTCACCCGATCTCGGGGCTTGCGGATACACTGATAATGTACTCTTAGCGGGTCATTTGGAAGGCTTTCTTGAAATCGTCATGAGCGAGAACTAGGAAAAGATTGAATAGAGTTGCTCAGAACCTCGCCTTGAGGACGACCACGCCCTCCTTTTTCGAGATATCTATGGACTGCTTTCCCGTGATGTGATTGGTTCCGCGCATCTTCAGCACCTCGATATATTTCCTCCGTGCCTCATCCTCCTCCGTCAGTATCAGAAGTATGACTCCATCGACCGCATAGGAAACCTCCGAGGGATATACTTGAGTCGGAGGTATCTCTCCGGTCAGAATAGTGGTTGATTGCCAGTTCTTCAGTCTTGTCGTGAGATCGTACAAAAAGACTCTGTAGTCCGCCTGGAAAAGCGTTCCAACGACAGTTATCGGGTCGATCACAATCCTCTGCGGCATCACCTTGGCGATCTGCTCGTCAATGTGCTCCAGTAGCTCATCACCGTCGTGATCCCTGAGAAACAGTCCCAGATCGTGGTAGATTATCTTGGTCCCGTAGTGCTCTGGATTCACGAAGTCGAATTGGCCTGAAAACCGAAGCATCCATTGGGTTGGTTCGCTGAGAGTCGTGAAGAAAAGTCCCTGCTCTCCCTTGTTAGCTCCTTCGAAAAGAAACTGTTGAGCAAAGGTCGTCTTGCCTGATCCAGCGCCACCAGCTACGAGTATTACCGAGGGAAACGGAAACCCTCCCTGAATCATTTCGTCCAATCCGGGTATGCCGCTATTTATCCTTGCGAATGCGGGTGCTTTCATCCATTAAATCCTCCTTGGAATCGGGATATCCTCGAGAAGATTGGTGTGTCGGAAATCCTTGTCCTCAATCACATTCATTTTAACCTGAGGACTGACTATGTCCATATTCTTATCGATATCAAGACATATATCGCTCTGCTTTGAGAGGTCGTCGAATGGCTTTCTATCCAGCCGTGGATCTATGACGAACGCGATGAACATCTTATCGGCCTCTCTGATCAGCTTCAGCAGGATCTGAACGAATTTTCTGATCGAAGAAGAGCTGTTGTATATCATCAGCGAGTTGATATTGTCGAGCAGGATGAAATCGAAGCGTAACTGATCAAGATATAACGGGGGTATCTCACGTCCAGTAATCCTTATTAAATCGAGAAGATCCATCGGCGAGAATGGCCCGCACACTGTAGCCGAGTCCGATTTTTGGCCCTTCATGTCGCCGCTAAATGAAGATGCCATATCAATGAAGGCCAGCTTCGAGTAATCTATCTTGTGTATCTTGAGCAAATGCTCTGTATACTGATGAGGGCGATCAATCGTGATGAATACGCCCTGTTTTTGGAGATGCTCCAACCATACCTTTAGCAGAATCAAGTTAACGATTGCAATATTAACGCTCGGCGTCGATATTGTCGCAACTCGTATGTTCTCGCCCTGAGCATCAAGAATCTTTGAGAGTCTCTCTGCAAGCTGGATGTGCCTTACGTTCAAGACCCATCTCTCCTCTAATTAATTTCCCGTCGAATGCTTATAAACAAATCGCTCTCATTCTCAAAAATGAAAATAGCTGGCGCTATCTCTCTTCCAGTTCGCTAATCTCCTCATAGATCGAATTAACGGCATCCCTCCTGATCTTCTTCTCAGGCGATTTCAGCTTCCGGTTCTGCTCCTTGGCCGCGTGCTTCTCGCTCAGGAAAGTCAGGAAGGTCGCAATTATTGTAGTCGCTACGATGATGACGAGCACGCTGTTCTGGATGAACTCTCCCGTATCCTGGATGAATAGATTGTCCTGCTTTGTTGCGAAGGTCACTCCCTGCTGCATAGGATAAGTCGCAAGAACCGCGGCTGCCAATCCTCTTGGAAGCATGGCGAACAGGCCCTTCTCATTGGTAGTGTCAAGATCTGCAACAAACGCAGTCAACTTTGCCGAGAAATATCTCGTGACCACGATAGCAGCGCATATGATCGCGCACGCCGTGAAAAACCAGAATGTGGCAGTGTTCATGCTGAAAATTAGGCCGAGATATACGAAGAAGAAGCTCCTGAGGACGAAGGTTATTTCTGAGTTGAGATGTTTAATCTCCGCATCGAGCTTGAAGTCGAGCTTGATATTCTTGAATACCTTCTCGAAATGCTTCTTGTTTCCCAGCGCGAGCCCGAAGAAAAGTGCGCCCACGGCACCGCTTCCTTCCAGCGGAGATGCCTCGCATGCAGCAAAGACCAAAAAGAGCACTGCCAGTGTAAGCATATATGCGAATGGTATCTTTTCGAACATTTTAAGCAGTTCCAGCCAGAGAATCCCGATGCAAAGGCCTATGGCTGCGGAGATCGCAAATGCGGAGACGATTATCCATCCGACACCTAGTGCGCCACCGCTCTGCTTCAGAATTATTTGAACAAGGGCTACTATGAATACGATCACGACGACATCCGTCAGAGCGCTTTCCAACGAAAGCAGGGTTTTCGTCTCCTCTCGGATGTTCATCCTCGGGACGATCGCGAGAACGACTACACTGCTCGTTCCTCCAATTATTCCCCCAAGCAGAAGCGCCTCCATAGGAGTCATCCCGAGGATCATGATCCCCACAGCAGTAACCGCTGTAAGGCAGAGCATGAAAGATGTGATCGTCTGGAACAGCGCGATCCCCATTTTCTGCATGACGGTCTGAAACCTCAGCCCTAGCCCTCCGTCAAAGAGTATGAAAACGAGTGCGAGGGCCATCAGATACTCCTGAAAATTACCGAGGTTCGCCATCATCGATTCATCGAAGATGGATAGGACATGAGGTCCGATGAGCATTCCCAATGCTATCAGCATGATAACATCTGGTATTCCGGTCTTCCTGAAAATCAGCTGACCGATGAAGCCTGTGATGATAATCACGGCAAGTGCAGCAAGCGCTCCGACCGCATCCAATTGATCCCTTCTGCACTTTTGTTATCGCATCGAGGAAATTTAAGTCTTTTCTGATATGATGATGAGAGCGTGTTCGATCGTAGCGTAACTGCAGGGATTTGACTACTAAAGAGAGAACGGCGGTTCCCGCGATCGTATCCCTGCGGTGATCAGCATGCGCCTGAGAAGATTGGTCAAGGACTCATGGGGGAATGCATCATTTGCATTCGCTGCCGTGTTCATCCTAGTTTCCGTTACATTCCTGAGCGCCATCGTTATTCAGAACGAAAAAAGCAATAGGGAATTAACGCTCGCCTCGCGAGAAGCCGAGATGGCTGAGAGACTACCTCAGATGCTTATATCGGAGATCGAGCTGATGCTTCAGGCTTCAGCCATTGATGTCATGAACTCGCTCGATCGTCCTTTCGATTTATTTCATTTTGAGGCTGAATTGAGGGAGTCTGCGAAGAAATATTTCAACGAAAGCTATCCGACAACAATCGATCAATTCACCGTAGTCGCCAAATTGCTCAATATCACCACCTCTCTGATCACCTACTTCGATCGCGATGAAGAGCAGACTCCTGTGCCCGGAAGCATTCTCGTCTCCATGAGTTTCGAGGCGAAGATTAGCTCCGAGCATGTCAGCTTCAGCACTTGTCTCGACATAGCTCGTGAGATCTACACCCCTGTTCCATATTTCACCAATAGGCTCGAATATCTATCCGATAGCTCCGGCGTGGAGGGTAGGTTGGGTCGAATTGTTCGAGCGATTTTATCAGAGCTTGTCCAGCTGAGAGTTCTCCAGGGATACGCATCTCCAGGCCATCGTGAGGGCTTTGGGATAGATGAATTACTGACAATAGACGATATCGAGCTCGCGGTTAATTTCGCCCTGTTGCTGATGCAACAATCGATCTTCGGAACCGCCGATCCTCTCTCCTGGGAGGCGCTTCTCAGCCGAGCCTCATCTCAGGATAAAATATCCTCCGATTTCCTATCGGAGCTGCTGTCCAACGAGGTAGATCCCTTCAGAGCCTTTCTGCTGCTCAGGAACGGCGAGATTTCTTCCGCTATATCCCTCCAAGATTTCGCCGCGCAGATTCTCTACTCCCTGATCGATCAGTTGGTTCTGAGATACCTCGAATATGCTCATCTGATTGATATTGCCGACCTCCCCGCGTGCGTTATCGACCACATAAACTCCGGATGGCGGCATCTGCTGGAATTCCTGACAGGTGTGGATACAGAGCTACAGCGAACGAGAAAGTGGATCGATCACGAGCTCTCTCGTCTCGGGGTTCCCGATAATTTATGGAAAAAAATGTTTTGTTCCAATACCGATTTCACCCTGGAGCCGAACTCATCGTTTGTCTATATATTTGATGCGCAGAGAACGCTCATCCCATTGACAATCGGCAGTCGGGAGATAGAGCTCGATCTCCCCGAGATGTCCATCATGGAAAGCGATGCATGGGAAGACTTCTCTAGCGAGCTTGGCTCTGAGACTTTTCGTATCGGGAAGGTGGTAGAGGATATCTGCACGCGTCTATGCTCAAAGTTGGCGGAGAAGATTCCCCCGATACATATAGTCAGTTCCGAGGAGGATGTTCCGCTCGTGCATGGACTCCTCGATAGTATAGTTCTATCGCTCGAATCGCTTCCCGAGAATTCATTACTGTTGGAAGATGCAATCCCAAATGTCTGCATTTACGATGAGACTCTCATCTCTCTAAAGAGATTTATTGATGATTCCTGGGAATCTATCTTTCCTTTCAACGAAACCGTTGAAGCGGGTGAGAAGCTACTCGCCGAGCAGTTAGCCGAGACGGCAGTAACGAACGATCCGTCCAATCTTCCAAGCAATTGGAAACAGGAGGTTGCCGCCGTGATTTTAAAAGAATTCCATGGCGGCTCAATGAGCGATTGGAAGCATCGGCTCGAAAGCTCAATCGAAATGTTATCCGAAGATTGCAAGGCCATACTCGTGCATCTCCTCGGGAGACGGCTCGATGATCCGATCAATGAGGATAGCTCCACCCTCGATTCGCTCGTTAGCTGGTTCGCGGATAATACTCCATACGAGCTGATGCTGTCCGCCCTAAGGAGCAAGTCGGCTGCTCTCCAGAATCAGATTGCGAATCTCACGAGGGAGTTCTGCCTCGATGAACGGATCGATATCGAAAATGACAGAGAGATCGAGCTCCGAAATATTATGGCCAATCTCGCAGGAGCAGACGGTACGAGCTGCTTGGTAATAGCTCCCGAAATTTCACAGCACCCAGCATACCTCGAGGCTTTTGAGGTATCGCCAAATGTTCATTATTCCATCGAGAATGTCGATCCTTCAAACAGAGTTTGCGTCTGTATATTTTCTCCCACATGGGATTCGAAATCGAGACCAAAATCGGTCCATTACACATCTCTTGTCAAGACTACACACTTTCCATATGAGACCAACTGGATAGTCCGAATACGGGGCATGGCACAGCTGAAAGTTTGGGATCTGTTCGATGGGCGAGCGGCAGCGGATAACGAGCTCTTGATTGATCTTGAGATCCCGCTAACCGTGCTTTCCGGATGGCCACTCGAAAAGGTCGAGTATGTGACTAGCAACACACTCCTCGGCGATGCATACGATCTGCTTCTTGAGGTGAAGAATAGAATCTGGAGATATCTCTCTCCACTTATTGAAGCATATCACAGGGCGCTCGGAGCACTGCTGGACGCTCTATCTGGCCTTTCAAAGTACATCTTGGGGTTTGCAGAGCGTCTCAGCAAGCTCCTGCTGGATTTCGGCAATAAGATAGCTTCGAAGTGCGCTGAGATCATTGACTGGATACGATCATCGCCCTTATGGGATCTCATAGAAGTTGGTATCGATCTCCTCGGAAAGGTGGAGGTCACGTTCGCATATGGTCCCGCGACGATCATCGTCAGCTGTTCTCTGCCGGACCTTCTGTTTAAAAAGGCTAAGGATCTCATCAGAATCATTGTGATCACAAAGCTCAGCGGCATGAGCATCGCCATGGGCTTCAGGATAGCGAAGCTATCCGATGGCTCAATCGATATCATCGCGAACTCGACTGTGAGATGCAAGCTGATCAAGCTCGATATGCGAGTTGACCCCCTGATGAGAATCCGCTGTCATCTGTTGGATATTAACCTCCGTTGGAAGGGTTTTCGTCTGGATATCTGGTCTCCAGAATTAGACGATTCTCGACGGATCGGAGTGCAGCTGAGCGATCTCCCCGGCATAGGAAGCGTACTATCATCGATTCCCGTGCCCGCGCTCGGCATCTCGATTTCGCTCGATGCCGGTCTCTACATGAACTATCGACTTCCGCTCTGCGATCAGCTCGTGATAAACGAGGTGGAGCAAAACCCAAAGGGTCGTGATGCCGGCAATGAATGGGTGGAGCTGTACAACCCGCTTGCTCGCCCACTATCGGTCGACGGGTTCACCCTTGAAACTGTGCACGGAAAAATCGCCTTCGTTGAACTCTCCGGAAGCGTGCCTTCCCGGGGCTATAAGGTGTTCGCCTTCCCGAAGCTATCGCTCGATAATGGCGATCCGTCTGATAGCTTTGTCCAGGGGGATTCGATCGTTCTCAGAGATGCGGGCGGTAAGGTGATAGATATCACTCCCTGGATCTCGGATAATTCAAACGATGCTCGTACATGGCATCGAAATTGGGATGGAGGGCCAAAATGGCAATTCGGTTCTTCCACAAAGGGGTCGTCTAATGGTAATCCCCTGATACAGACATATCCCGATCTGCTCCTGAAGCTCTGCATCGATTCGCTCTATCTCGCCTTGAAGAAGGAGATGGACAACGTCTCCGCCTCTCTGGAATTCGTGAGAAATATCCTTCTTTCCTTTTTCCGCGAACTGCTCGGGCAGATTGCCGAATTCGTCGCGAGCCTCGTGCACGAGATCGTATTCTTTATCGATGTGGGGTTGAACGATCTATCTAGCTCCGTTGGGACCGGCTTTCGTCTTAAGGTAACACTTACCGGGGAGCTTGTCCGCCAAGGAATACTCTGGATCTCGGAGCATCTAATCAGGTTGTTCGGTTTTGCCCTTCTGCACAGGACGATTACTCCTGACCTACTCGGGGATTTTCATCCTGCCGAGGCGATTCATATCGGATTTGACAGTTATTCGAGAGTGGGCTTTCCCAGGATGCTCCGCCCGTTGTTCAATCCTCTCGATATTCCAACTGAAATTCGCCTTGCATTCTCGTTTTCGATAAATCTAGCAGCTATCGGAGCCATATTTGGAAAGAGCTGGGGGGATTGGTGCCTGATATTCGGTGTTCATATCGACGATCTTCCCGGAAAATCCCTTGTCACGCCTCTCTTTATGAACCGCGAGAAGGTCGATCTTTGGCTGATCCGTGGCCGTCTCTATCCTTCCTGAGTGATAACGAAGAATATGATATGGATAAAAAAAGCTGTCAGGCGATCAAGTTGGCGCTCTCAGACTCGCTTATTTCCGTGCCGTTGCAATATGAGTTATTTTTCTCAATCAGAACCAGTAATGCTCTGCCAAAGGCTATAGCTTGGTCTCTATTGCCATGCGATAGCTCATGAAGAAACGCCTTTCCGACAAGCAGTACAAACTCATTTGCAACCATAGTAAACCCTTCGGTTGCCTCATTTACTCTTTTTGGCTTTTCTACATATATATAAAACAGGAGCTGACAATCAGAAATGATTATCAAAAATGGGATAAAAGTGTGGCTTTAAGGCAATCATGCTGGGTAACCCTGAAAAGGTCCTACTCGATCCGCTCGAGACCATCCATATACGGTCTGAGGGCGGCTGGTATCTCAATGCTGCCGTCCCTGTTCTGAAAGTTCTCTAAGAGAGCTATCATCGTCCGCGGTAGCGCAATACCCGATCCGTTCAAAGTATGTACGAACTCGCTCTTCAGGTGAGGCTCTCGCCTGAACTTAATCGCAGCTCTTCGCGCCTGAAAATCGAGAAAATTGCTGCATGATGAAACCTCTAACCATTGATCCATTCCTGGGGCATGAGCTTCGATGTCATATGTCTTGGCTGAATGAAAGCCGAGTTCCCCCGTGCAGAGCAGCCTAACCCTATATGGAATGCCGAGCAGTTTGAGGACCTCCTCAGCATTGGCCAAGAGGGTTTCCAGCTCCCGATCGGAGTTTTCTGGGAGCACGAATTTTACCAGCTCCACTTTGTTGAACTGGTGCACCCGTCCTATGCCCTTCGTCTCCGCATGCTTTCCCGCCTCGCGCCTGAAGGACGGAAGATAGGCATCGTAATACAGCGGAAGCTGCTCCTTGGTGAGTATCTCCCCTGCATGAAGATTGGTGATGGGGACCTCCGCAGTGGGATTCAGGTACAGGCCGTCTCTCTCTATGAAGTACATGTCTTCCTTCATTTTCGGCAGCTGCCCAGAGCCAAAGCAGCTCCTCTCATTGATCAGGATCGTCGCGAATATTTCCTTGTAACCGTTCTTTGCGTGCAGGTCCTGCATGAAATTAATCAGAGCTCTCTCCAGCCTCGCGCCCATTCCCTTTAGGATATAGAATCCGCTGCTTGCAATTTTTACCCCGCGCTCGAAATCGATGATATCAAGCTGCTCTCCCAGCTCCCAA
>Ga0114921_10000594_pt1 | contig 15557 bp, 13 predicted proteins | sample BentaG_FD_87016 | JGI IMG/M metagenome (GOLD analysis project Ga0114921, IMG submission 87016) | Deep subsurface microbial communities from South Atlantic Ocean to uncover new lineages of life (NeLLi) - Benguela_00093 metaG | ecosystem: Environmental > Aquatic > Marine > Oceanic > Sediment ...
CGACGACATCCGCCGCTATCTGTCCTACTTTCCGTCGAGCGCGTGGTCGTACCCGTCGGCGCTGAGGGCCGAGGACACTTCCGGGCCGCGGCCCACGCCTGAGCTGCTCGAGATCGTGTCCCGCGACAGCCGTCGGGCCTACGACATGGACGCCGTACTCGACGTGATCTTCGACCGACCCGACTGGTTCGAGGTCCAGCCGGAATTCGGGCGGGCGATCATCTGCGCGCTCGCTCATCTCGGCGGCCATCCCGTTGCAGTCGTGGCGAACCAGCCCCAGGTGCTGGCCGGCTCGATCGACGCCGACGCCGCCGACAAGGCAGCGCATTTCATCATGGTGGCCGACTCCTTCCACCTGCCGATCGTCTTCCTGGCCGACAATCCCGGCATGCTGCCGGGCAGCCAGTCCGAGCGAGGCGGTGTACTACGTAGCGGGGGACGGATGTTCGTCGCGCAGACCGTGGCTACGACGTTGAAGCTGCACGTAACGCTGCGCAAGGCCTACGGCTTCGGCTCCATGGTCATGTCCCTTCTCGGGTTCGACAACCAGGTGGCCACCTTCGCTTACCCGGGCGCGACGATGGGCGCCATGAGCGCGGCGGCGCTCAGCCTGGCCTCGCACGCCGGCGAGGATCTCACCACCAAGCTGCGCGACGCGGAGTTGCAGGCGTCGTACCGCTCGGCGGAACATCTCGGGTTCGACGAACTCATCGATCCCCGCGAGACAAGAGACGCCCTGCTCGCTGCGCTGCAACGAGGTATCTGCAGCAGGCAGGCCACTGCCGAGCCGGTGACCCGCACCGTCATCATCCCCTAGCTCCCCCTGCGCGAGCGTGCGTGTTTGTCCGGCGACACGCCGGCGCGGACCGGCATTTCGTGCACCCTCGCCACAATGCGGTCGCGATAGCCCGGTAGGCGCTAATGATCGGCTCCAGTTCGTCCGGGGGTCCGTCGCGCTACCACCTTCTCGAAATCGACCTTTCGCACAAGAAGTGCCAGTAGCGACCCGCAAGCCGCCTCGAGCCAGGCCAGCGGGCCTAGCGCGGCGGGCGTGCGCGCGGACGGACCCGACGCGGACGCACCTGACAACGAGGACAGTAGAACGACGAGCGGTTCATGAACTTCTCCCGACGGAGCACCGCCCCACAGCGCCGGCAGCCTTGGCCGTCGCGGCCATAGGCGTCCAGCGACCGCGCGAAGTACCCGGACTCCCCATTGACGTTGACGTACAACGAGTCGAACGATGTGCCGCCGTGGGCCAGCGCGTCGCGCATCACCTCGGCGGCGGCGTCGAGCACTGCGACCAGTTGGTGACGCCGCAGCGCCGAAGCGACCCGCGCACCGTGCACCTTCGCCCGCCACAGCGCCTCGTCTGCGTAGATGTTGCCGATGCCGGACACCACGGTCTGGTCGAGCAGCTGCCGTTTGATCTCGGAGTTCTTGCGCCGCAACACCGTAACCACTGCGTCGGCGTCGAACAGGGGATCCAGCGGGTCTCGGGCCAGGTGTGCAACCGGGGCCGGCACCGCGCTGCCCGCATCGGTCACCATGTCGGCGAGCTGCCATCCCCCGAAGGTCCGCTGGTCGACGAAGTTCAGTGCACTGTCGTCATCGAACTGCGCACTGATGCGCAGATGGTCGTGGCCCGGCGAACGCCCTCGGCCAGCCGCGCCGAGGAGCATCTGCCCACTCATGCCCAGGTGCACGACGAGCGCCTCATCGCCGGCGTTCAGGGTCAGCCACAGGTATTTGCCACGCCGTCCGGTTCCCGCAACGCGCGTCCCGATCAGCCGCGCCGCCAAGTCCTGCGGCCCGGCCTCGTGGCGGCGCGCCGCGCGGGGATGGTGAACCGCCACGGCGGTGATCCTCTTGCCGATCACGTGGGCGGCCAATCCGCGCCGAACAACTTCGACTTCGGGAAGTTCAGGCACTGTCCAGGGCGTTCCACGCCGCCGCGGCGGCCCGCTGTTCGGCCTCCTTCTTGGACCGGCCGACCCCGGAGCCGTACTCGTTGTCCATGACCACGACTACCGCGGTGAACTCCGGGTCGTGATCCGGGCCGGTCGAGGTAACGACGTAGGAGGACGGCCCCAGCCCCCGGGCGGCGGTCAGCTCCTGCAGGCTCGTTTTCCAGTCCAGCCCGGCGCCCAGTGTGGGAGCTACGTCGAGCAGCGCACTGAACAGCCGCTGGATCACCTTGTGGGCGGCGTCTATGCCGTGCTGCACATATATCGCACCGAGCAGCGACTCCATGCCGTCGGCCAGGATGCTGGACTTGTCCGCTCCGCCGGTGTTCACTTCGCCGCGTCCCAGCAACAGATGCGCACCAAGGCCGTCGGCGGTGAGGCCCCGGGCGACGTCGGCCAGCGCCTGGGTGTTCACCACGCTGGATCGCAGCTTGGCCAGATCTCCCTCGGACCGTTCCGGGTGGCGGTGGTAAAGCTCATCGGTCACCGTCAGTCCGAGGACGGAGTCGCCGAGAAACTCGAGACGCTCGTTGGTCGGCAGCCCGCCGTTCTCGTAGGCGTAGCTGCGGTGCGTCAGCGCCAGGGTGAGCAGCTCATCGGGCAGTTCGACACCCAGCGCGTCGAGCAGACTCTGGCGTGACACCGTCACCGCGGTCCCCCTGACGCAGGCTCGCCGGACTCGTCGGATCTGCCTCTTCCCGGCTGCCCAACCGACGTCTGGGGGCCGGCCAGATTCGCCCGGCGGGGGTCGATGATGTCGTGGTGGTGATCCGGTTCGGCCGTACCATCGAAATCCGCTAGCCCAACCCCGCACTGCGGACACAGTCCCGGACAGTCGGGCCGGCACAGCGGCGCCAGCGGCAGCTCCAGCCCGACGGCATCGATCACGGGCTGCTCAAGGTCGACGGTGTTGTCAACGACACGGCCGACCTCGCCTGCCTCGGTTGTCGCCTCGGTGGTGCTGCCCGGGTAGGCGAACAGCTCGGTGAGGATGATCTCGACGTTCCCAGTGATCGGCTTCAGACACCGTGCGCAATCACCGGCCGTCGGGGCGGACACGGTGCCGGTCACCAACACCCCCTCGGACACCGATTCCACCCGCAGATCCAGGTGCAGCGGCGCAACCTTCTCGATGGCCACCAGGTCCAGCCCGATCCGCGACGGGCTGGCAACGGTTTCGCTCACCGAGAGCATCGCACCCGGCCGCTGTCCGAGCCGCGAGATATTGAGGGCAAGGGGCGAGGATCGCTTCCGGTTTGCGGCCGTGTTCCGCTGGCGGGCCATGCCGACAATCCTACGGTGCGACGGCGGCGTCGATCAGCGGGACAACAGCGGCCGGCGCACCGGCTCCGGCCGGTTAGCGCTGAGCGTAATCGTGGGTGCCCGCTGCAGTGCGCAACTGGTGCCGGCCTCGGCCGACCGACCGTAGCGTGCCGTTGAGGTAGTCCTCGAACTCGGCGAGTTTGCCGTCGACATAGATGTCGCATTCACCACGCAGCCGGTCAGCCTCAGCGTGCGCGGTGTCGATCATCCTGGTGGCCTCGGCGGTGGCCGAGGACACCACCTCGGTTTGTGACACCAACCGCTGCTGCTCCTTGATGCCCTCCTGGACGGCCTTTTCATAGGAAACGTTGCCGTTCTCGATCAGCCGGTCAGCCTCGGCCTTGGCCCGGCTGGTGCTCGCCTCGTATTCGCGCTTGGCGGTGGCGGAGACGCGTGCGGCCTCCTCGCGGGCCTCGCCAACGGTCCGCTCGCTGTGCTGGTGCGCCTCGGCGACCATCCGATCGGCGTGGGTCTTGGCATCGGCCAGCAACCGGTCGGCCTCGGCCCGCGCGTGGCCGAGTATCGACTCCGCCTCGGCATTGGCGCCCGACACCATCGAATCCGCGTGCTGCTTGGCGTCGTTCAGCACGGTGTCACGGGCGTCGAGGACGTCCTGGGCGTCGTCAAGCTCTCCGGGGATCGCGTCCTTGATGTCGTCGACGAGTTCCAGGACATCCCCGCGCGGCACGATGCATCCCGCCGTCATGGGCACGGTGCGGGCTTCTTCGACAATGGCACCCAACTCGTCCAGCGCTTCAAAAACTCTGTACACGGCGACACCCTCCAGGCGTTGTTGTTGTTACTAGTGTGCCTGTTGTTGCGCCTGTGACTACGCTGCGCACCCGGTGTGTCGGACTTCACTTTGCTGATTTCCCCATCCGCTCCCTGCGGCACCCCAACCTGGACGCCTGCCGTCATCTTGTAGGCGTGACCTTGTAGGCGTGACTGGGTAGGGACCGTCGATCGGTCCGCTGGCCGCCGTCGGGTCTCGTGTTCGATATCAGCTCTTCGGACGGCCCGCGCGCAGCTTTTCATCAGCTCTTCGGACGGCCCGCGCGCAGCTTTTCGCGCAACCGGCGATTCACCGACTCCGGCAGCAGTTCCGATACGTCACCGCCCAGTGCCGCCACCTCCTTGGCCAGCGACGACGACACGAACGAATACCGGGGAGTGGTCGCGACGAAGAAGGTGTCCACTCCGGCGATGTGCTTGTTCATCTGCGCCATCTGCAGTTCGTATTCGAAGTCGGTGCCGGTGCGCAGACCCTTGACGATGGCAGTCAGGCTGCGGGATTTGACGAAGTCCACCACCAGCCCTTCGCCGGACTCGACCCGTAGATTCGGCAGGTGCGCGGTCGACTCGTTGATCATCGCGATCCGCTCGTCAACGTCAAACAGGCCACGCTTGTCGGGGTTGGCCAGGACGGCCACCACCACCTCGTCGAATTGGGCGGCGGCACGCTCAAGAATGTCGACGTGGCCCAGCGTGACCGGGTCGAAGGATCCGGGGCACACGGCGCCGCTCATGACCACGAAGGGTAACAGTCTCCTGGCCGTCGGCCAGCTGAGCTCAGCCGTCTGGATCGGCCAGTTCGGCTAGTTCGGCAAGTTCCAGCCGAGTATCGCCGTAGCGGCGCTCCCGCCAGGGTTTCCAGCCGGGCGGCCAGGTCAGCGACGCGCTCGACGCAGCGCGCTCCACCACCGCCACCGTGCCGCAGCCCGCCCAACCGTGCGTCGTCAGAGCCGCAAGCACGCGCTCGATCTCGGAGCCGTCTACGTCATAGGGCGGGTCGGCCAGGACAAGGTCCACCGGCCGGCCGCCGCCGGCGGCCAGCACCGCTGCCACCGCGCCCCGGCGTAGCGTCGCCCCGCCAACGCCGAGCGCCTCGATGTTGGCGGCAATGGCGTCCGCGGCACGCGAATCCGACTCGACGAAGACTGCCGAGCGGGCGCCTCGCGACATTGCTTCGAGCCCCAAAGCCCCGGAGCCCGAGTACAGGTCAAGCACTGCACACCCGGCCAGGTCCAGGTGTGCGGTCAGCACATTGAATAACGCCTCGCGCACCCGGTCGGTGGTCGGCCGGGTTCCCCGCTCCGGCACCGCGATCCGCCGGCCGCCCAACCCACCAGCGATGATGCGGGTCAGCTCACCACCACCAGCAGGTCTCCGCCCTCGACCTGAGCAGTTTCTGAGACCGCCACCCGCTCCACCGTGCCGGCTTTCGGCGCGGTAATCGCGGCTTCCATCTTCATCGCCTCGATGGTGGCGATGGTCTGACTGGCCTCCACCTGGTCACCGACGGACACGCCAACGGTGACCACACCGGCGAACGGCGCCGCGATGTGGTCGGGGTTGGACCGGTCGGCCTTCTCCGCTGTGGGCACCTCGGTTGCGATGCCGCGATCGCGCACCAGCACCGGCCGCAACTGCCCGTTGATGATGCACATCACCGTACGCATGCCGCGTTCGTCAGCTTCGGAGATGGCTTCCAGCCCGATAATCAGCTCCACGCCGGGTTCCAGCGTCACCCGGTGCTCCTCGCCGCGTCGCAGGCCGTAGAAGAACTGGTTCGCCGACAGTTGCGAGGTGTCACCGTACAGCTCACGGTGCGCCTCGAATTCCTCGGTCGGAGCTGGAAACAGCAGCCGATTGAGCATTGCCCGTCGCTTTGGGCCGGCCAGCGCCAGCGCACTCGTCTCTTCGGTTGTCAGCTCACGGAGCGGCTTAGCAGGCGCACGACCCACCAGCGCCTTGGTACGCAACGGCTCGGGCCAGCCGCCGGGCGGGTCGCCCAGTTCGCCGCGCAGAAACCCGATCACCGACTCGGGAATGTCGACTCGTTCTGGGTCGGAAGCAAATTCGTCCGCGCTGACCCCCGCGCCGACCAGTGTCAGCGCCAGGTCGCCGACCACCTTGGACGACGGTGTCACCTTGACCAGCCTGCCCAGTACCCGGTCTGCACCGGCGTAGTTGGCCTCGATCTCTTCGAATCGATCGCCGAGTCCAAGCGCGATCGCCTGCTGCCGCAGGTTGGATAGCTGACCGCCGGGGATCTCGTGGTGATACACCCGTCCGGTCGGTGCAGGCAGCCCAGATTCAAAGGGCACGTAGACCTTTCGCAGTGCTTCCCAGTAAGGCTCCAGATCGCACACTGCCGACAACGACAGCCCGGTGTCGTACTCGGTTTGCGCGGCCGCGGCCACGATGGACGACAGCGCGGGCTGGCTGGTGGTTCCGGCAAGCGGCGCGGAGGCGCCGTCGACGGCGTCGGCGCCAGACTGCCAGGCTGCGACGCAGGTGGCCAGCTGACCGCCCGGGGTGTCGTGCGTGTGCAGATGCACTGGCAGGTCGAAACGACTATGTAGCGCGCTGACCAGAGTTTGAGCCGCCGGCACTCGCAACAACCCGGCCATATCCTTGATAGCCAGGACGTGCGCGCCGGCATCGACGATCTGCTCGGCGAGCTTGAGGTAGTAGTCCAGTGTGTAGATATTCTCGGCCGGGTCGGTCAGGTCGCCCGTGTAGCTCATCGCCACTTCGGCTATCGCAGTACCTGTTTCGCGTACCGCGTCTATCGCGGGGCGCATCGATTCGACGTTGTTCAACGCGTCGAAGATGCGGTAGATATCGACTCCGGTCGCGGTGGCTTCTTCGACGAACGCGGAGGTCACCGCCTCCGGATACGGTGTGTAGCCGACGGTGTTGCGACCGCGCAGCAGCATCTGCAGGCAGATGTTGGGCAATGCCTCGCGCACGGCCGCCAGCCGCGCCCACGGATCCTCCTTGAGGAAGCGCAATGCCACATCGTAGGTGGCCCCGCCCCACGCCTCCATGGACAGCAGCTGTGGGGTCAGCCGGGCGATATACGGTGCGACAGCGAGCAATCCGGTGGTGCGTACCCTTGTGGCAAGTAACGACTGGTGTGCGTCCCGGAAGGTGGTCTCGGTAACACCCACCGCCTTGGACTCGCGCAGCCAACGCGCGAATCCCTCTGGTCCCAGCTGCGTCAGCCGCTGCTTTGAGCCCGGTGGCGGCGGTGCCGAAAGATCGATGTCGGGCAGCTTGTCGCGCGGGTACACCGGCGACGGCCGCGGCCCGTGCGGCGTGTTGACCGTAACGTCTGCGAGGTAGTTGAGGATCTTGGTGCCGCGGTCGGCCGAAGACCTCTCGGTCAACAGCTGGGGGCGTTCGTCGATGAACGACGTTGTGACGCGGCCGGCCTGGAAGTCCGGGTCGTCCAGGACCGCTTGCAGGAAGGGGATATTCGTCGACACGCCGCGGATGCGGAACTCCGCCACCGCGCGCCGGGCCCGGGTCACCGCCTCCGCGAAGTCGCGCCCCCGGCAGGTCAGCTTGACCAGCATCGAGTCGAAATGCGCGCTGATCTCCGCGCCAAGGGCGGTGCCGCCGTCCAGGCGGATGCCGGCCCCGCCGGGCGTGCGGTAGGCGCTGATCCGGCCGGTGTCGGGACGGAAGCCGTTCGCGGGATCCTCGGTGGTGATCCGGCACTGCAGGGCCGCGCCGTGCGGCCGGACCCGGTCTTGTCGCAGGCCCAAGTCGTCGAGCGTCTCGCCGGCGGCGACGCGCAGCTGGCTGGAGACGAGGTCGACGTCGGTGATCTCCTCGGTGACCGTGTGCTCCACCTGGATTCGCGGGTTTATCTCGATGAAGACGTGCCGCCCACGCTCGTCCAGCAGGAACTCCACGGTACCCGCGCAGCTGTAGCCGATGTGACGGGCGAACGCGACGGCATCAGCGCAGATCTTGTCCCGGATATCGCCGTCCAGGTTCGGTGCGGGCGCCAGTTCGATGACCTTCTGGTGCCGTCGCTGCACACTACAGTCACGCTCGTAAAGGTGGATCACGTTGCCGTAGTTGTCCGCCAGGATCTGCACCTCAATGTGGCGGGGACCGATTACCGCCTGTTCGAGGAAGACCGAGGCATCCCCGAATGCCGACTCAGCCTCGCGGCTGGCAGCCTCGATGGCCTCGGGAAGTGCGTCGGCCTGTGGGACGCGACGCATCCCCCGGCCGCCGCCCCCGGCGACCGCCTTGACGAACAGCGGGAACTGCATTCCGCGCGCCGCTGACACCAGCTCGTCGACCGATGCCGACGGCGCCGACGACGCCAGCACCGGCAGGCCGGCCTCGGCCGCCGCCGCGATCGCGCGCGACTTGTTCCCGGTCAGCTCCAGCAACCGGGCGTTGGGCCCGACGAAGGTGATGCCCGCCTCCGCGCACGCCGCGGCCAGCTCCGGATTCTCCGACAGGAACCCGTATCCCGGATACACCGCGTCGGCACCGCATCGAAGGGCGGTGTCGACGATTTCCTCGACCGCCAAGTAGGCGCGGACCGGGTGGCCGGGCTCGCCGATCTGATAGGACTCGTCGGCCTTGAGCCGGTGCAACGAATTGCGGTCTTCATAGGGGTAGATCGCAACGGTCGCCACGCCCAGTTCGTATGCGGCGCGAAACGCGCGGATGGCAATCTCGCCGCGGTTGGCGACCAGGACTTTTGAGATCACGCGTGGCCCCTACCGTTGTTCATGAAGACGTTGTGTCTAGATAAGGGTCGACCAGTAGTCCCAGAACCGCACCAGGATCATCAGAATCACCGCGGTGAACCACAGTGCGACGATCGACCATCGCCACTGGTACAGCCCGCGCGCCACCGGGTGCCCGCCGACCGGGCGCAGCGCGATCGACGCGACGACCACGAACAGCGGGACGACGACCGCCCAGACGACTATGCAGTACGGGCACAACGCCCCGATCCGGTACAGGCTCTGGAAGATCAGCCATTGGACGAAGACCACGCCGAGCAGGGTCCCAGTGGCCAACCCGACCCAGTACCACTGCGGCAGCCGCACATTGGTCACCGCCAGCACGCCGCTAACCACCATCACGGTAAACGCGACGATTCCCAGCAGGGGGTTGGGGAAGCCGAATATCTCCGCCTGCGGTGTGGACATCACCGACCCGCACGACAGCACCGGGTTCAGACTGCACGTCGGCACGTAGGACCAGTCGACGAGGAGCATGAACTTCTCGACGGTCAGCGTCGCCGACGCCAGCAGGCCGATGGCCCCGCCGATCAGCACCCACCAGGCGCTTCGCCCCGCGACCGGCACTCCGGCCGCCGATGTCCCCCCAGGGGTCGAGGGCCGTGTGGCGGCGGGGCTGGCGACGGTCACGACGGCTTTGGCGCTGTGACCGAATCGAGGCCAGGTATGTCGCCGACGATTTCCTTGATGTTGGCAACCAGGTCTTCGGGGGTGGTCGGCGCGTACTCCTCGCCATTGATCCGGACAGTCGGCGTCGACTTGATCTCGGTCGCCGCAGCGAGGCCGCCCACCATGCCGACGTACTTACCGCTGTTGATGCAGTCCGGGACGCTGCCCGCGGCTCCGGCCTGACGGGCCAGCTCGATCAGCCGTGCGTTGTCGGGACCAATGCCCAAAGCCTCGTCAGGCTGCTGCAGGAACAGCGCAGTGTGGAACCGGCGGAACGCATCCTTGGACTCGTCGGCCACGCAGTACGCGGCGTTGGCCGCACGCGACGAGTAACCCTGGTTCCCCCGGTCGAGGATCGCGATCATGTAGTAGTCGGCGGCGATGGCGCCGCTGTCGATCAACTTGTTGATCGTGGGGCCGTACTGCTGCTCGAAGTCCTTGCAGTGCGGGCATGCGAAGTCCTCGTAGAGCGACAAGACGGCCATCGGCTGGCGGTCGTCCTTGGTGACCAGCGACTCTGAGGTGATTCGCACCGCCTGCACGTCGATCGGACCGCCCTCCGTGTCGTTCGACATCACGATGTAGAGGACCAGGGCAACCGCGAAGACTACGACTATCGCGGTGAGCCCGATCTGGATCGCCAGGTTGCGCTTGCGGTCGCCCACCTTCAGGTCGGCGCGGGCGGGGCGTTTTGGTTTCTTGGCCACAGGTCAGTGATCCTCGGCTTCGTAGGTCGGCTTGGCTTGGTCGGCTTGGGGTGGGTCGGCTTGGGGTGGGTCGGCTGGGTGGTCCCGGCCACGGCGCGACCAGCATGGGCCCCACCAGACTACCGGCGCTCTGGTCAGTGGGCTCAGGTACGGCTGAGGTGCGCCCGCACGGCAGAGATCATCTCTGCTGTGGCCACGGCGCTGCCACCACCGAGCGGGAACAGGTTGGCAAAGCCATGGATCATCGAGCCCATCTGGCGATGGTCAACGATGTTCCCCGCCGCCCGCAGGGCTGCCGCATACGAGTCACCCTCGTCGCGCAGCGGGTCGAAGCCCGCGGTCACCACCAGCGCCGGCGACAGCCCGGAGAGATCCTCGGCCAGCAGCGGCGACACGCGTGGATCGGTCCGCTGCACGCCCGAGTCGTCGAGGTGGTGCGCCGAGAACCAGTCGATGTCGCGTTTGGTCAGCAGGAATCCGTTGGCAAACAAGGTTCTTGACCTGGTGTTGCCACTCTGGTCGGTGGACGGGTAGATGAGCCACTGCAGCACGGGCAGCGGGCCACCATCATCGCGTGCGCGCAGGGAAACCGCCGCGGAGAGATTGCCTCCCGCGCTGTCGCCGCCGACGGCCACCCGGCCGGGGATGCCACCGAGTTCCGCGGCGTGTTCGTGCGCCCACAGGAAGGCCGCGTAGGCATCATCGAGGCTCGCCGGAGCCTTGTGCTCGGGCGCCAGCCGGTAGTCGATCGACAGCACCTGAATGTCGGCATTGCGACAGGTCAACCGGCAAAGGGCGTTATAGGAGTCCAGGTCGCCGACCACCCAGCCACCGCCGTGGAAGTAGACCAACAACGACCTGGGCCCGACGCCGGCCGGACGGTAGTGCCGGGCCCGGATCTCCCCGGCCGGGCCGGGTATCGACAGCTCGGTAATCCCGGCATGGAGTTCGGCTCCGCCGAGCGCCACCGCGGTCTTGCGAAACTCTCTGCGGCTGGCAACCGGGTCGTCTTCGACGATAAGGCGCTCGATTCCGGCAGCCCGCTGCACGGACAACATCAGCTGCAGGGTGGGATCCAGCGTGTTGCCATCGATGGTGACCGAGCGACCGCCGGACAGCAGCCGCTGGGCTGTAGTCGGGATCTTGGGGATGACCCGCAGCCCCATCCTGGTCGCGAAGTCCAGCAGGCGGCTGGGCAGTTGCGGGTAGGTATCGGGTCCGGCTGGGCGACTCTCTGCCCAACTCGTAGCCCGACTCCCTGGCAGACTCGTTGTCATGGCCGATTCCCCTGCTTCCACTGTCACGCTGAACGACGGTAATTCGATTCCCAGCTTAGGTTTCGGCGTTTTCCAGATTCCACCGGCCGACACCGAACAGGCAGTGACCGCCGCACTACAGGCCGGCTACCGGCATGTCGACACCGCGGCGGCCTACGGCAACGAACGCGAGACCGGCCGCGCCGTCGCCGCGTCCGGACTGGACCGCACCGAGGTTTACCTGGTTACCAAGTTATGGAACGCAGACCAAGGCTACGACAGCACGCTGGCTGCGTTCGAGAAGAGCATGAGCAGGCTGGGCCTCGACTACCTCGACCTTTATCTGGTCCACTGGCCGATGCCGCAGCTCAACACCTTCGTCGACACCTTCAAGGCGTTCGCCCGCCTCCGTGATCAGGGCCGGATCCGGTCCATCGGCGTCAGCAATTTCGAGCCCGAACACCTCACAGTCCTGATCGACTCCACTGGCATCATCCCCGCCGTCAATCAGATCGAGCTGCACCCGCTGTTGCCGCAGAACGAATTGCGCGAGATGCACTCCCGGCTCGGCATCGCCACCGAGGCGTGGAGCCCGCTCGGGCAGGGTTCGCTGCTAACCCATCCCAAGATCACCGAACTCGCCGACGCATGCGGCCGGACCCCGGCCCAGGTACTGATTAGGTGGCATATTCAGCTCGGTAATATCGTGATCCCCAAGTCGATCAACCCCGAGCGGATTGCGAGCAACTACGACGTGTTCGATTTCGGACTTTCCACCAAAGAGATGTCGTCGATTTCGTCGCTCGGCGACGGAACTCGGCTTGGCCCCGATCCCCGAACCTTCAATTTCACAGGTTAAGTTGAGATGACATCGAGCGCAGCGATTCCCTCCATCGGACTCAATGACGAGAACACGATGCCCGTGCTGGGCCTCGGCGTCGCGGAATTGTCGGAGGCAGAGACCGAACACGCGGTGTCAGCGGCGCTGGAGGCCGGTTGCCGGCTCATCGACACCGCCTCGGTATACGACAACGAAGCCGCCGTCGGCCGGGCCATTGCGGCCTCGGGAATTGACCGTGCCGAGCTGTTCGTGACGACCAAGCTGTCTACTCCTGATCAGGGGTTCAGCAGGTCCCAGGACGCTTGCAGAGCGAGCCTGGAACGGCTCGGTCTGGACTACGTCGACCTGTACCTCATCCACTGGCCGGCGGCGTCGCTGGGTTTGTACGTACACAGCTTCGGCGGTCTGCTGAAAGCGCGCGAGGATGGCCACACCAGGTCGATCGGGGTGTGCAACTTCACCGAGGAGCACCTGTCGACGATCATGGATCTGACGTTCGCTGTTCCGGCGGTGAACCAGATCGAGCTGCACCCGCTTCTCAACCAGGCCGAATTGCGCGCGGTCAACGCTGAACACGACATCGTCACCGAGGCCTACGGTCCGCTGGGTGTCGGCAGGCTGCTGGACAACCCGACGGTGATGTCGATCGCCACCGAATACAGCCGCACACCCGCGCAGGTGCTCATCCGGTGGAGCCTGCAACTGGGCAACGTGGTCATCCCCCGTTCGTCGAACCCGGAGCGGATCGCCAGCAACCTCGACGTATTCGATTTCGAGCTCGCCGAAGAACACATGAACACCCTCAACGGCCTGCACGACGGCACTCGGGTACGCCCGGACCCAGCGACCTATGCCGGGACCTAGAACTGAACGTACTGGGCTCCTCCGGTACCTATCCGGTTGGGCAGGTGGCCGCGGCGCGACGCAACATCGTCGCTGACGCCTCGTCGACGGACAACCCGTAACCGCCCAGCACCTCAACGAACTGCATCGCGTACTGACACCAGAACGCGGAATTGGCCGGCATCCAGTCGGCGGGTTCGCTATCGCCCTTCGCCTCATTGGCCCGCCCGGCCACGGCCAGCAGGTTGGCCGGGTCGTTGGCGAAGCGCAGCCGTTTCTGATCCGGCCAGTCCCGCGCCCCCATATCCCACGCCAGCGCCAGCGGGACGATGTGGTCGATCTGCACCTCTGCACCGGTTCGGTTGCCCCGCACGAACGCGACGGTGGCGTTGGTGTACGGGTCGTGCAGCGTGCCGCTGGCCACCGCGTGTGGGCACCGCTTGATCGAGGTGTATGTCTTGTCGACGACGTCGCGATTGAGGATGTCGTTGCGGGTGTCGCACCCGTTGTGCCCGCCGGGCGCGCCGTTGTCATCATCCCAGGCGTCGCCGAACGCCGCCCGACGGTAGTCGTATCCACGGACACGTTCTTCCACCACCACGATCCCCTCCAGCACATCGGATCCCGGTTGCACAGTCGGAACATCAGCTTGCGCCGCAAACGATTGCGCGCGGTTGGCCGACGACGACACCACGACCTGGTAGGCCACCACCAACGCCAGCACGGTGACCGCCGACAGCCACAGCAGAGTCTTGCGGTTCACGACTTGTCCAGGTATTCGATGCGGTCGCTGTCGGTGAATCGTGCTGCCAGGGTGGCCAGTTCCCGATGGGCGATCAGGTTGGGATCCTCGTCGTGAACCTGCTCGGCGAATTCCCGGGCCGCTTCAATGACCTCCTGGTGATCCACCAGTGATAGCAGACGCAAGGTGACCGCACGCCCGGACTGGCTGCGCCCCAACACATCTCCTTCTCGCCGCTCCTTGAGGTCCAACTCCGCCAAGGCGAACCCGTCGAGAGTTCCCGCGACGGCGTTGAGCCTTTCGGCCGACCGCGAGTCCGGCGCGGAAAAGGTTACCAGCAGGCACACGCTGGGGTGATTGCCACGGCCGATCCGGCCACGCAGTTGGTGCAGTTGGCTGATACCGAACCTGTCGGCGTCGCTGACCAGCATCACGGTGGCGTTGGGCACGTCGACCCCGACCTCGATGACAGTGGTGCAGACCATCACGTCGATCTCACCACGCCGGAAGTTCGCCATCACGGCGTCCTTTTCTTCGGCCGGCAGCCGCCCGTGCATGAGCCCAAGCCGCAGACCGGCCAGCTGATCGGTGCGCAGCCGGTCGAACAGTTCGACCGCGGTGGTCGACGGCCTGCCACCGTTCTCGCTGTCCCCGCCGGTGTCGGTCTCGTCGATCCGGGGTGCCACCACGTATGCCTGACGGCCGTCAGCGACCTCCTCGGCGATGCGCCTCCAGGCACGGCGCAGCCATTGCGGCTTCTCTTTGGCGAATATCGCTGTGGTGGAAATCGGTTGACGACCGCGGGGCAACTCGCGCAGCGTTGACGTCTCCAGATCGCCGTAGACGGTCAGCGCCACGGTACGCGGTATCGGCGTCGCGGTCATCACCAATAGGTGCGGAGTTACACCGTCAGGGGCCTTGGCACGCAATTGATCTCGCTGTTCAACCCCGAACCGGTGCTGTTCGTCGACCACCACCATGGAGAGGCGATGAAACTCCACACTCTCCTGCAGCAGGGCGTGCGTGCCCACCACCAGTCCGGCCTGCCCGCCGGCGATCTCGGCGCGTACCTGCTTCTTGAGTGCCTGAGACATCGAGCCGGTGAGCAACGCGACCCGGGTTGCGTTCTCGTCACCGTCGAGCTGGCCGCCCATCGCCAGTGGACCCAGAACGTCGCGGATCGAGCTCGCATGCTGTGCGGCAAGCACTTCGGTGGGCGCCAACAACGCGCACTGGTAGCCGGCATCGATCATTTGCAACATCGCCAGCACCGCCAGAATGGTCTTGCCGGAACCGACTTCGCCCTGCAGCAGCCTGTTCATCGGCCGGGAATCGGCGACCTCGGCGGACAGCACGTCGAGCACCTCGCACTGTCCGGCGGTCAGCTCGAACGGCAGCCGGTCGAGCAACGCGCGCCGCAGCCCATCCGACCTCAGTGAAGCGGATGGCCCCGATTCGGATAGCTCGCCATGCCGACGCGCCACCAGGGCGCACTGCAGTCCGAGGGCTTCGTCGAAGGTCAGCCGTTCGGTCGCGCGCTGCCGTTCCTCGTCGCTTTCGGCGAGATGGATCGCCCGCAACGCCGCGTCTTCGGATATCAGATTGCGTTGGCGCCGTAGCGATTCGGGTAAGGGATCGGCGACAG
>Ga0114921_10000595_pt1 | contig 15547 bp, 17 predicted proteins | sample BentaG_FD_87016 | JGI IMG/M metagenome (GOLD analysis project Ga0114921, IMG submission 87016) | Deep subsurface microbial communities from South Atlantic Ocean to uncover new lineages of life (NeLLi) - Benguela_00093 metaG | ecosystem: Environmental > Aquatic > Marine > Oceanic > Sediment ...
GCGGTTTCATACGCACCTTATGTGGCGGTGCGACGCCCCCTCAGCGCTCGAAATCGCGAATGCCGTTCAGGCTGGGGCGCGCGTTGCGCCGGCCTCGCGCGTCGCCGAGACAGCCCGGCGCAACGCGCCTGCTTGCCTCGATGGCGTTGGCTTGCTGAATCACAGAAGTAGTGTCGGTCAGCGTGAGGCAGAGCGCGACCCACATCAGAAGATGGGCGGCTGACCGCATGATTTTACCCTCTACTGCCCAAGCTTCCGGATCAGTCTGAGGGCCGGGCCTCGTAGCGTCAACCGGCAATCCCGGCGCCTAGTGAACCGCGTCGACCTCGATGCGCTCCATGTCGGCGTCAGACAATCCGAAATGGTGGCCGATCTCATGCACCAGCACATGGGTGATGACGTGCACGAGTGTTTCGTTGTGCTCGGACCAATATTCGAGGATAGGGCTGCGATAGAGAAATACCATGTCCGGTATCGCGGCGACATCCATGACGCTCTTGCGGGCGAGATCGACACCGGAATAAAGGCCGAGCAGATCGAAGGGCGAGTTGATGCCCATGCTGTCCAAAATTTCCTCGGTGGCGAAGTCCTCAACGCGGATCAGAAGTTCGGCGGTGAGCGCGCGAAAAGTCTCCGGCAGCCGCTCATAGGCGCCCTGCGCAATGTCCTCGAATTCGGCGATTGTTGGAGGCCGGTGCTCGTACCAGTCGGCGGTCATGCGCGCCTCATTGTAGTTTTGTCCGATGCCGGTTTCTTCGCCAAGACGATGGCCTCGCGCAGCGTGAAGGTCAGGCCGTCTTCGGTCTCGCGCGGCCGCAGGAGCGCACGCAATGGCTCCGCGCCGAGCATCTCCTTGAGGCGAGCGACGGTCGACGGCGCGCATCGCATATGTGCGACCCAGAGATTGAAGACGATGTCTTGATCCATGACCTCGCTTTCCGTCGAAGTGAGCGCGGCCTCAGAGACAATGCCGCGCCATTCGTCAAGACTCAGGCAACGCCCATGGCTCGGGTCGCGCAGCTTCTCGAAAGCGTTGTAGCGAACCGCCAACGCATCATCCTCGGGCGCGATATTGTCGACGAGCGCGAAAATGCCGCCTGGAATGAGAACGCGTGCGGCCTCACTCACGAAGCTCGCAGGATCGTCGAAATGATGCGCGGCGAGGCGGCATGTGACGAGATTGTAGCTCGTGTCGGGGAAGGGCAGGTCGTCCGCTGATGCCCGCGTCGCCACCACATTACTGAGCCTGCGCTCTTTGGCGAGGCGTCGAGTCTCGGCCAGCATCTCCGGCGTGATGTCGCTGGCGGTGACCTTGGCAACTTTGGGTGCGAAGGCGAGCGCGGTGTGCCCTGCGCCGGTGGCGATGTCGAGTACGCGCCAGGTCGGCTTGGTCTCGATAAACTCCACCAGCCGCGCCAGCGACGGGCCCGCCGCATGCACGGGCGAGGCCGCATAGTCGGCGGCGGCTGCACCAAATTTCTGTTGAACGAGGGAGTTCGTCACGCGCACCTGCCCGGTGTAAAACGCGAGCTTAATGAATCTCGCGGACGTCGACGAAGCGACCGGCGATCGCAGCTGCCGCGGCCATTTGCGGCGACACGAGATGGGTGCGGCCGAGCCGGCCCTGACGGCCCTCGAAATTGCGGTTCGACGTGGAAGCGCAACGCTCGCGCGGGCTAAGCTTATCGGGGTTCATGGCAAGGCACATGGAACAGCCAGGCTCGCGCCACTCAAAGCCCGCCGCTTTGAAGATGGCATCCAAGCCTTCTTCTTCGGCTTGGGCTTTCACTAGCCCTGAGCCGGGCACGATCATGGCACTCAGATTTTCGTTCACCTGTTTGCCTTCGACGATCTTGGCGACCGCGCGGAGATCCTCGATGCGGCCATTGGTGCAAGAGCCGATGAAGATGCGGTCCAGGGTGATGTCGGTGATCTTCTCACCGCCCTCAAGGCCCATATAGTCGAGCGCGCGTTCCGCGGCCTTCCGCTTGGTCTCGTCGTCGATCTCCGAGGGCACCGGCACGCGGCCGTCAACGGAGGCCACCTGCTCGGGGCTGGTACCCCAAGAGACGATGGGCGGCAGATTCTCGGCGTGTAGCACGATCTCGCGGTCGAATACGGCGTCTCCATCGGAATAGAGTGTCTCCCAATCCCGCTGCGCCATTTCGAACTGGCCGGCCTTGGGCGCGCGCGGGCGGCCCTTGATGTATTCGAATGTCTTGGCGTCGGGCGCGATCAGGCCGGCGCGAGCGCCGCCTTCAATCGACATATTGCAGATGGTCATGCGCCCTTCCATGGAGAGCGCCTCGATCGCTTCGCCACAATATTCGATGACGTGGCCGGTGCCGCCGGCAGTGCCGATATCGCCAATGATGGCGAGGATGATGTCTTTCGCGGTGACGCCTTCGGGTAATTTGCCGTCCACGCGCACGCGCATGTTCTTGGCCTTCTGCTGGATCAGCGTCTGGGTGGCGAGTACATGCTCCACCTCGGACGTGCCGATGCCGTGGGCCAGCGCGCCAAAGGCGCCATGGGTCGATGTGTGGCTGTCGCCGCAAACGATGGTGGTGCCGGGCAGCGTAAAGCCCTGCTCGGGACCGACCACATGCACGATGCCCTGACGCTTATCGTGCTCGTGATAATACTCGACGCCAAAGTCCGCCGCGTTCTTCGCCAACGTATCGATCTGAAGCGCCGACTGAGGGTCCTCGATCGTCTTGGATCGGTCGGTGGTCGGCACGTTGTGATCGACTACTGCCAGCGTCTTCTCTGGCGCGCGCACTTTGCGGCCCGCCATGCGCAAGCCCTCGAAGGCCTGCGGGCTCGTCACCTCATGCACGAGATGGCGGTCTATATAGATGAGGGACGTTCCGTCCGGCGCTTCATGCACCAGATGCTGGTCCCAGATCTTATCGTAAAGGGTGCGGGGCTTGGTCATTGTCGGGTCTTGTTGAACGGCGAAGTTCTCAATTCTCTAAACGTCAGATAGCGATTGAAGTCCGGCTTGCCAACCAGGGGTCACCCGGCAACCAGGTTTTAGGTCGTCAGCGTAAAAAATCGTGGATGGCCGGGACAAGCCCGGCCACAACCTGCGAATAGAGCTGCTGCTCTACTCCTTGGGCTTCTCGGCTTCGTCAGACTTGTCTGCCTCAGCTTCCGCCTTGGGCTCTTCCTCGGCGGGAACTTCCTCAGCGGTGGTCTCGGCCATCAACGCGACCGCCTTCCCCGACCAATCGTCATGCTCGATCTGGCCACCCATGGACAGGGCGTCGTCGATCTGCGCGATCTCCTCGTCGGTAAGATTGGCGATCTGCGCGAACTGGATGAGGCCGACCTTATTGAGCTTCTTTTCAAGCTCCGGCGTTAGGCCCTCAATGAGCTTTAGGTCGTCGGCGGGGCCCTTCGGCTTGGTGAAGCGCTTGAGCGTCGCCTTCTTCTTGCCGCGTGCGTCCTGGCGCTCGGGAATACGAGCGGCCTTACCGCGACGGCCACGAAGATAATAGAGCTTGGCACGGCGGACACGGCCACGGCGCACAACCTCGATGGAATCAATCAGCGGCGAATGGATCGGAAAGACGCGCTCGACACCCTCGCCGTAGGAAATCTTGCGGACGGCGAAGTTCTCGTTGATTCCGCCACCGGCGCGGCCGATGCAAACGCCCTCATAGGCCTGAACGCGGGAGCGCTCGCCTTCGATGACCTTGACGTTGACGCGGACGGTGTCGCCGGGACCGAATTCGGGAACTCTGCGCTTCTTGGTCAGCGCGGCGAGTTGCTCTTTATCGAGCTCTTCGATGATATTCATAACAATGCCTTTCACGGGCGCCTGGCGTGGCCATTTTTGGCCATCGGACGAACGCCATTCTTATTGATTGGTCCAGAGATTACGGGCGCTTTGGCGCCTGCGAGGGTGTCCTACCTCAGGTTTTGGCCCGTGTCGATGGATTTTGGGACGAAAAACCGTGGGCGAACCGTCATTTAGCCCTTGCCTTGGAGGCTGCGGATATAGGCGATGACGTTCCGCATGTCGTCCTGCTCAAGGATGATATTGGGCATGGTCGGGTGGGAGGTCTGCAGCCACACACTCAACGCCAAATCGGTCATGCCCGGCATGTCGGCCACTGACTGAAAGCTGGGGGCGTCGAGCAAAGGCGAATTGCCCTCGCTCGGACGGATGGCGTGGCATTCGGCGCAGATTTCGGTGGCGTAGACCTTGCCAGCGTCCACATCGGCATCCTGCGCCAAAGCGAGCCCAGTGGCCCCAAGCGTCATGGTGAATGCGAGCCCCAAAAGACCCTTCATGCTCAGTCTCCTATCGTGGTTCTTGCGCCAAAATTAGCGCCGAGAGACGGCGATATCCCTGATTTTGGTCAAGATTTTGGCGTGCCGTTCTTCTGCCAAAGGTCCGGGCGGCGGGCTTTCGTGAGGCACTCCGCCTGCTCTCGCCGCCATTTGGCGATTTTTCCGTGGTCGCCGGACAGCAGAACTTCCGGGATGGAGCGGCCTTCCCAGTCCCTAGGTCTCGTGTAATGCGGGTATTCCAAGAGACCGGACGCGAAGCTCTCCTCATCAAGCGAGACTTCGTTGCCGGTGACCCCTGGCAGGAGCCGTACGGCGGCATCGATCAGCACTTGGGCCGCCAGTTCGCCGCCGGACAGCACATAGTCGCCGATGGAGACTTCCTCGACATTCCGGGCCTCCAGTGCGCGTTCGTCGATGCCCTCGAAGCGGCCACAGAGCACCAGGACCCCGGGCCCCTCGGCCAGCTGCCGGGCGCGTTCCTGGGTCAGGCGTTCTCCGCGCGGCGACATATAGAGTGTCGGGGTGCCATGGACCGCACCTGCCCGGCCGGCATCGATGGCGGCAGCGGCCATATCGGCGCGCATCACCATGCCGGCGCCGCCGCCAGCCGGGGTGTCGTCCACTGAGCGATGCCTGTCGGTGGCGAAGGAGCGGATATCGATCGGCTCAAGCTCCCATTTTCCCTCACTGAGCGCCTTGCCGGCAAGGCTTAAGCCCAGCACGCCAGGAAACATTTCGGGGTAGAGGGTGAGCACGGTGGCGCGCCAGGTCATGTGTTCGCGGTTCCTAGAATTGCGTTTGGCCCACGCTCCTCTTTGAGCAGCCAAGTTTCAAGCTGTCCGACGCCCTTCACGTCGATGGACCCGCGCGGCTCTAGCACGAAGCCATCGTGCAGCTCTTCGAATACCGGGCCTGAGACTTGGATCTCGCCAGGAAGCCCGTGGGACTCAAGCCGCGAGGCGACGTTCACCGTCTCGCCCCAAACGTCATAGGAGAATTTGTTGGCGCCGATCACGCCCGCCATCATCGGGCCGCTGGCGATGCCGATGCGGATGCGTAGATCCACCCCGTGGGTTTCGGAAAGCCGCGCCACCAACTTTGGCAAGCGCAATGCCATGCGGGCCAGGCGCATGGCATGGTCGTCAGCTTTCTGGCTGACCCCCGCCACCGCCATATAGCCGTCGCCGATGGTCTTGATCTTCTCGACACCATGCGTCGCGGCGAGTTGGTCGAACTCCGTGACCATCTGATCGAGAATAGCGACGGTGCGGTCGGCGCCAAGCTCTTTCGAAAGCTGCGTGAAGCCAACGAGGTCAGTGAACAGAACGGAAGCGTCCTCAACAGCGTCGGCGACGCGTTCGCCAGATCGTGACTTCAGACGCTCGGCGATGGCCTCTGGCAAAATGTTGGCCAACAGCGCGTCGGCCTCGGCGCGGGCGCGGTCGGCGAGGGTGAAGGCGTAGCCAACGATCAGCGCGATGAGACAGAACGTCGTGATTGCCGACGAGACATAGAGATTATGCAAGAGAAACGGATCGGCGGCGACCCGCGCGGCAGACGGCGGATACAGGAACCAGACGGCGAGATGCAGCGCCAGCGCGATGGCCACGGCCCCGATCACAAGCCGGATATGGCCCATGCCGCAAATGGCGAATGCCACCGCGGCCACGACAATGAAGTTGAGCTGGATGCCGGAGTCGTGGCCGAGTTCGCGTACGAAGAAGAACAGCGCCACAAATTCCGCTCCGCAGATCAGTAGAGCCGCGGCAACGTCGTTAATTCGGTGTGCCAGCGGCGCCAGCAGGGCGAAGACAATGAGAACAAGATTGACGGCGATCAGCGGCCAATAGGCTTCGACACCGAAGGCGGCGAACATGACCGCGTAGACCGCCGAAGAGGCGGCGATCATCCAGGCCATAACATTGACGATGGCTAGCCTGCGGCGAACATTGCGCGGATAGTCCGCCGTGCCGAACTCGGCGAAGCGGGCGAACGGGCCGAGCCATGTGAAGAACGGCGCGTCACGCGCGGCCATGCGAGCGTTGCCCGGTCGCTCGGCGTTGTCAGGTATTAGGAAGACACGGGGTTTGGAGAAAAAGCGGGCGGTCATGGCGCACACTCTACCGCGTCCTTGTCCCGCTGAAGGAGTTTAGTCTTCCAGTTCTTCGGGCAGCACGACGGTGATGCGGCCGCTGGCGATATCCACCTCCGGCACTGTTGCCTCGGTGAACGCCACGAGGAAAGTGGCCTCGCCGCTCACCGGCGCGATCTCGACGATGTCGCTGGCGCCGAAATTATGCACGCCGACTATCGCGCCGAGCTCGGCGCCATCCGCGTTGACCGCCGCAAGCCCGACCAGATCGGCGACATACCATTCGCCATCTTTGGCTTTCTCGGCCGGACGCAGCTTGGCGCGGGATGCGTAGAGCTTGGTGCGGTTTAGCGCCTCCGCCCCCTCCCGCGTGGTCACGCCCTTGATGCGGGCGACGATCGCTTTCGGGGTTATGCGGACGCGCTCGATCTCGATTTCGCGGGCGCCTGTCTCATCTTGAAGCGACCCATAGGTGGCGATGTCGGCCGGCGTTTGCGTGTAAGAGCGCAGGCGAACTTCGCCCTTCAGCCCTTGCGCCGCGCCGATCTCGCCAACCAGCACTTGGTCCGCGTCTTTGTCCAAGGCTATTCGGCCGGCTTGTCGGCTTCGGCCTTGTCTTCAGCCTTGGCGTCCTCAGCAGGAGCTTCCTCGGTTTTTGCCTCTTCAGCAGGAGCTTCCTCAGCCTTGGCGCCCTCTGCTTTGGCTTCCTCTGCAGGCGCTTCTTCAGCTGCAGGCTCAGGCTCCGGCACGGCGGCGGCTTCGGCAGCAGCTTCAGCGGCGGCCTTCTTAGCCTCCTCCTCAGCCTTCTTAGCGTCTTCCGCAGCCTGGGCCTTCTCGACCTTGGCAGCGGCTTTCGCTTCCTCGCGCTCAAGGCGCTTGGCGCCGGGCTTGGCCTTCTCCGGGTTGTTGCGCGCTTCGCGCTTCATCAGGCCAGCGGCATCGAAGAACCGCAGCACGCGGTCGGTCGGCAGCGCGCCGTGGGACAGCCAATGCTTGGCGCGGTCCACGTCGAACTTCACGCGCTCGGCGTCGTCGCGCGGCAACAGCGGGTTGAACGTGCCGATCTTCTCGATGTAGCGGCCATCGCGAGGGAACCGCGAGTCTGCGACGACGATGCGGTAGAAGGGGCGCTTCTTGGCGCCGAAACGCGCCAGTCTGATCTTGAGTGACATTGTTTTCGTTCTCCTAGGCGTTTGATCTCAAAAAATAATGGGTTCAGCGTTTCTTCGATTTCGGCAGGCCGGGAATGCCGCGGGGCAGACCACCACCGGGAAGGCCAGGCAGGCCTCCCGGAAAGGCGCCAGGCGGCAGGGCCGGCATATTCGTTGGAAGCTCGGTGCCCGGCGGCAGATCAGCAGGCATCTCCTGAGGCGTTCCGCCGCCGCCGAACAAGGCGCTTAGCGCGCCGCGTTTCTTGCCCATGGCCTTCATCATGTCGGCCATCTGGCGGTGCATCTTCACCAGCTTGTTGATGTCTTGAACGGAGGTGCCCGAGCCCGCCGCGACGCGCTTTTTGCGCGAGGCGTTTAGCAGCTTCGGGATCTTGCGCTCGGCCTTGGTCATCGAGCTGATGATCGCCTGCTGGCGCTTCAGGACACTTTCATCGAGATTGGCGGCGTCGAGCTGCTTCTTCATCTTGCCGAGGCCAGGGAGCATGGCGAGTACACCGCCCATACCGCCCATCTTCTGCATCTGCTTGAGCTGCTCGGCGAGGTCGTTGAGATCGAAGGCACCCTTCTTGAGCTTCTTGGCCAGGGCCTCCGCCTTGTCGACCTCGACAGTTTCCATCGCCTTCTCGACGAGGCCGACCACGTCGCCCATGCCGAGAATGCGTCCGGCGATACGGTCGGGATGGAAGTCCTCAAGGGCGTCGAGCTTCTCGCCGACGCCGATCAGCTTGATGGGCTTTCCGGAGACGGCGCGCATGGAAAGTGCCGCGCCGCCGCGTGCATCGCCATCGACGCGGGTCAGTACGATGCCGGTCAGGGCGAGACGCTCGCCGAAATTCTTGGCGAGGTTCACGGCGTCCTGGCCGGTGAGCGCATCGGCGACCAGCAGAGTCTCGTGCGGCTTGGTAATCTTCTCGATGGCGGCGACTTCCGCCATCAGCTCTTCGTCGATATGCGTGCGGCCGGCGGTGTCGAGCAGCAGCACATCATAGCCGCCGAGAGTCGCCGCCTTGACGGCGCGGTTCGCAATATCCGTCGGGCTTGCGCCCTCGACGATGGGAAGCGTTGCCACTTCGGCCTGCTCGCCAAGCACGCGGAGCTGTTCTTGAGCTGCCGGCCTGCGCGTATCGAGCGACGCCATGAGCACTTTTTGCTTGTCGCGGATTGTTAGCCGCTTCGCCAGCTTTGCCGTCGTGGTGGTCTTGCCCGAGCCTTGCAGGCCGACCAGCATCATGGCGACAGGCGGCGTGGCGGCGAGGTCGATGCCTTGAGCATCGGAGCCCAACATGCGCACCAGCTCGTCATTGACGATCTTGATGACCATCTGACCGGGCGTGATGGAGCGCACCACCTCTTGGCCGACAGCCCGCTGCTTCACCCGGTCGGTGAAGGAGCGCACCACGTCGAGCGACACGTCGGCCTCGATCAGCGCGCGGCGAACCTCGCGCATGGCTTCGGTGACGTCCTCCTCGCTCAGGGCGCCACGGCCCGTGAGCTTGTCGAAAATGCCAGCGAGGCGTTCTGAAAGTGTGTCGAACATCAGCCGGCGTAGTCCTTCACATATTTACGGAAGACCCAGCCGGCGCGGCACGGGCCGGTATAGGCGCGCGCCTTTGGCCAAGGTGTGCCGACGCCGCAATCCTCCGTCTTGTGCGAATAGACAACGCCGAGCCATTGGCCACGGTCGTCGCAGATATTGAGCACATAGCCGTTATAGACCTTGTCCTGCATGGCGTAGCCCGAGCCAGGGCCGGCCCGAACAGCGAGGAAGCCGTCGCCGTCTTGCGGGTTGAGATCGCGGACCAGGCCTTGCGAACCGCAGGCGTCAAAGTCCGGATCGCCCCCGGCCATCACCGGCATGCTCTTGTCTTGGGCAAGTGTCGCCGCCGGCAGGCAGGCGAGCATCAGCGCGGCAAGGATGCCGTCAGGGCGCTTGAGGCGGGCTGTCACCATCGTCGTCTCCTCCTCAAACATGAGGATAGGCAAAGCAAACTGCGCTCAAATAGGCCAAAGGCCGGTAGCACAACGAAAAACGCACCCGTGGGCGCATCGCGCTGACGGGTGTTGACCCCCCTGCCTAGTCTCTTTTTTGGTGCGCTACCGCGCTTCGCGCTACTTGAGCGCGATAACCAGAAAGCGAGACCCCAACAGGGCGGCGGCTCGGATAAGGAGCTGCCTGAATTCCGGCGGAATGTCGGGGACCGGAGCCCTTAAGTCAAGTCAGTGATGGAGGGTTTGCGAAAAGCCGTGCAGAGCGGTCACAGGGGCACTCTTGCTGTTTGTGGACTTTGCTTAGGTGTTGAGGCGCAGGCGGACGGCGAAGTCGAGCAGGGCCTCATCGCCGCCCTCCCAGCCAATAAATGAGAGCCCCACGGGGCAGCCAGCCGCTTCCGCCGCCGGGATCGAGACCTGGGGCAGGCCAGCGTGGCCCGCTAAACAGGTGCTTTGCAGGGTCAGCGTGCGGAATTCGACGAAGGACGCCCCGTCAGGGATATCGCGCTCCGGCGGGAGTGTCGGCGTGGTCGGGAGCACGATGAGAGTCCCTGGCTGCACGATCTCTTTCAGGCGCATGGTGACTTCAGCGCGCACGGCCCGCGCCGCCTCGACTTCCTCGAAGGTGGTGGAGGCCGCCGCCTGGAAGCGTTCTTTGATGCCGGGACCGAGGTCGGCGTTGTGGGACGTGACGAAGGGCAGCAGCGTCGATTGGATCTCGAAGCCCTGGATTATGGCGAAGGCCTTGCGCCACGCCTCGATGTCCTCACCCGCGATATCCATATGCTCTGGCTTCGGGATTACGCCCGCGAGCTTATCCAGCACCTGCCACAGGGCCTGATCGGCGCTGGTCTCGGAGTAGGAAACGACGTCTTGCGCGAGGACCAGCCGCGTAATCGGGGCTTCGACGGGCGCGCCGTCTAACAGAACGTGGCCGACTTTGCGGAACAGCTCCGCCTCGCGGGCGAGAAAGCCGATCGTGTCGTAGCTCGGCGCCATGGCAGTGGCGCCACTCGCATCAATACGGCCATGGGTGGGGCGCAAGCCATAGAGCCCGCTGAATGAGGCAGGCACGCGGACCGAGCCGCCGGTGTCGGAGCCAAGCGCGAAGTCGCACTCCGATGCTGCCACGGCCGCCGCCGACCCGCAGGAGGAGCCGCCGGTCACGTGATGCCTAGCGCGCGCGTTTACGGGCTGGCCGTAATGGGCATTGCTGCCGAGCACGCTGTAGAAAAACTCATCGCACACGGTGATGCCGGTGCAGGACGCGCCAGCCTTCAGAAGCCGCTCGATCACTGGCGCCGTCTCGGTGGCGGGCGTGGCGTGTTCGTAGAAGTCCGGATTGCCGTTTGAGACCTTGTGCCCCTTGATGGCGAACAGGTCTTTGACCATGAACGAGAGCCCGGCCAGAGGGCCTTCCTCATGGCCGAGGAGGGGCTCTTTCAGCGTATGAGGGACAAGGGCGCCGACGGGATCGTTGCTCGGAACGGAGATCATGGGGGCTCTCCTAGCGGTGTGCGATGTTTAAGAGAGAACGCCATATAAGTGAGCGCTTCGCAACGCCTTCAGGCGGGTAGCCCATTGAGGGCTCGCTCTTCCTTGGCAATGGCCTCTTCGGCCTCCATATGGGTCTGACGTATTCCAGAGGTGCCGGTGCTATAGAGGCGGCAGGAATTGGAGCAATCGAGATATGGACGCGGGCGAGTACAGCTTCCGCAAGATGAACGGCCTCGGCAACGACTTCGTCGTGCTGGATTCCCGCGCGCGCGCCTTGGCGCTGGCGCCCGAGATCGTGCGCATCATCGCCGACCGCAAAGAGGGCATTGGCTGCGATCAGCTCATAGCGTTGGAGCCTTCGGATAAGGCGGACGTGTTCATGCGCATCTGGAACGCCGATGGCGGCGAGGTCGAAGCTTGTGGCAACGCTGCGCGCTGCGTGGCGGCGGTCATCGCCACCGAGCAAGGTCGCTCGCAGGTTAGCATCGAGACCGAGCATCAGGTGCTTGGGGCCGCCGTTGGCGGCGACGGCGACGTCACCATCGATATGGGCGTGCCTCGGCTCGCCTGGGATGAAATTCCGCTTGCCGAGCCGTTCCACGACACGAGCCGCATTGAGCTCCAGGCAGGGCCTATCGACGCGCCAGTGCTGCATTCGCCGGGCGCGGTCAATGTGGGCAACCCCCATGCCCTGTTCTTCGTAGAGGACACCGAGGCCATCGATCTCGCAGGCATTGGGCCGATGCTTGAATGTCACCCGCTGTTCCCTGAGCGCGCCAATATCTCGCTGGTTCAGGTCATGAGCCCCGACCATCTGAAGGTCCGCACCTGGGAGCGGGGCGCTGGCTTGACGCGGGCTTGCGGTACGGCGGCCTGCGCTTCGGCGGTCGCCGCTGTCCGTCGCGATTTGGCCGGGCGCAAGGTGACGGTCTCACTGCCCGGCGGCGATCTCGTCATTGAATGGCGTGAGGGGGATGGGCATGTGTTGATGACCGGGCCCTACGAGCTCGACTTCGAGGGCACCCTGCCAGCCAGCCTGCTTGCGCCCGCCGGGGGCTGACGTGCCAGGGGTCTGACTTGCAAAGTCTTTCGTGCTAGAAGCCGCCCAAATGTCCGATATCCAAATCATCACCTTCGGCTGCAGGCTCAACGCCTATGAGTCTGAGGTCATGCGCGAGCATGCAGCCGCCGCCGGGGTCACCGATGCGGTGATCGTCAACACCTGCGCGGTGACGGCCGAGGCCGTGCGCCAGGCACGACAGGCGATCCGCAAGGCGAGGCGCAAGAACCCCGAGGCGAAGATCGTGGTCACGGGCTGTGCCGCGCAGATTGATCCCGACCGTTTTGCCGCCATGGACGAGGTGGATCGCGTCATTGGGAATCAAGAGAAGCTTGAGGCGAAGACCTTCTTAGGCCTCGGCACCGGTGACAGCGAGAAGGTAACAGTCAACGACATCATGTCGGTCAAGGAAACCGCGGGCCATCTCATTGAGGGCTTCGGCAATCGTGCTCGCGCCTATGTGCAAATCCAAAATGGTTGCGATCATCGCTGCACATTCTGCGTTATCCCCTTTGGCCGTGGGCCGTCGCGTTCGGTGCCGGCTGGTGAAGTGGTCGCGCAGGTGCGGCGTCTTACAGAGAATGGCTATGCCGAGATCGTGCTGACCGGCGTCGATATCACGGCTTATGGCGCGGACCTACCCGGCGACATGACGTTGGGCAAGCTCACTCGCACTGTGCTCAAGCTCGTGCCCGAGCTACCGCGCCTGCGGCTTTCATCCATCGATTCCGTCGAGGCCGATCCAGATCTCATCGCGGCCATCGCCGAGGAAGAGCGGCTGATGCCGCATCTGCATCTGTCGCTGCAAGCCGGTGACGATCTGACCCTAAAGCGCATGAAGCGTCGTCACGCGCGCGCCGACTCCGTGGCGTTCTGCGAAGCAATGCGGCGCGTCCGCCCCGACATGGTGTTCGGCGCCGACCTCATTGCCGGATTCCCGACCGAGACCGAAGAAATGTTCAAGAACTCGCTATCTTTGGTGGATGATTGCGGGCTCACCTTCCTCCACGTCTTTCCGTTCTCGGCGCGTGAGGGCACGCCTGCCGCGCGCATGCCGCAAGTGAATGGCGCGGTGGTGTCGCGACGCGCATCCGAACTGCGCGGCAAGGGCGTCAATGCACTGCAGCGCCATCTCGAAAGCGCCAAGGGATGGCATATCCGTGTGCTCATGGAGAACGAGGCCCAAGGCCGTTCGGCGGACTTCACCCCAGTGCGGCTAGACGTATGCGCGGCGAGCGCCGGCGTGCTCGTTGACGCGGTCGTGTCCGGCGATGACGGAGCATCCCTCCTGGCGGAGGTGGGCAGTTGAGCGAGAAGTCTGCGCCGCCCGAGGCAAAGCGGGGCTGGTTTGCGCAGCTCAAGGCCGGTCTCTCCCGGACCTCGACTTCGCTGTCGGACAACCTCACCAGCGTTCTCACCAAACGGAAGCTCGACGCGGACACGCTTGATGAGCTGGAAGAGGTGTTGATCCGCGCCGATCTCGGCATCGCCATGGCCGACCGCATTCGCGACGCGATTTCAAAAGGGCGCCACGAAAAGGAGCTGACGGCGGACGACGTGCGCCAGGTCTTGGCCATCGAGGTGGCCCGCGTGCTTGAGCCCGTGGCGAAGCCCTTCGAGCTCGACGAGAAGGACAAGCCCCATGTCATGCTCGTGGTTGGGGTCAATGGCACGGGCAAGACCACGACGATTGGTAAGCTGGCGCATCAGTTTTCGGGAGCCGGCAAAGGCGTGATGCTCGCCGCTGCGGATACGTTCCGGGCCGCGGCCATCGATCAGCTTAAAATCTGGGGCGGGCGCGTTGGCGCCGAGGTCGTCGCCAAGGATGTCGGCACCGATCCTGCCGGTGTCGCCTACGAGGCGCTGGAGCGCGCCAAGGCCGAAGGGAAGGATGTTCTCCTCATCGACACTGCGGGGCGCTTGCAGAACAAAGGCGACCTCATGGATGAGTTGGCCAAGATCATTCGCGTGATGAAGAAGATCGACGACAGCGCGCCGCACTCCGTAGTGCTCGTGCTCGACGCCACCACGGGGCAAAACGCCATCAGTCAGGTGCAGACGTTCCAGGAGATCGCCGGCGTGACCAATTTGGTCGTGACCAAGCTCGACGGCACGGCGCGCGGCGGCATTCTCGTTGCCATCGCTGAGCGCTTCGAGCTTCCCATTAATGCCATCGGCGTTGGCGAGGGGATCGAAGATTTGGAGCCGTTCGATGCCCATGATTTTGCCCGCGCGATTGCCGGGGCAGGAGGTGAAAACGATGCCGCAGCCTGAGACTGAACCCACGACCAAGGCGCCCGCAAGGAGCAAGCCTGAGGAGCCAGCGCAGTCTGTCGTCGCCAAACTCGCTGTCGAGCTTGGACCGTTGCTCGTGTTCTTCGGGGTCAACGCCGCTGCCGGCATCTATGCCGGTACGGCCGCGTTCATGGCGGCGACGATTCTATCGCTCGGTTTCGCGTGGTGGCGTTATCGCAAAGTGCCGGTGATGCCGCTGGTGAGCGCGGCGCTCGTGCTCACATTTGGCGGGCTGACGCTCTATCTCCACGACGACACCTTCATCAAGCTCAAGCCGACCATCGTCTACACGATATTTGCTGCCCTGCTGTTAGGCGCGCTCGTGTTTCGGAAGCCGGTCCTCGAGCTTCTGTTCGGGCCGGTGTTCAATCTCACAGAGGAAGGCTGGCGCACGCTGTCATTGCGCTGGGCCCTGTTCTTCCTGGCGATGGCGGTGCTCAACGAATTCGTGTGGCGCAACTTCTCGACCAATATTTGGGTCAGTTTCAAAGCATTCGGCTTCCTGCCGCTCACTTTCCTGTTTGCCATGGCGCAAGTGCCGCTATTGCAACGCTGTGGCCTGTCCCAGGACGGCCCTTCCGATTAAATCACGATTGCGTGATGTTACTTTATAGAGGTATGCTGTCCTCTACTTGTAATGGGGGGCATCCACCGCTGACATACGCCGCAGACCACTTCGTTTGTAAGTGTTGTATCTTGCAGCAGCGGGTTATTATTACAACCTAGAGGGCGTTTATTACGCTTTTGGGTTGCATCGACAGCCGCGCGGTGTCCCGAAAAGGCTAAATCGGTAGGGAAAAACTACATTTATTCGGAAATATCGGTGGCGTACGCATAATGGCAAAAAATGGAAATCCCCTGGATCGTTCGGCAACGCATCTGTTGCACAAGGCCGGCCAACGCGCTGCGGACACCTTTTTCGCCGAGACTCTTGAGGGCGGGCCGACGCCGCGCCAGTTCGCCGTGTTGATGATGGTGGCCGACGAAGAGGGTCTCACACAGACCGAACTGGTGGAGCGAACCGGCATCGACCGTTCGACCCTCGCCGATATCGTTGCCCGTCTACTCAGCCGTGGTTTGATCCAGCGGCGCCGCGCCAAGGGTGACGCCAGGGCCTACGCCATCAAGCTCAGCACGCAA
>Ga0114921_10000596_pt1 | contig 15547 bp, 17 predicted proteins | sample BentaG_FD_87016 | JGI IMG/M metagenome (GOLD analysis project Ga0114921, IMG submission 87016) | Deep subsurface microbial communities from South Atlantic Ocean to uncover new lineages of life (NeLLi) - Benguela_00093 metaG | ecosystem: Environmental > Aquatic > Marine > Oceanic > Sediment ...
TCCAAATTGGCGTCTCTCCAATCTTCGCGTCCGCGGGGGGCCTACTTGTAACTGTGCCAGCAATGCTCTTTTGGCACATAATAATAGGCGTCGGCGAAGCTGCCGTAACAACTTCCCTAATCTCACAACTTGTCCGCCTTCGACCCGCGGTTCTCAATGGACTCGCCATTCTAGGGTGGGATATCCAATGAAGGATTCTGCAAAAGTGTTGCTTGCGGTAATTGTTGGGCTAGCTGTACTCTTGCCCTTCGCTTCAGCTTACCCGGATGGCCTTGAAACAGTAGCCCAAAACGCTGGTATCTGGGAACCTGAAAGCCTGTGGCATGGAGTAATGCCTGACTATAGTCTTCCAGCCATAGAAAACCCCTATTTTTCCACGCTGGCAAGCGGTCTGGCAGGAATTCTTTTAGTTCTCATTTTTACATTTCTAGTCGGCAGAGTGTTCACTCAGAAAAGATAAGGACGCTGTTCCGGATAGCCTAGAGGGTCCTCGGTATGAAGAGATCAAAAAATCTGCAAGGAAAAGGGCGTCTACAAGAAAATCGTTTTTGAACAGGGGAAAATCGTCGGAGCCATAATTTTAGGAGATAGAAAGGGCGTTACGTCGATAAAGAAATTGATGGACCAAGAAATAGACGTCACGAAGTACAAAGATCTACTCTTAAAAGACGACTTCGATTACCGAAGAATCTTCTCTTAACAAGAGCTGTTTTACATAAGCCATCTAGGCTTTCCTTCAAGATATTCTGTCAGAAACTTCGCGAACTCGCGGCTAGACGAATACAGCGTGAATACTTCCTCGTTCACTAAAACTTCCACCGAGTTAGCAACAGCTTTAGAAATCAGATCCGCTACGCCAACACGCCTTCCACCATCTCCCAATTTTTCAAGCAGCAAATCCACCGCATCTGTATATTTCCTTTTTATTTCAACCACCCAACGTCCTGCTTCCACGCGCGGCCCAGAAACCGTGTGCACTGCTCCGAGATGCTTTCGCAAAAACTTCTCACACTCCACCTTCTTCCTAAGAGGCGGACCAAGATGCTTTTTCATAAGCGGAAGAAAACGGCTTTTCACCTCAAAGATGAACACGTTCAGGTTTTCTTCACTGCTCCACACACAGTCACGCATAACATTGAAGTCATGTTGCTGAAGCATTTTTCGCAACGACCTCTGAGACTTGTAAACTTGTCCCCAAAGAACATCCGGCACCGCGCCGACTTTTCCAAATTTTACAAACACAACGGCTGATCCGCGAGATTTGATGGCGCGAACAAGCCTTTTTGCGTCTAGGGCTTCTATCTCCTGTGGATAAAAGAACTTTTTGTGCGAAGTTTTGAGAAATGCCCTGGCTGCGGCAATAAACTCTTCTAATCTTTCTTTCCTAACGGCAGCCGCGGCGTTTCTTCCCTTGTCTACGGGATCCACTATCACGAGTGGTTCTTCAAAAACTTTCTCTGCCTCTTTCTCTCTTCCTTTGTAATAGCCCTCGTAATCGATGATCGTTTTTTCTTTCCAGTCTGCAACTGATTTCAAAACTTCAACGAAGGATCCATAGTTGAGGGTGAGAAGCTCGCAAAGGTATCCGCTGAAGCCTCCAACTTTTATTTCTGCTCCGTAAACGCCCACGCCTTTCATGAACCTTTTTAAAAGCCTGACCTCTCCCCACTTCCGTTCATCCAATATGGGCTTAACATAGTCTGTGTGGAAAGGCGTCCGATCCGTAGCGCTGATCCATTCACCCCGCTTTACTCGGTAACACGGCACTATGTTTATTCGAACCTTATCAATTATGGCCTCTAGATAGGGATGCTCTGCAAATCTTTCGATCTGTTTGAAGCCCTCAGTGGCTTTTCTTGCGATTTCTAGACAGATGGTTCCGAAGGCTTCACGGGGCATTGTGGTTGGCACGCGCATAAAGATGTCAATGTCCGGTTCCTCGCTAAGCCATGTATCCTTCGCAACAGATCCTTCCACCTGGACCTCGGCTTCTACTCCCGCATCCTTCGCTGCCTCTCTCACCTTCTCGGTCAACTCCTTTGCCAACGTGAGAATATGCTCTTTCTTTTCCCGGCTTGGAGTAATTCGCTTAAGAACGTCGGCACAGATTTCTTCAAGAAGGGGAGTCATAATCCACCACTAGGAGTTTTTCTCGGTGTTAGTTTTTTGATCGCCGCGAACCTCTCTTAAAGTTGTATAAATGGGGCCTTTCGGTGTTAAAACGCTTTTTTTAAGCCTTAAGCAGTCAGCATTAATGACGCCAAACTCGTAATCTGCTAGGTCCTCGACGCATCTGACAAGTTCGGCTTTGTGTCTTCCCGTTCTTACGCGAGCGATTGTTAGGTGGGGGCTGAAGCCTTTACTGTCTGGTTTGAAGCCCAGTCTTCTGAGGCGAGGTTCTAACTGATTAAAAACGTTCACAAGCTCGTCGGCGCCCTTCCGGATTCCAGTCCAAACAACGCGGGCATATCTTAAACTGGGAAAAGCACCTACGCCTCTGAGTTCTATGTCAAAGGAAGCGAAGAAAATTTGTTTCATCTCTTCATGAATCAAGTCCACCATGGGTAGGGATATGTTTCCTAGGAATCGCATGGTTACATGAATGTTTTGAGGCTTAACCAGTTTCAAATCGGCGCCTGTATTAACAAGCATGCCTTGAACCTCGGACAGCCGTCTAACTACCAGTTCATTGTCGATGTCGAAAGCGATGAAACTTCGAACAGTCTCAGACATGACAAGTCCTCTTGCTAATTCTAGCAAATCTATTTTAATTAATATATTCTTTCACGCACACCATTTGGATAACTTTTAGGAAGCCATTTTCCAGTTGCCGCGCGCGCATATCTTGGGTCATTATTGACCGTTCATAAAATTAAAAACAATTCTATTCCAACTATAATTCCGAAACGGAGGTTAGAAATCGTATGTCAGAATATCTGCTTCTTCTTCGACTCAACAAAGCGAAACTGTTGGAAACAATCGATACTCTGAGGAAACTACCCAGAAATCCAAGCCCAGGGGTTGACCTAGACTATACAATGAATATTTTCGGAACTTGGCACGTCGCTGTTTGGTTTAGCTCCAACAACTCTACTCAAGCTATAGAATTCATAAACAAAAAAATAGGTCAAATTCCCGGCGTAGTTGACGCCTTCCCAGTAGCTACTTTCCCACACAGGGGAAAATTAGACAAGGAGTCCTAGAAACTACCTAATTCAAACGAATACGCCGGTTCAAAGGGAAAAAGAAGCTGCTACCAGCCCTGGTTACGTCTCAACTTCTTAACTCTGCTTAATATCCTTCGGGGAACTTTCTCATCAGTCAAATTTCTGATAAAAATAACATCATTTGGATGCAGGTGGAATGTTAAGTTTATTTGGAGTTTTTCGGCTTCTAAGAAGTTTTTGATGGCTTCGTCGAGTTTTCCGTCTTCAAAATCAAGGTCAATCAAGGTGTGAATGGTCTTCCTCAACGCATTCTTAACTTCATCAAAACTTTTTTGATTCACTGTTGGTTCCAATCCAGTGCATTTTACATGAAGGAACCGTAATAATTGAGATAAGCATTATTTCGGAAAAGGGAATATGAAGATTTTCAATATTACTCGTTCATGATATGCGCACGCACATGACTAGACAAATGTTGGACCTAGAAAGTATACATAGCAACGAAGGCGAAGAGGAATAACAGGATTATTTACTTCCTTAGTGTCTCTGATAGCATGTAGCAAGATGTGCTTCCAGAAAATCGATTAATCGTTTTCTCCTTTCCTTCGAACTGGATTCTGTGAAAATGATCTTGACGTTACAGTTCTCGCACATGCATGCATGCCTCGATATGTGTCCAAAATTTGACATTTTTTGCAGTGAATAGGTTTAAATGCGCGCGCTAGTAGACCTTGGTTTTATAATTTCTAACTTAAGGTTATGTAGCATGGAGGACGACGGGGAGATAACGCTAATGAAGGAAAGAATCGTCTTGGGCGTAGCTGGAATGCCTGGCGCTGGAAAGGGTACTTTTAGGGAGATCGTTCAGAAAATGGGCTATGCTGCAGTGGTAATGGGAGACGAAATTAGGGAGGAAGCCAAACGAAGGAACCTTAAACCAACACCGGAAAACCTAGGCATGATTATGCTCAAACTTAGAGAGGAGGAGGGACCAGCTGCCGTAGCTAAACGATGTATACCGAAAATGGAGAAGGCGAAAGAGAACGTTGTTGTCGAGGGCATCCGGAGCCTACATGAAGTCGACGAATTCAAGAAACACTTTCCAAACTTCACCTTAATTGCCATCCACGCATCGCCTGAAACGAGATTCCGGCGTCTATTTCAAAGAAAGCGGAGCGACGACCCCAAGGGTTGGGAAACCTTTATGGAACGAGATTTGCGAGAACTCAGCGTCGGCATAGGAGCCGCCATTGCAACTGCTGATAAGATGATCGTGAACGAAGGGTCGAAGGCTCGATTGAAAAGGAAAACGCGGGAAGTCTTGAAGGAGGTGCTGGGGAAATGGATGAAGTAGACGTTCACGTGGAGGTCGAGGTTAATCCCACCGAAGACCTAGAGAAGGTTAAGAGGGCTGTGGAAAACGTCTTTGGAAGCGTGGAGTTTGAAGTTAAAACCAAAGGCTGGGGAAGCTTGCTTACGGCGAGAACCAAAGGAATCGACCGGCTCACAAAGCTCTATAATCTGCTTCGCAGAGAGAGAATTCGTGATGCTGCCCGAGGCGTTTTATTTGATGGGATAGGCGAGAAATCGCTAGTCTTCTATCTGAACAAGCAAGTCGCTTACGCAGGACACATTTCATTTTCAAAACCCGTGGCAGAATCCTCTTTAGGACCCATCAAAGTTCAAATCCGATGCGACAACCCACGAGAACTCATTGAATGGCTTGCGCCGAAAACAACCTAGCAGTTGCGATTTGCCAAAGCGTTTATTAGCCCTGTTCGCCAAGAGAAACTTTCTCTAAATAACAAAGGTAAGCATGTTTGTCGTGGTCAACGTGCCCAAACCAGAGATTGGCTTATCCATGCTCTTCTGTCTCGGAGAACCTTTCCGCTCCCTCTTGAAACACCTTCGTGAAGTTGATGTACGTCACGTAGAGATCGTTGACGAGGGCTCGTATGCCCTTAACAACAGGCGAATCAAAAGCTTGAAAAAGATGACTGAGGCACACGATCTGGACTTTGTAGTTCACGCACCTTTTGCGGGAATAAACATAGCGGTTCCCAGCCCAGTTTTGCGTCGGACTATTTTGAAGCGCCTAGAAAAATCCATTTTTTACGCGGGTCAACTTGATTGCCGATTGTGGTTGTTTCATCCAGGCCTACAAACCGGTGTCAGCCACTTTTATCCAGGACGGGATTGGCAACTGAACTTGGATTCTGTACGCACTTTGTTGAAGATTGGCATAAAGGAGGGTGTTGAAATAGCTATTGAGAATGTTCCGGAGCCATTTCCCTTTGTCATGAAAAACGTACAAGACTTTTCCCGTTTCTACAACGAACTAGACGATGACATAGGAATGGTGCTTGACGTAGCGCACGCCAACTTAAATCATCAATTTCAAGATTTCATTAGGCAGTTCCCTGAAAAAATCGTCCACATACATGTGAGCGACAACGATGGAGCCCATGACCTGCACCTTGGAATAGGATACGGAAACATCGATTGGGAAAGTGTTGCGAAGGAGATCAAGGAGATCGAGTACGGCAACATCATCATGTTGGAATCCACAGAATACGTGGAAGAAAGCCTTCAAACTTTACGCAAACTTTTTACTTAGGCTTCTATGAGAGGAGGGTCTATCTTCATAAAATCTTCAGCCAAGTCTACACTAGAGAAAATCTTCCTTGCCTGTTCCAGCAATAAACTTGGATCTCCATACCGTGCACTGATGTGAGTCAAAACCAGCCATTTCACCCCCGCTTTTTTCGCAGTCTCCGCTGCTTGACTAGGAGTGGAGTGGCCGTCTTCACGAGCCCTTTCCCACAATTCGTCGTCAAAGGTGGCGTCGTGAATCAGCAAGTCTGCGTTCTCAGCGAATTTTACAAGATTCTTTGACTGTCTAGTGTCCCCCGTATATACGATCTTCCTTCCGGGACGGGGAGGCCCCAAAACCTCTTCCGACCTTACAATTTGTCCATCTGGAAGCTTAACCACCGAACCATGTTGAAGCTTTGACCATAATGGTCCCTCAGGAACTCCGAGGGACTTCGCCTTCTCCGGATGAAACCTTCCAAGTCGCGGCTTCTCTATTAACGCGTAAGCTAAGCTAGGAGTCACGTGGTCGGCCCAGGTGGCGTGCACTTGGTATTCCCTCTCCTCACACACTAAGCCGGCTTCTTTTATTTCGGAGACTTCAAGGGGAAAGGTGAGGGTGAAATGAACCGTTTGCTTTATTGCTTCCACAAACGCTATGATTCCTGCTGGTCCGTAGACCTCCAGTTTTTTCTCCCTATCCAGCAGAGACATGGTTTGGAAAAGCCCAGGCAAACCAAGCATGTGGTCTCCGTGCATGTGGGTGATGAAAATCTTTGTTTTCCGATGAAAGCCTACGCCAGCTTGAATCATCTGTCTCTGGATGCCTTCGCCGCAGTCGAAGAGGACGAGTTCATTTTTTCGTCGAATTGCGATGGCCGGCAACCCTCTTTGAGGAGTTGGAATGCTTCCAGCGGTTCCGAGAAAGATTACACGCAAGTCTGTCAACCTTTTGCACGCTCATATAAAATATGCTATGTGCAGTTTTATGGGTACCCCTCCCAGGTTCGTTACTTTTATTAGAAATGGCATGCCTTGATTCGTCTCAACTAGACATAAGGATACGAAAGAAGAGGAGAAGAAAGGAACTTCAGGGACGTGACGAAGATGAATTCCGCATCATTGGATTTGGTGTTTAATCCGAGAACAGTAGCCCTAATCGGCGCCTCAGAAAACGAACTCAAATCCGGAGGAATGTTTCTAAACAGCTTTATTGACTGCGGACTGGAAAGCGAGTTGTTCTTGATTAATCCACGGGGTGGAGAAATTCGAGGCCTCAAGGCGTATCCAAGCGTGTTGGATACTCCAAAGGAAATTGATTTGGCCATAATTGCGATACCCGCCTCGGTTACGCCAAAAGCCGTTGAAGATTGCTCCAAAAAAGGAGTTAAATTCATTGTGGTTCACGCCGCTGGCTTTGGAGAAATGGGCCCTGAAGGTAAGAAGATAGAAGAAAAGATGATGCAAGTTGCTAGAAGGGGAGAGTCCCGCATTATTGGCCCAAACTGCATGGGTATATACTGTCCAGAAACAGGATTTAATACGGTTGTCCCTTACATTGGAGGATTAACCGAAGAGAGTGGAGATGTTGCCCTGGTTGCCCAAAGCGGTTGGGTCTGTGAGCACGTTATGCTCATAGGTTATGAACGGGGACTTCGCTTCAGCAAAGTCTTAAGCATCGGAAACCAATCTGACCTAACATTCGTTGACTTCCTCGAATATCTAGGTTCAGACACCAAAACAAACATTATTTCTGCGTATATCGAAGGAGTGAAAAAGGGACGAGACCTCATCGATGTGACGAAGAAAATTTCAAGAAAGAAGCCCATCATAGTCTGGAAGGCTGGAAGAACAGGGGCTGGAACCAAAGCCATAACATCCCACACGGGATCCTTGGCAGGCGACCACACAATTCACGAAAACGCCTTCAAACAAGCAGGAATCATCACAGCGCAAGGAATCGAAGAACTACTCGACCTCTTAATAGCTTTCAAATCTCCATATTTACCGAAGGGAAACAATGTTGGAATAATAGTTGGAGCCGGAGGCGCCGGAGTTGCCGCCGCAGACGCCTGTGAAACCCTTGGCCTCAAGGTTGCAAACTTGCCGGAGGGGACTCGACTGGACCTAAAAGATCTTTTGAGAGGGGTGATTCCCCCCTTTTCAGGGGTTTCTAACCCGGTGGACACTGTATGGCTTCCCTTGGGGCAAGCGCCTAGTATTCACCCACAGATGATTGAAATCATGTCTAGGGCTGTTGACGCCTTTATGATCTTTTCCTACGAACCGTATGGTGAAAATTATCTTTCAGTGTTAGCAAAGACTAGAGAGAAAATTAAGAAACCAATCGTCTGCGTACCGCCCCACCCAACTAAAGGGTTAGACACTACCCCTTGGACAAAAAGAGGATTACCGGTTTACCCAACACCGAAAAGGGCTGCGAGGGTCCTTTCAGCCTTGTCTCAACGTCATGTTTTCCTTGAAAAACTTAAGAAATAGTTTGACTGGAAAGAACGTGCACGTTCGTTTCAAGTTCTCTCAAAGACGGCTATTTCTCTCGTTAGGCTTCTGTGCACGTATACAAAATGAGATTCTACGTGTTTGAAACCTAACTCCTTACCAATCTTGCCTATTCTTATGGATTTTGGGGACGCCATGCAAATTTTTCTCCCCTTAGGAAGCACGTCCTCAATGGTTGACAAAAAATCTTCAACTATTTGCCGGGTACCCCATCCAAGCGTGGTTGCTGATCTACCGTAAGGAGGGTCTGTAACAATGCAGTCAACCCTAACCACCGGGGGATGGCGAGCGTCTGCAACAGTTATCCCCTCTGATTTCACACCATAATGTAGAAGGTTTTGTAGACTTCCCCTCACCATGTGGAGTTGCACGTCGAATCCTACCACGTGACATCCTATAAACCAAGCCTCCACAAGTATGCTGGCGGTTCCACAGAAGGGATCCAACAGCAAATCATCTTTCTTGGGTTGAGCTAGGTTCACCATGCACCTCGCTAGTTTCGCGGGCATGGCTGTTGGATGGAAAAAGGGGCGTTTTCGGGGTCTCCTTTCAACAAAGGGCTTTGGCGATATCTCAGCCATCTTTAACCCGAAGACGAACCGGTTGTCCGTTAGGATTCCGAAAAAAGTCTTTTGAGGAGCCGTCAAGTTCACTTTCGTCTTCTTAACCTTGTTTAGAACCAGTTCCCCAAGCTTGCGTTCCAGTTCGACACCGATAAGGTGAGGAGTAGCACCCCTTATCCTTCTCACTCGAGCAGCGAAACTTTCGCCATGTTCAATGAAGCCTTCCAGAGATGCCGAACGCATGTTCTCTAGAATCTCGGCGAGTATGGCGTCGCAGCTGAATAACTCCAAACAGCAAACTCGCGTCATGGCAGACCTAAACTTAACGGATTTTACGCTGTCAACATTAGCCTCAACGCGCAGAACTTGAGTTAACCTCTCCAAAATTTGATACGTGTGGCCTTCAGCCTCTAGGATGGATTTCAACTCGGAGAAGGGTAGGGTTGGGTGTTCGCCTGAAAGCAGAAAGAAAAGTTTAGCCACCCTTTAGACTCCTATTTTGGCTAGGGCTTCTGCGATTAATGGAGCAACCGAGACCACGCTCACGGGGCTGGGAACGCAGTCGGTGCCAACGATTTCTTCGGCTCCGCCTTGCATAATCTTCCTTTGCGCTTCGCCGACTAGTAGTGAATGGGCACAAGCAGCGTAAACTCTCTTTGCTCCTTGCGTCTTCAACATTTTTACGGCGGCGGCTATGGTTCCCCCAGTGCTAATGATATCGTCGAAAACGATTGCATCTCTTCCTTCAATGTTAAATCTTTTCTCTTCCACCCTAATCTCTCCTGTCAAACGATCTCTCTCTTTCCGCAGCCAACCGCATCCCCCGTCAAGAACCCTGTCAGCCTCCTTCGCCAGCTCCAATGCACCCTTATCCGGAGCCACGGAAAATGCTCCAGCTAATCCCTTGTTCTTGAAATGTTCTGCCAGCAAAGTTATGGCTGAGAGGTTTTCCGCTGGGATGCTGAATTTCTTTAAAACACTTTCTTCGTGGATGTTTACGGTTAAGAAGCGGTCAGTTCCAGATGCCTCGCTAAGTTTGATGAAGGTTTCGATGCTAATTGCCTCACCTGGCAAAAATCTCTTGTCTTGTCTGGCATAAGCCAGATAGGGGACTACGGCTGTCACTCTCTCGGCTCCTAAGTCCTTTGCCGCATCAGCCATCAGAAAAAGTTGCATCATATGCGCGTCTTGTGGCGGTCCGGTGGTCTGAACGATCACTACTTCTTCGCCCTTTACGTCACCGTCAAGTCGAAGATAGGACTCTCCGTCAGGGAAGGTCTTGAAGATGACGGAAACAATCCTTGACTTCAGCATGTCAGCGACTTTTCGACCTAAATCTTGAGACGCTGGACCTAGAACCACTATCACGGTTTTTCCCTTTTCTTATACTCTTCTATCAGTTCCTTTGCCCTATCCAATCTCACTTTACGTTCTTCAACCATCTTTTCAACAACTAAATCGATCAGGTCTCCGGTGGCTCCAGCTGTGATCGCAATGTTTCGAGCATGCAGGGACATATGTCCTCTCTGTATGCCCTCGTGAGCTAACGCTCTCAATGCACCAAGGTTTTGAGCCAAACCCACAGCAGCCATCACTTCCCCAAGTTCATTGGCTGTTTTTACGCCTAGAATCTTTAAGGCTACTTTAGCCACGGGATGCACCTTTGTGGCTCCACCTATGATTCCCACAGCCATCGGCAGTTCAATTGAACCTACTATGTCTCCGTCCTTGTTTTTCTCCCAAATCGTCAGTGGGCCGTAATGGCCTGATCTGGCAGCGTAGGCGTGGGCTCCTGCTTCTACAGCGCGGTGGTCGTTGCCAGTGGCTATTACAACTCCGATTATGCCGTTAAGTATGCCCTTATTGTGGGTCGTGGCTCTGAAAGGATCTGCAGCCGCAAAGTTATACGCCTCCACTATGCCGTTGACAACTTCCTCTCCACCCACCTCTTCCTTTGCTATGACGGCCCAAGCCCGCGCCAACCGCTTGACAGCTAGGTTGGAGATTATTCTCATGTACACTTTGCCGTGAGTTATTCTCTCAATCATGGGGGCAACAGCCTCAGCCATGGAGTTCACAGCGTTGGCGCCCATGGCATCTCTGCAGTCGACACAAAGCTCGGTGATGACCATGGGTCCTGTGTTGGTCTCGATCACTTTCACCTCTAGATCTTTGGCGCCTCCTCCCACCGAAACCAGCATGGGATCTTGCTCATTGGCTTTCTTTATAATCTCGTTTTTCGCTGCTAGAATCGCCATTTTTGCTCCGTAGGGGTCTTTTATGCCCACAGCTTGGATTTGTCCGATCATGATTGGTTCGGTGCTGCTTGTGAAGAATCCTCCCTTTAATCTAGCCATCTTTGCAGCGTAGCTGGCTGCAGCAACCACTGATGGCTCTTCGATTGCCATAGGTATCAGGTAGTCTCTTCCATTGATGAGAAAATTCACAGCGATCCCCAGAGGTATAGGGATTGCCCCGACAACGTTTTCAATCATGCGGTCGGCGAATTCCAGCTTTAAGGAACCAGTTGACTGAAGAATTTCGACTTCTTCGTCGGTTAGACCCGCAAACTCCTTTACGATTTGCACTCTTTCTTTAGGAGTTAATCTATAAAAACCTGATAATTCGGATGTTTTACTCATAACGACATCTTCCCTCATCAACATTCAGTTTACTAGGGCTAAATTGAATATGAATTTAACTGCATTACGACAACAGCGTTATCTTCTACGATCTTCCGGCATAAATCAGATAGTAGATAACATGTTTCTTAAATACCCGCGCGTGCCTTACGCCACAAAAAAGCATGAGAAACGTATATCCTTCCATACTAGTGTAATAGTACAAGGCTCGTGGCGTGTGTATGAACACAAGGAAGTTACACTGTCATAAAATATGTGAAGCTTTAAGTCTCCCCACAAGAGTGCGCATACTCCAGGAACTAATAAAGGCCTACCCAAACAGATTGACAATCTCCAAACTGCAAGAAATAACTTCGGAACCACGTATGACGATATGGTTCCATGTCAACAAGCTCAGAGAATCGAATCTCGTAGAGTTGGATGGGTCTAGGAGAGGTTTCAGGGCTGCGACAAGGGCTTTAACAATAAGGTTGAACGGTAACGGAATACACTTGGAGGAGATGAAGTAAGATGAAGGAAGCCATGCTTTACGAGCAGTTGCCGGAAAATAAAGTGAAATGCAACCTTTGCGGAAGAAGGTGCACTATACCCGAGGGGTCAACGGGATTCTGCTTGGTAAGGAAAAACGAGAAGGGAAAACTCTATTCCCTCGTCTACGGGAAGGCTTGTTCCGCCTGCGTAGACCCCATAACCAAGAAGCCTCTCTCCCACTTCCACCCCGGCTCGCTGGTCATGTCCATAGCAACAGTCGGATGCAACTTCCGCTGCCGCTTCTGCGACAACTGGTCGATAAGTCAGGAAAAGAAGATTAAGGGATACGCCTTTCCTCCAGAGAAGGTTGTAGAAGCCACTAAAGAAAATGGCTGCCAAGGAATAAGCTACACCTACACGGAACCAACAATCTTCTTCGAATACACTTACGACACAGCAACGCTAGCCCATAAACAAGGATTCTTCAACACCTTCGTAACCAACGGATACATGGCGCCGGAAGCGGTTCAAACGATAGCATCGGTTTTAGACGCCGCTACGGTTGATTTTAAAGGTGGAGGAGACCCAGAATTCTACAAGAAGTTCTCGGCAGTTCCGTCTGTTGAACCAATCTACGAATCTCTGAGGGAAATGAAGAAACACCACATACACGTCGAGGTGACTAACTTGGTGATCCCTAAGATCGGTGATTCCATAGAGAGAATTCGCGAACTCGCCACGTGGATAAGGGACAACCTTGGTAAGGACACATCGTTTCATCTGCTGCGGTTTCATCCGAATTATCAAGTGACCGACATCCCGTCAACTTCGTTGAAAACGCTGGAGCAGGCTTGCGAAGCATCTAGCGAGGTTGGGTTGAACTATGTTTACATGGGGAACGTTCCGGGGCATCGTTACGAAAACACCTATTGTCCCAATTGTCGAGAGTTGCTGATCAAGCGTTTCGGTTTCGAGATCGAGAAGTGGCGCCTAACCAAGGACATGCGCTGTCCAGCTTGTGGACACACCATTGCCATAAAAGGTCAATTTAATCCAGGCGGTTTCTCTTATCCCTACATATTGATCTAGACGCATTCTTTTGAGGTGAGTAGGTATGTGGGCGATCTGGAGACCTGATGCAAGAGCTGTTTTGAGGGATAAAAAGGCTCGAGCGAGTTTGTCAAGATACTTTGACGTTATGGAAGACGACAAACCAGCTAGGTTTCTAATCGCCAAAAAATTGCCCGCTAACTTCAACAATAATATTTCACTCACAAAGTTGTGGAAGATCCATGATCAGCTCACCGAAGAATTTTACCGTCTTGAAAAGGAGATTGATTCTCGTCAAAAGCACCTAGAAGAATTGGATGCCCCAGAAAAATCTTATCTCGATTTAAAGATCGAGATAGCCAGTCGCATTCTTGAGGGCTGTCACCTCTGCACCCGAAGGTGCGGTTTCAACAGGCTTAAGGAAGAGTTGGGATACTGCAAGTGCGGAACCCAGATCACGGTTTCGACGATATTCGAGCACATGGGCGAAGAACCCGAACTGGTTCCCTCCGGAACCATATTCACGTTAGGCTGCACCCTAAGGTGTCTTCACTGCCAAAACTGGACCATATCGCAGTGGTACGAGAAAGGAGACATTTTCTCGCCTGAGCAGTTAGCTAAGTCTGTGGAACGCCTACGTAAAGGTGGATGCAGAAACGTTAACTTGGTCGGTGGAGAACCTACGCCTTGGCTTCAGCAGTGGCTTGAAGCCTTCAAACACGTGAATGTGAACGTTCCGGTGGTTTGGAACTCCAACTCCTACTACAGCGAAGAAACAGCCAAACTTCTCGCCGGATTCGTGGACGTGTATCTCCTCGACTTCAAGTACGGGTCTAATGAATGTGCCAAGAAGATTTCAGACGCGCCTGACTACTTGGAAGCCTGCACTCGAAACCATTTGTACGCCAAAAAATACGGAGAACTCATCATCCGCGTCTTAGTCCTACCCGAACATCTCAAGTGCTGCACAAAGACCATTCTGAACTGGATCGCCCAAAACCTTGGAACAGGGGTTCGCACAAACGTGATGTTTCAATACCGCCCCGAGTGGAGGGCCCATGAAATACCGGAGCTTCAAAGGAGACTTACAGGAAGGGAGAGCGAAAGAGTCATCGAACTGGCTAAAGAGGCAGGTTTAACTAACTTTATAACATAATTATGTAGTTATAGTTGCAACAAAAACGGTCTAAGGATTAAGGACTGATCGGGACGTCTACGTTATAGTTTCCCGAAGCTCAACTCTTACGTCACCTCTTTCCTCATCAACTATTCTTAGTCATGCGCCATTCAAAACCAAAAGCTATTTTTCACCCTTCCACATCATAACTTGACAGAGGACAAAGAGAAAAAGGCGAATACCATGCGCTATTGCCCTGAATGCGGCGGTGAACTACAATACGTTTCCGCTACGAAACGCTATGTGTGCAAAAGTTGCGGGCTTTCCCTCACGCATCAAGAACTCATTGAGCTGCGTCAACAACTGAGGCCCCGATTTGAAACTGAAGAAGATCAGCGACAGAAAGAGAGAAAAGAATACTTGAAGTGGTGGCTCGGAAAGAAAAAGTAGTGTTACCGGGACACATAGTGTTTTGACAGACCATATAGGTAACAAGCTTTTTGACTTAACATTCACCCATGAGCAAAGCAGTTATTATCGTACAATCTTCACTATAAATTGAGTTCCAGTGAGGTTAAGGTGTTTATATGGCTCAACCCATAGAAATCATCTGCGTCGGAAACGAGCTTCTAATAGGCAAAACCTTGAACACAAACGCACAGTGGCTAGCCAAACGGATCACGACTCTCGGATTAAGTGCACGTCGCATCACGATCGTGGGTGATGATGTCGATGAAATATCCAACGCTGTACGAGAAGCGATTCAGCGTAATCCTCGTTTCCTCATAACCACAGGAGGATTAGGTCCTACGTTTGATGATAAAACTTTGGAGAGCTTGGCTAAGGCGTTGGAGTGCAAACTCGAAATCAACGAGGAAGCCTTGACGATGGTTAAAGAAAAGTATCGCAAGTATGCGGAGGAGGGTAAAATGAAGAAGGCTGAGTTGACTCCTCCTCGAGTCAAGATGGCGAAGCTTCCAGAAGGAGCTAAGCCTTTGTCTAATCCCGTTGGAACCGCGCCAGGCGTAATCATGGAACATGGAAGCATAACTATAGTAGCTCTTCCCGGAGTCCCTTCTGAAATGAAGGCCATATTTGACGGGTCGGTTGCATCTCTTCTGAAGCACGTTGCGGGCGACGTGACTTTTTTTGAAATGAGCATAGAAGCTACAAGGGTTATAGAGTCGGAGATGGTCCCTCTCATTGAGCGGGTGATGCACGACAATCCTTACGTTTATATAAAATCCCATCCAAAAGGAGCTGAGAGGATTCCTCGCATAGAGTTTCACTTCTCCACCACAGCCAAAAACTCCGGCGTTGCCAGAAAACGTGTCAGCAAAGCCTTTGTTCAACTCTCCGAACTAATTCAGGAAAAGGGTGGAAAAATCAAGCCTATTAAAGCAGAAAATTGACACGGTCGAAGAA
>Ga0114921_10000597_pt1 | contig 15541 bp, 12 predicted proteins | sample BentaG_FD_87016 | JGI IMG/M metagenome (GOLD analysis project Ga0114921, IMG submission 87016) | Deep subsurface microbial communities from South Atlantic Ocean to uncover new lineages of life (NeLLi) - Benguela_00093 metaG | ecosystem: Environmental > Aquatic > Marine > Oceanic > Sediment ...
GTTCTTCAGTGCCGTCCGCGTTGAGCTGCAGCACGTAGAGGTCGTCTCCGCTCGGGATGACCACCGTCTTCTGCGCGATCATTCGGTTGACGCCATCCCTGACGTAGAAGCCGCCGATCTGCGTCGCATCGAACCCGCCGAGCGCGCTCGGCTTACCGGTTTTCGGCCCCTCAAAGTCGGGCAAGTTCTGGATTTCGCCGGCCGCAAGGTCGAGAATCGCGGCCGAGTCGACGTCGCCCGTCAACTTCGAGACGATCGCGATGATCGTCGGCGGGTCCTGGGCCATGGACGGGTCACCGGTGAAGAAGATGCCGGCGTATGCCCATTCGGGCGTCTGGCCGCCCATGTCTTCCCATCCTGGAGGGAAGGGCAGATCGATGGTCGGGGCACCGGGGTCGCCCCGGTTCACCACGGTCTCGGTGATGTTGTTATCTCTGATGTAGTCGACGATGGTCATCGCGGGCCCCGCGGCCTCGGCCGATGTGGTGGGAGCCTCGCTGCTGGTGGTTGCCGACGTGGTCGCCGACTCCTCCGTCTGGGTGTCCGAGCCGCACCCTGACAGGCCGATTCCGAGGGCGACCGCTGCGATGGCGGTGACGCCGGCCCGCATGTTGGTGGTCATGTCGTCTCCTGTATTCCTCGGCCCGTGGCGTCGACGCGATCTGCGCGCGACCAAAGCCGGATCGCAGGGCACTTTACCGTCCGTGCCCGACTTCTTACAGAAAGGCACCCGAATCTTCTTGCACACGCCGCTCTCGTTCTGCGTTCCGGCCCGTGGCGAGGGCGTCACACCCCGTGGTGTGGAGCCGACGCCTCCTGCACGGCGAGCGATTGGAACCAACCCACTCCCGAAGTGGAGGTGCCTCAGCAAGACTCCGGCGCGGTCTGAGCGTCGCGCACTAACGGGTGCCGACCGCGTGGTATCAACAGGTCGTGAGGCTGCTCGCCGTACTTGCGCTGGCGCTATTGAGCACCGGATGTGGGGAGTCGCCGCAGCCAGTAGCCGCGTCGTCCTCGGGGGAAGCGGTCTCCCCGCAGATCAATCCTGCGGGAATTGATCGAGCCCGCGACGAGCTACCTGACGGGTATGAGGTCGCCGCCTACGCCGGATCGCCCGCGCCGATTACGTTGTGGAGCTTCGGGGACGAGGCTGCCTCCGAGCCGTCACAGTGCCTGGCGTTGGCAACACCCGCAGTCGATTCCGCAGCGACGAGGGGCTGGTCGGCATCGGGGCCCGGCGGGATCGTCTACGCCGTCGTTGCCCGATCGAGCTACCCGGAGGCACCCGACCCGGCCTTGCTCGCTGAGTGTGTGCAGTGGACGTTGACGTCCGGTCGCGCCACAGGGACCGTGACCGTGCATCCGGGGCCAGTCCTCGACACGGCTCAGACCGTCGCCATGAGCACCGTCGCGACCATCGTGGTCGAGGGAGGGACGGAAACGCGTTCGCGCGCAGAAACGTTAGTCGCATACCTGGTGGACTATGTGTGCTTCGTAACGCTGATCACCGACCCCGGATCGTCCAGTCCCACCCTCGGCACCGTATTCGCGACCGACCTGCTGACCACTGCCTTGTCGGCGATGCGCGGCTGAGCCATCGTCCACGGGTACATTTGCGGCGATGTCCAACGCGAAGAGGACGCTGGCCAGTCTGTTGGCGGCAGCGAGCGCCGGACTTTCGGCTGGGTGCGGGTCGGGCCAGGACCTGGACCTCGCTCACGCCGACATCGCCAACATCGCCGACATCACGTCCAGCTTCGGTCCGCCGTTCACGGTAAGTAACGTCGGACCGGCGGCGATCGACCCGCGTCTGCTCGGCCCGCAGACCCTGCCCCCGGGGTTGAGCTTCCAGCCCGAGGTCTGTGGCGCTTCGGCCGGCCGACAGGCGGTGCCAACCGGGGTGCAGGGCAACATGGCGGCGACAACCGCTGAGGGCGAGGGCGTGCGCTACATCGTGATCGCGCTCGAGACCTCTGAACCAGTGCCGGTCGAGACTCCCACCGAACAGTGCCACACAGTGACATTCGACGGGCCCGGGGTTCGCGGCACGGTCGAGGTCGTCGACGCGCCCCGCGTCGAGGGGGCACATATCGTCGGCACCCACCGCGTGCTGCAGACGAACGCAGGCGGGGAGCCGCGAACCGGCGAGCTCTACAACTACGTCGCAGGCTTCGGCAATTTCATCGTGATCGTCACCGCCAATTCATTGGTGCAACCCGACGCCCCAATCGTCCCCGTGGACACGGTGCGGGCCCGCGAGCTCGTTACCCGGGCGGTGGCCCTGGTCAAAGGTGGCGGCTGAAGCGGCGAGGCACAGTGCCGAGCCCGTTAGTCGTAGCGCACCTGTTCGTAGCGCACCTGGTTTGAGCTCACCCAGTCGTAGGGCAATGGTCGTCGCGCACCTGGTCGCAGCTCACCGTACGTCGTGGGGCCGGAACTGGATGCTGATGCGCGGTCCGGTAGGTCGCGCGGTCTTCGGGATGGAGTGTTCCCAGGTGCGCTGGCAGGATCCGCCCATCACCAGCAGGTCCCCGTGACTGTGTCTCAGTCGTAGCGCGGCTCCGCCCCCGCGTGGCCGAAGCGCGAAAACCCTTGTCGCGCCCAGGCTCACGATCGCCACCATAGTGTCCTCTGCGCTGCTCCGGCCGATGTTGTCGCCATGCCAAGCGACGCTGTCGTTGCCATCGCGGTAGAGGCACAGCCCAGCGGTCACGAACGGTTCGCCGAGTTCGCCGGCGTATGCGTCGTTGAGGCGTCTCCTGAGTTGCGTGAGTCGGGGATGGGGCGGCGCTGCGGATTGATCTCTGAAATCGTAGAAGCTGACTAGGCGCGGAACATCAAGGACTCGGTCGTACATCTGGCGACGCTCGGCGCGCCACTGGACCGAATCGCGTAGTTCGCCGAACAGTGAATCGGCTTGCGAGTCGTCCTGAGGCAGCCACCCGGAACGAATCTCGAGCCATGCGCCGTCGCCGAGGTTGCGCCGATCCGCGTGATCGAACAGAGAGCTTTGCAGTGCCGGCTCCATGGGGCACAGCCTATCGCACAAACGTTCGAATCAACTGGATCTTGGCCTCAGGCAACAGGGCCCTTCGCTGCCTGGCCGCCGCGTATCACGTCGATCGTCGCCGAGGTCGCGGTTGACGTTTTATTGTGACTATATGATTTTGGAGTTGACCATTGGGTTTACGGTGCTAGGTGTGACAGAGGCTGTGTTGGGCTGCAATTCGGAGGTTGGCACGCTGCGCGCGGTCATCCTGCATCGGCCTGGCCTCGAACTGCAACGGCTGACGCCACGAAACAACGACAAGCTGCTGTTCGACGGTCTGCCTTGGGTGGCCAAGGCGCAGGAGGAACACGACGCCTTTTCAGCGCTGCTGCGCTCCCGAGGCGTCGAGGTGCTGCTGCTCGGTGACATGTTGACCGAAGCGCTCGCCAACAGTGGTGCAGCGCGCATGCACGGCATCGCCGCAGCCGTCGACTCTCGGCGACTGGGTTCGCCGCTGGCCCAGGAGCTCTCGACCTACCTGCGCACACTCGATGCAGGTGCGATGGCCCAGGTGCTCATGGCCGGAATGACATTCGATGAGTTGCCGTTCGGCAAGAACCAGAAGAACGAACGGTCGCTGGTGCGCCGCATGCACCACGGGGGGGACTTCGTCATCGATCCCCTGCCGAACCTGCTCTTCGCCAGAGATTCGTCGGTTTGGATCGGTCCGCGGGTTGCCATAACGTCGCTGGCGTTGCCCGCGCGAGCCCGCGAGACATCGCTGACCGACGTGATCTACGCGCATCACCCTCGGTTTCTCGGCGTCCGCCGCGCCTACGAGTCGCGATCGGCACCGGTCGAAGGTGGCGACGTACTACTGCTGTCGCCTGGCGTGGTGGCAGTCGGAGTGGGGGAGCGAACCACACCAGCGGGCGCGGAGGCGCTGGCGCGAAGCCTCTTCGAAGACGACCTCGCCGACACGGTTCTGGCGGTGCCGATCGCGCAGGAACGGGCCCAGATGCACCTCGACACCGTGTGCACGATGGTGGACACCGATGCCGTCGTGATGTATCCGAACATCGTGGACTCGCTGACGGCGTTCACAATTCGGCCCGCGTCCGATGGTGTGAAGATCGATAAGGCCGCACCGTTCGTCGACGCCGCGGCCGACGCGATGGGCATCAGCAAGCTGCGTGTCATCGACACCGGACTGGATTCGGTGACAGCTGAGCGCGAGCAATGGGACGACGGCAACAACACGCTTGCGCTGGCACCGGGCGTTGTGGTGGCCTACGCGCGAAACACCGAAACCAACTCTCGGCTAGTCGATTCGGGTATCGAAGTGCTGACGATCGCGGCCTCCGAGTTAGGTACCGGTCGAGGTGGGCCTCGCTGCATGTCGTGCCCGGCAGCCCGCGATCCGCTCTAGCGGCCCGCGCCGCCGGGTCGCAGTCCGCAGTGCCGCAGTGCCGCAGTGCCGCTGTGCCGCTGTGTCGCTGTGTCGCTGTGTCGCAGTGTCAACTCCGAACGTGAAGCTGCCTTCACGCTCGGATGGCCAGCGTGAAGGCAGCTTCACGCTCGGTCGGGGGCTGACGCGCCTATCGCCAGGAGGGCAGCCAGATCTGCAGGTTCCACGTGCTCTGCGAGATCGGCAGACCCGTGAGAATCGGATACATCCATGTGAAGTTGGTCATCACCAACGCGACGTAGCAGCACGCCACGAGAAGGCCGAGTGTTCGGCGCTCGGAGTTCTGCCCCGGTTTGTAGAGGATATCGCCGAGAATCATCGCGATCATCATCACCAGGAAGGGCGCCATCGTTGCGGCGTAGAAGAAGTACATCTGCCGGTCGATGTCGGCGAACCAGGGCAGGAACCCCGCGCTGTAGCCCACCAGCAGCGCCGCATATCGCCAGTCCCGCTTGACGAATGCCCGCCACAGCGCCCACACCAGCACCGGCACCGCGATGAACCACATCGCCGGGGTACCGACCAGCATCACGGCTTTGACACACGACTGCGCGCCGCAGCCCGGGATGTTCTCGGTGTCGATCGCATACAGCACCGGCCGCAGCGACATCGGCCACGTCCACGGCTTGGACTCCCACGGGTGATGGTTTCCATCGGCGTTGGTCAGCCCGGAGTGAAAGCGATAGGCCGCGTAGGTGTAGTGCCACAGCGAACGAACCGCATCGGGCATCGGCACGACGCTGTCCGGTCCGATCGACCGGCCGACTTCGTAGCGGTTGGTTCCCGTCTCGGAGGCGAACCACGCCGTGTACGACGCCAGGTACACCCCGAACGGGATGAGTACCAGCGCGTACAGCGACGGGCCCACGTCGCGACGAAAAACGCCCAGCCATGGTCGTGGAACGCGATACTGGCGGCGCGCGGCGACGTCGAATGCCACGGTCATCACGCCGAAGAACATCACGAAGTACAGCCCCGACCATTTGGTCGCGCAGGCCAGTCCCAGAAGAACGCCCGCGCCAAACCGCCACCACCGAACCCCGAGGCGTGGACCCCACGGTGTCTCGCCGATGCGGCCCTCCAAAAGGGCGACGTGCATGCGCTCGCGGACGTGGTCGCGGTCGACGATCAGGCAGCCGAACGCTGCGACGATGAATACCGTCAGGAACCCGTCGAGCAATGCGGCGCGCGCGGTGACGAAGCTGACACCGTCGGAGATCAGTAACAGACCCGCGATGCCACCGACGAGCGTTGATCTGCTGATGCGCCGCGCGATGCGGGCCGCGAGCAGGACCAGGACGACCCCGCACACCGCCCCGGAGAAGCGCCAGCCCAGCGAGTTGTAGCCGAACAGCGCCTCGCCGATCGCGATCAGTTGCTTGCCTACCGGCGGGTGCACGACGAGCCCGTAGCCCGGGTTGTCCTCGACGCCGCTGTTGTGCAGCATCTGCCAGGCCTGCGGCGCGTAGTGCTTCTCGTCGAAGATCGGTGTTCCGGCATCGGTGGGCGACCTGAGGTTGATGAGCCGCGTCACCGCGGCCAGCGCAGTGATGACGGCGGTCATCGCCCACCCCTGCAGCCGGTCGATCGGACCGAAATCGGCGACCGGCACCAGCGGGCCTGGGCTGATCACGGGAGCCGCGCGGTGGCGAACAACGAGTTCGTCGGCCGGGGCGCTCACGCCTGCGATCGTAGGCTGTGCTGATGTTCCCCCGGTCGCTACGCTCCTGCCCGCCGAAATGAAACCCCCCGGGTCGCTACGCTCATGCCCGCCGAAATGACCACCGGTCGGCTCCTCGTCGCGGCCACACCGCTGGGCCAGCCGTCGGATGCTTCGGCCCGGCTGTTGTCGGCTCTGGGCAGCGCCGACGTGATCGCCGCCGAGGACACCCGGCGGATTCGTACGTTGGCCCAGGCTCTGGAGGTCCGCCTCGCCGGCAGGGTCGTCAGTCTGTACGACCAGAACGAGGCCTCCCGGGTCCCCGCGCTGGTCGAGGACATTCGTGCCGGGGCGACGGTGCTGCTGGTCAGTGATGCCGGCATGCCGCTGATCAGCGACCCCGGCTACCGGCTGGTGACGGCGTGCATCGAGCACAAGCTGGCGGTGGCCTGCCTCCCCGGCCCGTCCGCGGTGACAACGGCGCTGGCGGTGGCGGGGCTGCCTTCAGAACGGTTCTGTTTCGAGGGCTTCGCGCCTCGCAAGCAGGCGGCGCGCGGGTCCTGGCTGCAGTCGCTGGCGACAGAACCGCGGACGAGCGTGTTCTTCGAGTCGCCACGCCGGCTCGGCGAGTGCCTGCGGGACGCTGTCGAGGTCCTCGGGCCCGAGCGCCGGGCGGTGGTCTGCCGGGAGCTGACCAAGACCCACGAAGAGGTCGTGCGTGGCTCGCTGGGCGAACTCGCCGAGTGGGCTGCCGACGGCGTTCGCGGGGAGATCACCGTGGTGCTGGCCGGCGCGACGCCCAGGGTTGACCCAGATGTCCTGGTCGCCGACGTCAACCGGCTGGTGGAGGCCGGCGTACGGGTCAAGGACGCCTGCGCGCGGGTGATCGCAGCGAATCCCGGCGCACCCTCGCGCCGTGCGCTGTATGACGCGGTGCTGCGGGCGCGGGACTGAGCGCCCTCCGGGTCAGCGGGCCGAGGCTACCGGCGGAGATTTTCGTCGGACGCGGTCGCCGGCCCCGCCGATGATCGGGATCGCCTTGTCCAGGCACTCCTCCCATTCACGCTCTGGACTGGAATCCGCGGTGATGCCGCCGCCAACGCCCAGTATTGCGCTGCCGTCGGCCGCGAACTCCACCGTACGGATGGCCACGTTCAGTTCGCAGCCCGCCACCGGAGAAGCCAAACCAACTGTTCCACAGTAGATTCCGCGTCGGTGCGGCTCCCAAGTCGTGAGCAGCTCACGGGCACGCGTCTTCGGTGTGCCGGTCACCGACGCGGGCGGAAAGGTCGCGTCGAACACCGTGGCCATCGGCAGCTCGACCGCCACCTGCGCCGACACGGTCGACACCAGATGCCACACACCCGGCGCTGGGCGCACCGCGAGCAGCTCGACTACCGACACCGTCCCGGTGCGCGCTACCCGACCAAGGTCGTTGCGCACCAGGTCCAGGATCATGATGTTCTCCGCGACATCTTTGACCGATGCCCGCAGTCCGGCCGGATCGGCGTGAGCCGGCAGCGTGCCCTTGATCGGGCTCGACGTCACCGCGTCACCGCACCGGCGCAGGAACAACTCCGGCGACAGCGACGCCACCGCGCCCCAGTCCCCGGCGACGAAGGCCACGCGGGCTGGAGCGGTCCGCGACACGGCGTCGACGAAGAAGTCGACGGGGTCGCCGTCGAGCGTTCCGGCGAACTGCGTGCACACACACGCCTGGTACACCTCCCCGGCGCCGATGGCGTCAAGGCAGGCGAGCACACCGCGGTGATGTGCCGCCTGGTCGGCCTCACCCCAGGCTATGACGGCGTTTCGGTCCTCTGGTGGCGTCTGCAGTGCCTCGGCGACCCAGTTCGAAAGTGCTCCTCCCGAAAGGCTTTCGTGCCACCAGGTGCCGCTGCCGTCGCATCGCAGCACGGTGTCTGACCAGCCGCCCGCCGCCGCTGGTATTCGCGGGCCACGTCCGTCGGCCCCTGAGTCGGGGTAGGACAGGTAGCCAAACCAGCCGCCCCCGACGGGCCCGTTATCGCGGCTGCCGGGGGCCACGTCAAAGACGTCGCCGGTTGCCACCTTGGATGTCACCAGCGAAGGAGCGATGACCGCGCGTGATCCGAACCATTCACCGATCAGGGCGGCGGGCGCGGGCAGGCCGAGGCGCGTCGTCGCCGCGGCCAGGAGACCGAGCACCGATGGTGCACTACCCAGGTCGCCCAGCCGCTCAATGCGCACCCGCTCAGCTTGGCAGACCGTAGTCGAACGCGCTGTGGCGTGGGCTACCGGCCGATCTGTCTGGGCACGTCTGTCTGGGCACGGTGACAGTTGCGGGGAGATCCGCGTCAGTCGGTTTGGTAGCGGGGGAAGACCCCCACCGGCGGGGGTAGCACCAAGCCGGGCCTCAGACGTACCGGTACCGCCGAGAAGGTCCGCTGATCATCGGGTTGGCTGAGCAGGTCGAGCAACTGGGCCGTCGACCCGGGCATCACGGGTTGAGTCAGCAGCGCGGCGATGCGCACGACCTCGAGCGTCGTGTAGAGCACCGTGCCGAAACGTAGCCGGGCCTCGTCGGTGTCGGTCTTTCGCAGCACCCACGGCTCCTGCGCCGAGAAGTATCGGTTGGCCGCACCCAGCACCGACCAGATCGCTTCCAGGGCGAGATGCATGGCCGGGACTTCGAAGTGCGCGCGAATCTTGGGTAACAGGTCATCGGCGAGGGCAAGAAGCTCGCGGTCGGCGTCGGTGAACGCGCCGGGTTCGGGCACCACGCCGTCGAGGTTCTTGCCCACCATCGACAGCGACCGCTGAGCGAGGTTGCCGAACTCATTGGCGAGATCGGCGTTGATCCGTCCGATGATCGCTTCTTCGCTGTAGCTGCCGTCCTGCCCGAAGGGCACCTCACGCAGCAGGAAGTAGCGCACCTGATCGAGTCCGAACGTCTCGATCAGAGCGGTGGGGTCGACGACGTTGCCGAGCGACTTGCTCATCTTTTCGCCGCTGTTGAGCAGGAAACCGTGGACGAAGACCCGGCGCGGCAGTTCGATCCCGGCTGACATCAGGAACGCCGGCCAGTACACCGTGTGGAACCGGATGATGTCCTTGCCGATCATGTGCAGATCCGCGGGCCAGTACTTGCCGAACGTCTCCGACGCCGTGTCGGGGAAGCCGGCTCCGGTGAGGTAGTTGGTCAGCGCGTCCACCCACACGTACATGACGTGGTCGGGGTGCCCGGGGACCGGCACGCCCCAGTCGAACGTGGTGCGCGAGATCGAAAGGTCACGCAGTCCCCCCGACACGAAGCTGACGATCTCATTGCGCCGCACATCGGGTCCGATGAACCCGGGATGGGCCTGGTAGTGCGCCAACAAGCGCTCGGCGTAGGCCGACAGCCTGAAGAAGTAGGTCTGCTCCTCGGTCCAGGTCACCTCGGCACCGGTTTCGATGGCGATGCGCGACCCATCGGGTCGTTCCTCGAGCTCGTCGTCGGTGAAGAAGCGCTCGTCGCGCACCGAGTACCAGCCCGAATAGGAGTCGAGATAGATGTCCCCCGCGGCGGACATCGCATTCCACATTGCGATGGAGGACTCAATGTGGTCGACGTCGGTGGTGCGGATGAAACGGTCGAAGGAGCTTCCGAGTTGCTCCTGCAGTGCCTGGAACGCGTCGGAGTTTCGCCGCGCCAATTCGGCGGTCGGGATACCTTCGGCGGCCGCGGTTTGTGCCATCTTGAGTCCGTGCTCATCGGTACCGGTGACAAAGCGGACGTCGAAGCCGTCGAGGCGCTTGAACCGGGCGACCGCGTCGGTGGCGATGTACTCGTAGGCGTGGCCAATGTGCGGCGTCCCGTTGGGGTAGGCGATCGCTGTGGTGATGTAGTAGGGGGTGCGCGTCCCCGCGCCGGGGGGAGAGGTTCCGGGGGTGCGCGTCCCCGCGCCGGGGGGAGAGTCAGTCATCAGGAAGTCACCTTAAGGTGTTGGCGTGCGATCTAAGCGTGAGCCGCCGCCCCTTCCCGAGCCGCTCGCACCACTGATCGACGCTCACACCCATCTCGACGCGTGCGGAGCCACCGACGCCGACGACGTACACGCGATCCTGGACCGCGCGGCCGCGGTCGGAGTGCGAGCGGTAGTCACCATCGCCGACGATCTGGCCTCCGCGCGGTGGGCGGTGGAAGCCGCCGATTGGGATCGGAGGGTATACGCGGCGGTGGCCCTGCACCCCACCCGCGCGAATGCGCTGACCCAGGAGGCGCGGGCCGTGATCGAGCGGTCGGCCGGGCACCCGAGGGTCGTCGCGATCGGCGAGACGGGCATGGACATGTACTGGCCCGGTCGGCTGGAGGGGTGTGCGACGCCGGCCGAACAACGCGAAGCGTTCGCCTGGCACATCGACCTGGCCAAACGGACCGGTAAGCCGCTGATGATCCATAACCGCGACGCCGATGCTGAGGTACTCGACCTATTGCGCGCCGAGGGCGCTCCCGAAACTGTGATATTTCACTGTTTTTCCTCGGACGCGGTGATGGCGCGTGAGTGCGTGGCGGCGGGGTGGTTGCTCAGCCTGTCCGGAACTGTGAGCTTCAAAAATGCCCATGCGCTGCGGGAAGCCGCAGGACTGATTCCTGCCGACCAGCTGCTCGTCGAGACGGACGCGCCGTTTCTCACCCCGCATCCGTACCGCGGGGCCCCTAATGAGCCCTATTGCCTGCCCTACACTGTGCGAGCGCTGGCCGACATCGTCGGCCGGCCCGCGGAGATGATCGCTGAGCAGAGTTCCGCGACGGCGGAACGAATCTACGGGCTGCAGAGTTGCCGCTTCTAGACCTTTTCGTTACCGTCTTGTAATCAAATACGGACCGGCCGCTGTGCTGTCCGTACTGCCTAGTCGGGATAGACGACACTATGAATGCTCTGAATAAACTTCATGTCGCGCGTTCGCCGATGATGCGGTTGGTAGTGGCGGCGATTTTGCTGGCATTGGTATTTGCCGGCGGAACTGCGGTGGCCGCGCACAAGACCGTGACGCTGACGGTCGACGGCGCTTCGACGACGGTTTCGACGATGAAGAGCCGCATCATCGACGTTGTCAACGAGAACGGATTCACGGTCCAGGACCGCGATGATCTGTACCCGGCCGCCGACTCACCTGTCCAGCAGTCCGAGGCCATTGTGCTGCGTCGCAGCCGGCCCCTGACGATCTCGACGGACGGGGGCGGCGCCGAACAGGTCTGGACCACCGCATCGACGGTGCAGGAGGCATTGGCTCAGCTGGAGATGACCGACAAGGCGCCCGTAGCGGCCTCGCGCGCCAGCCGCGTCCCGCTTGCCGGTATGTCGCTGCCGATGGTCAGCCCGAGGACGGTGCACCTGGACGACGGTGGTGCGATCCGCACGGTCCGTCTCGCCGCGCCTAACGTCGGGGCCTTCTTGGCTGCAGCGGGAGTCCCACTGCAGCAAAGCGATACCGTCATTCCCGCACCGGCGTCACCCGTAGTTGACGACATGGTGATTCAGGTCACCCGGATCCGGATCACCAAGGTCACCGAACAGAAGCCGCTGGCCCCGAACAACCAGCGCATCGAGGACGAGACGCTCAACATGAGCCGTCAGATCGTCGAGGATCCGGGTAGCCCCGGAACTCAGGACGTCACGTTCGCGATCTCTACCGTCAACGGGCTCGAGACGGGCAGGCTGCCGGTAGCCAACGTCGTCGTGACACCGGCGCGCGATGGTGTGCTCAGGGTCGGCGCGAAGCCGGGCACCGAAGTGCCCCCGGTTTCCAACGGAGCCACCTGGGACGCGCTCTCGCGCTGCGAAGCGGGAGGTAACTGGGCCATCAACACCGGCAACGGCTATTTTGGTGGCGTCCAATTTGACCAAAACACCTGGGAGCGCAGTGGCGGTCTGCGTTATGCTGGAAGGGCGGATCTGGCAACGAGGGAAGAGCAGATCGCGATTGCTGAAATTACTCGGTCGCGGCAAGGATGGGGGGCGTGGCCGACCTGTAGCGGTAGGATCGGGGTGTCGTGACAATTCGGCTGCTGGGGCGAAGCGAAATTCGTCACCTCGCTAAGGCGATCAATTTCCGGCCGCGCAAGTCGTTCGGCCAGAACTTCGTTCACGACTCCAACACCGTGCGCCGCATCGTTTCGGCCTCTGGGGTCAACCGCTCCGATCATGTGCTCGAGGTCGGTCCGGGTCTGGGCTCGCTGACGCTGGCGCTGCTCGATCGTGGCGCCAGGGTGACCGCAGTCGAGATCGATCCGGTGCTGGCCCGCCAGCTGCCGACGACCATCGCGGACAACTCGCACAGCGAGATCAACCGGTTGACCGTGCTCAACAGCGACATTTTGACGTTGGAGCAGTCGGATCTGACCGAGATGCCTACTGCCCTGGTGGCTAACCTCCCCTACAACATCGCCGTCCCGGCGCTGATGCACCTACTCGCAAAGTTCCCGTCGATCCGCACCGTCATGGTGATGGTTCAGGCGGAGGTCGCCGAGCGGCTCGCCGCCGAACCCGGCGGCAAGGACTACGGGGTGCCCAGCGTGAAAGTGCGGTTCTTCGGCAAAGTCCGCCGCTACGGCATGGTGTCGCCGACGGTGTTCTGGCCGATACCACGTGTCTACTCCGGCCTCGTACGTATTGATCGGTATGAGACTTCGCCGTGGCCTACCGACCCGGAGTTCCGCAAGCAGGTGTTCGAGCTTGTCGATGTGGCCTTCGCCCAGCGACGAAAGACATCGCGTAATGCGCTCGCCAAGTGGGCGGGTTCCGGCAACGAGTCGGCCAGTCGGCTGCTGGCTGCCAGCATCGACCCGGCACGCCGAGGTGAGACGCTGGCTGTCGCGGACTTCGTTCGATTGCTTCAACGCTCTGAAGACTGGCATGTCGTGCCCGACGCCGCCGCCGATGTCGAAGCTAGTCCTGAGGCCGCGGCCGAGGCCGACGCTGATGTCGACGCTGATGCGGGTGTCGATGTCGAGGTGGATGTCGACGCTAGTTCCGAGGCCGACAACCTCCTGAGGACTTGAACCTCCTAAGGACTTGGTAGCTGGCTCCGAGACTTGGTAGCCGGCTCCGATCTGAACTGCCGGCCCCGATCCGACGTTCGCAGATCAGCGCGTCGCGGTCCGGTCCGGCGGGCATCCTCTCCTCGGTATGGCACCCCCGTCGATGAATGCGGCGCTAGTGTCGTGCGGTGTCCACGCGAGACGGAAATATCGCATCAGAGTGGGTTCCCACCGGGGCGGTCAGCGTCCGGGTTCCCGGCAAGGTCAACCTTTACCTGGAGGTGGGGGATCGGCGCGATGACGGCTATCACGAGTTGAGCACCGTCTTCCATGCGGTGTCGCTGCTCGACGAGATGACGGTCACCACTGCCGATGTATTGACGTTGGAGATATCGGGCGAGGGCGCAGATTCTCTGCCGATGGATCACCGCAACCTCGCGTGGCGGGCGGCCGAAATGCTGGCCGAGCACGTCGGTCGGGCTCCGGATGTCGCGATCTCGATCGAGAAGACGATCCCGGTCGCTGGAGGCATGGCCGGGGGCAGTGCGGACGCTGCCGCGGTATTGGTGGCGATGAACTCGTTGTGGGAGCTCGGCGTGCCGAAACGCGACCTGCACGCGATGGGGGCTCAGCTCGGTAGCGACGTGCCCTTCGCCCTGCACGGTGGAACGGCCCTGGGCACCGGTCGCGGCGAGGATCTGGCCACAGTTCTTGCCCGCAACACGTTCCACTGGGTCCTGGCGTTCTCCGCAGACGGACTATCCACCCAGAAGGTGTTCGCCGAGATCGACCGTTTGCGCGCGGCGGGTGACCGTGACCTACCGCCGCGGCTGGAATCCCCAGAGCCGGTCTTGGCGGCATTGGCTTCGGGGGATCCGACGCAGCTGGCGCCGCTGCTGGGCAACGATCTGCAACCCGCGGCGCTGAGCCTCGACGCGTCGCTGCGGCGTACTTTGCGCGCGGGCGTCGAAGCAGGTGCCCTGGCGGGCGTCGTGTCCGGGTCGGGACCTACGTGCGCGTTCCTGTGCGGATCGGCCGGCGCCGCCGTTAATGTAGGCACCGAACTCGCCGGGGCGGGGGTGTGTCGCACGGTGCGGGCGGCTAGTGGTCCGGTCCAGGGCGCTCGTGTCGTGCCGAGCCCGTCCCGGTCCGGTTAAACCCGACGTTGGCGCAATCCCAACGCTCGCGGGATGAGGCGACGACCATATTTCGAACGGGTGTGAATCACGCCTCAATTATCGCGTCCGTTTGGCAGTTACTTAAGAGTTGTCTAAGGTGAACCACGGTGAGAACGCGCGGTCAAGCAATGGACGCAATCAGTTCCGCCACCGTTAGGCGCGGTGGGCGATGGACTGGATTCGATCGCGCCGAAGGGACATCACCGTTTCGAGACAGAACTGCTCCTCAATCGTGCGCGCGCCTCCGTGAAAACGCCCCCCATCAGGCGGAGCATGGCAAACGCGCGTGGACACCGGGGCACATGTCGGCGAGGAGGTCGTGGTGAGCAGATTCACCGAGAAGATGTACCGCAATGCCCGCACCACCGACAAAGGCATGGTCACTGGCGAGCCGTACGAGCCGGTCAGACACACCTGGGGTGAGGTGCACGAACGTTCGAGGCGTATCGCCGGTGGACTCGCGGCGGCAGGTATCGGACTCGGTGACGCCGTCGGCGTGCTGGCCGGGTACCCGGTGGAGATCGCCCCCACTGCGCAGGGCCTGTGGATGCGCGGTGCGAGTCTGACGATGTTGCACCAGCCGACCCCCCGGACCGACCTGCCCATGTGGGCTGAAGACACCATGACCGTCATCGGGATGATCGAGGCCAAGGCTGTCGTCATCGCGGAGCCGTTCCTGGTCGCGATCCCGGTCCTCGAGGAAAAAGGCATCACGGTGCTGACCGTCGAGGACCTCTTGGCGGCTGAGCCGATCGATCCCATCGATGTCGGTGAGGACGATCTCGCGCTCATGCAGTTGACAAGTGGATCGACCGGGTCACCCAAAGCTGTCCAGATCACCCACCGCAACATTCACTCCAACGCCGAGACGATGTTCATCGGCGCCGAGTACGACGTCAAGAAGGACGTCATGGTGAGCTGGCTGCCCTGCTTCCACGACATGGGCATGGTCGGCTTCCTGACCATCCCGATGTACTTCGGAGCCGAGCTGGTCAAAGTCACGCCGCTGGATTTCCTGCGCGACACTCTGCTGTGGGCCCGGCTGATCGACAAGTACCAGGGCACCATGACCGCCGCTCCGAACTTCGCCTATGCGCTGTTCGCCAAGCGGTTGCGCAGGCAGGCTCAGCCGGGCGAGTTCGACCTGTCCACCCTGCGGTTCGCGCTCTCGGGCGCCGAGCCTGTGGACCCCACCGATGTTGACGACCTGATCGATGCCGGCAAGCCCTTCGGCCTGCAA